>Ga0307373_10000856_pt1 | contig 58612 bp, 63 predicted proteins | sample OX2MG_FD_202534 | JGI IMG/M metagenome (GOLD analysis project Ga0307373, IMG submission 202534) | Soil microbial communities from Risofladan, Vaasa, Finland - OX-2 | ecosystem: Environmental > Terrestrial > Soil > Coastal area > Acid sulfate soil | place: Finland: Risofladan, Vaasa | collected... | reverse complement strand
TCCGGCACCTCGTTCGGACACACCGCGGAACTGGTCCGCACCGCGAAGACCGTCAGCCACCTCGAGCAGCTGGTGTTCCGCATCGTCTGGGCGCTCCTGAGCGCTCTCGGTCACAGCTTCCCGACGGAGACAAGCTGAAGAACGACGAACAGCCCCTCGAGCGAGATCAGCAGTAGCCCGCCGAGGCGCGTCACCGCGCCGCGCAGTAAGAACGCCGCCACTACAAGCGCCGTTCCAACGGCGAACGGGAAGTCGAGCACTCGGGTCGCGTGGGACACCGCGACCGGTGTGATCAATGCGATAAGGCCGAGGTTGAACAGCGTGAAGTAGAGGACCGTTCCGACGAGGTTCCCCGCGGCGATGTCGGAGCGCCCCATCTTCGCCGGTACCGCCTGACGGATCACCTCCTCGCCCTCGATCACCGCGGGCGTCACCACCATCCCGATGAGCGCGGCCGGCACCCCGAAGGAGGAGACGAGGCCACTCGCCCCATGAGAGACGAGGTCGCCGCCGACGGTGATTACCGCGATGCCGAAGAGCGCGAAGACCACTGCCTTGGCGGTCGCGTGTCGACCTTCGGGGGGGCCCTTCCTTCAGACCGAGGAACTCTCTCGAGCGGGAGGCCAAGACGAGCCAAGCGATGGCGCCGAGAAAGCCGAGCAACAAGACGACGCCGGTGGGTCGCGGGATCGGCGACGCGACGGGCGGCAGGCCGGAAAGCGCGACGGCCCCGACCATCAGCAGCGGCAAGCTGCGCGGGATCCACACGTGGAGCGGGGGCGATGAGCGCCCCGAGGCCGACGGCGGTCGTGAGGATGAAGATCACGCCGCCATAGACGCTGCCGAGAGCGACCTCGGCGACGTGGTCGTGGCCGACAGCAAGGCCGACCGCGACGTTCTCTGCTTCGAGACCGGAGAGCACGGCGCTCGCGACAAAAACGAACATCGACTCGAGCTGGCGGGCCTTCGCCTCGTTCGGGACGACGTCGAATATGAAGGACGTCCCTTCGGCCCGCTCGACGAGCTCGACCGCGTGCACCACCGCCTCGTCGAAGCCCTGGCCTGTCGGCACGGCCCACGTCACAGCCTGTAACGACACGGCTCGCGTTCATACCAGCTCAACGACATCCACGGGTTGGTCGAGTAGATGCCCTCCCACTGCGTTGCTCGCTCGGTCACCCAGTACCTGCCAGCGGTGCCGTTATTCCGACCTCGTATCGGATTGTAATTCAGCCCTTTCCGGCCAACCCCTTGGATCGCAGTACGTCGAGGCGGCGGTGAAACTCTCCTTCGTCGATTTCTCCATTGGCGAATCGCCGCGCCAGCGCTCGCTCAGGTTCTTCGTGTGCTGGAGGCGCGTGGAAATGATCTCTTGATGAAACGGAGCGAACGAACGCAAAGATGGCAAACACGATGAGGGCCCAAAAGGCGACCATCACGACAAAACCGATCATCCATCCCCACCAGTGGACACCACCACCACTCCAGTACCACATCATTCTTGGCCTCCTCGCTGACTTCAACGTTCGAGTCTCTCTTCTCTGGCGGACTCCTTGCTAGGGGAGAAAGACCCGACCGCGTCCAGCCCTCTAATTGTGTGGAGCTCCACCTTGATCTTCGGAGGGACGCTCGCGCAATTCCGAAGACCACGAATCGATTACTTCGTGGCCTTCGCCCCCGACCCGTGCTGGGCCAGAGCGCCTTCCAACACCAGTGGCCTGGGACCGCTGTGATGTTGCCACAGCCGTTCCCGCGTCAGGCGGCGGCGATCCCGTTCGCGCGAAGCGACGTCTGTGCCTTCCGCAACAGTGCGAAAGCATGCCAACCAATGACGATTGCGATCGCGAGCGCAACGGCCGGGTCAAGCCAGTCCCAACCCCCGGTCGCCAAGATGATCGCCCCCGCTGCTGCAACACCGAGGGCAGAGGCGGCGTCCGCCGCCGTGTCGAGAAGCACTGCTCGATGACTGAGCGCCGCATCGCTGTCATCGTCGTCATCGAAGTCGATTCCGAGCACGAGTGCCGCGGCGATCATTACGACCGCAGCAATTCCGCTTATCACGAGTACCGGAAGGCCGTGAACGGCCGGAGCGCGGACTGCCAGTCGATCGATCCCCGTCGCGATCACGAGGATGCTAAGTACGAACAACCAGCCTGCGTTCACCGCAGCTGCTAGCGCGTTGGCCTTCGGGAATCGCGCCGACAGCCGGATTGCAACGACGGCAAACCCGATTGCCGCGGCGTCGGCCAGGTAATCGACGCCTGTCGCGAGGACACCGAGCGAGTGCGCGGTGACGCCGACATAGGCAAGCCCGAAGACGAGCAGCAAGTTCAGAACGAGCGCCACCGAGAGCTTCGTCGACCGGGTCACCGCCGGCGATCTTCTCGCGAATCGGCCGTGCCTTCCGTCGGCCGATACGGCGGTAAGTATGTCGAGTGCGCGACGCGGTTAGTTCCAACCGCTACTCTGATACCTACACCCTATAGGGGTATATGGGATAGAGATGGACGTGATGGTCGGCTACTCGGAGGACAAGGCTGCGCTCCAAACTCGTCTTCGACGGATCGAGGGGCAGGTCCGCGGACTCGGACGGATGGTTGAAGAGGACGCTTACTGCATCGATGTATTGACGCAAATCTCAGCTGCGACGCGTGCGCTTCAAGGTGTTGCGCTCGCCCTCTTGAAGGACCATCTCGCTCACTGCGTCCACGATGCGATGGTCGCTGGTGGTGAAGAGGCAGAAGCAAAAGTGCGGGAGGCGAACGAGGCGATCCGGCGGCTCGTTCGTTCGTGATACCCCACCTCCTCGCTCTCACGAGTGGAGGCTTCTTCGTCGACATTGGGAGGAGTCTCCGCGAGGGCTTCTTCATGTTCTACGAGACGGCCTGGGCGCTCGTCCTCGGTTTTGGGCTCTCCGGTGCGGTGCAGGCGTTCGTCTCGCGAGAGGCGATGCAGCGTCGCCTCGGGAACCATCGGCCCGCCGCGGTCGTGCGCGCCTCTGTCTACGGGATGGTCTCCTCGTCGTGCTCGTACGCAGCATCCGCGATGGCGAAATCGCTCTTTCAAAAGGGCGCCGACTTCGTCGCCGCGATGGTCTTCATGTTCGCCTCGACGAACCTCGTCGTCGAGCTCGGGATCGTCCTTGCCGTACTGATTGGCTGGCAGTTCGTCGCCGCGGAGTTCATCGGCGGGGCGATCATGATCACCCTCCTCGCCATAGCAGGCGGGCTCTTCCTCCGGGGTCGAGCACTCGGCGAAGCGCGGCGACGCGTCGATGCGACCGATGCCGGACACCACCCCGGTGAGGCGGCCAGCGACCGTCGCGCGCTCACCGAGCGGGTCCGATCACTCGCCGGTTGGTCGGACGCGGCGAGCTACACGATGGCCGACCTCAAGATGCTTCGCCGCGAGATGGCGATCGGCTACACCGTCGCAGGATTCCTCTCGGTGCTCATCCCCGTCCACGTCTGGAACGACGTCTTCATCCGCGGCCACGGCTTCGGAACGACGCTCGAGAACGTCGTCGGCGGGCCGTTCATCGCGATCATCAGCTACGTCTGCTCGATCGGCAACGTGCCGCTCGCTGCTGCTCTCTGGCGAGGCGGGATCAGCTTCGGCGGCGTCGTGAGCTTCATCTTTGCCGACCTCATCGCGATGCCACTCCTTCTCATCTATCGAAAGCTCTACGGGACGCGCATGGCACTGCGCATGCTCGCCGTCTTTTGGACGGTGATGTCGATTGCCGGACTCGCCACCGAGGGAATCTTCCGTGCCGCCGGCATCGTTCCGACAACCAGACCGACGACGATCGCCGCCGAGCACTTTGCCTGGAACTACACGGGCATCCTCAACCTCGTCTTCCTCGCTGCGTTCGCCGCGATCTGGCTGCTTTCCCGTAGCCGCGAACGCCTAGGCGGCGGGAGTGGGTACGCGATCGACCCGGTGTGTGGCATGCAGGTAGAAACCGCGCACGCGCCGGCCTCGGTCCATCACGAAGGTCACACCATCTATTTCTGCTCCGACCATTGCCGGGAGCGCTTCGAGGCGAGTCCGAGCCGCTTTCTCCGCGCTGTTCAGGTCCCACAGCGCCGAGACGACGGGGGGATGCGACTTCATCTCGGGACCAAGCATGCAAACCATGGCCAACTACGCCACGAGGAGGATTCCGTGCCAACCGTCATCGACCCTGTCTGCAAGATGACCGTGGATCCCGCTACCGCCGCCGTGATCCGCACTTACAAGGGCGTCAACTACTTCTTCTGCAACCCCGGGTGTGCGGAGAGTTTCGACGCCGATCCGGAGCGCTACGCGAGCGCCACTGAGGCCGGGAACACCTGAATGCTTGGCACCATCGGCCGACAAATGCTTGACGGCTCCTCGCCTAACTCGGCCGCGAACTTTCCCGTTCCGGTGCGGTGGCAGCAGTGATCGCGCCACAGTTACATATCAACTACATATCAACTTCATATCAACTTGCGGCGAATCGGCCGCCGTCTTGGTTCCGATGCTGCGAGGGAGTCCCGATCCGGTCCGCGGGTGAGCTCGACCAGAAGGAGGCCAAGACGAATCTCCACATTTGAATCCCCACGACGGTGATCGACCGGTGCTCGGTAGGTCCGCGCGGGCGCTTCGGCGCGTACACAGCGCGGTCGGTACCGGCGAGCTTTGCTGCCTCGCCTACCTCTGGTTCTGTGCAGCGACAAGGCGCCGTGACTCGCGGTTGCGCGCGGCCGAAGCGATTCTCGCCGGCGAAGGGATTGCGCTCCTCGTCGCCAAGCAATGTCCTCTTGGGACTCTGCAGCACCGAGCCGGGGATGACGTTCCGATGTTCGAACTCTGGTTCGGGCCGTGACTTGCGCCATTCGCTGTACCGGCGTTCACTGCTCTCGCGGTCCTCGGTTGGGTCGTGTTGATCTTGCGTCCGCCGGCAAGCAAAGCTCTTACGTCGGTCTCAGCTGGTGGCAACGCCAACACCATCGTCCACTGGCCGCGCACGCAGTTCCTGGAAACGCCAGGTCGCGTGGAGTCGTCAGCTCGAAGCCTGAAAGCTGAGGAGCCAAGGTCGCGGTCGACCGAACGGGCTGGGCAGACGGATTAGAGGGTCAGCCCGGGGAACAAGAGGACCCGTGCGAACGGAACTCGAGCTGCCAAGGCGCTGAGTCCGTCGTGGGGAAGAAGTCCCCTGAGCGAGGGTCCTGGACGTAGGCGACCGGCGACTGGTTATCTTCGGCCAGGCGGGCCACAGCTTCGAGCAGCCGATCTACGTCCCCTTCCGAGGTATTGATCCCGCCACTCGCGCGCACGGCGCCCGGCATGTGCCGGCGATCACCGCGTCGGACCTCGTCGCGATAGGTGGCAACGTCCGTCGGCGATAGGCCGAGCAGGCGCATCAGGTAGGGATGGGCGCAAAAACAGCCATGGCGAACGCCGATCCCGTCCTCTGCCGCGAGGCGTGCCGCGACAAGCGCGTGAGGAGTGCCTTTTACAGCAAAGGTCGCTACAGGGAGAGTCTCTTGGGATAACGATGGCCCGAGGAGGTGGACGCCACGAATCGACGCGAGCCCTGCCCGCAGCCTCTGCGCGAGGTATCGGTCGTGCGCGATGAGCGACGGCCAGCCCGTCTCGCACAGGGCGTCGATCGCAGCGTGAAGCGCGACCGCCCCGACCACGTTCGGAGAGCCCGCCTCCTCGCGATCAGGCGGTTCGGTCCATGTCACCTCGTCGAGCTCGACGAGGTCGACGGCTCCACCCCCGACGAGGAACGGGTCGCCGTCGGCGAAGACTCGACGGGGCCCAATGAGGACCCCGGCACCGAAGGGCGCGTACATCTTGTGGCCGCTGAAGGCGACGAAGTCTGCGGACCGCGGAAGTGGCCGGTGCGCGGCGAGCTGCGCCGCGTCTACCGCGACCGGGACCCCCCGTTCGTGCGCCGCAGCGATGATCTCGTCGAGTGGAGGGCTCCATCCGGTGATATTCGAAGCGCCGGTGATCGCAAGCAGGCGTGGAAGTGGCGATGCGTCGAGGGCCGCGATGACGTCTTCTACACCAAAGGTTCCGTCGAGCCCGCACTCGACGAACCGGCAGCTCGCGACGCGCGACCACGGGAGCAGGTTCGCGTGGTGCTCGACCACGGTCGTGACGACGACGTCGCGCTTCGTGAGCCGCAGACGGTAGGCGAGATGGTTGATCGCCTCGGTCGTGTTGCGACAGATGATGGCAACGTCGTCGCGCCTTTCGCGCCCGGCAAAGCCGAGTATCGCTTCACGCGCGGTTTCGTACGCGGATGTCGCGCGCTGGGACTTATAGCCCGCACCGCGGTGAACACTGGAATACCAGGGGAGGAACTCCTCGACCGCTCGAAGCACCTGCGGAAGTGCCGAGGTCGATGCCGCGGCGTCGAAGGAAAGGTACGGACGCTCGGTTCCGTCCACACACGGCACCAGGACACCGTCACCGATAAGGGGGATCGGCGGGTAGCTCATCGTGAAGACTCAAGCTCTCGCGACGGTGGGTGCCAGCGCGCGACCTCGTTATCGCCTTGGAGCGCGAGTCGTCGGGCGAGGACGGCGTTGCCAACGCTCTGGCTGCGATGGCAAGCGATGGCGCGCGCTTGCCGAGACCGGTCAACCGATAACGACAAGAGCACCGAATCCTCCTCGAATGTTGTGAAACCGGCGCCAAACTCCGCGTTAAGCACCTCGGTCACGAGAGAAGAAAGGCCCCAGTCGAGCATTGGTAGGCCGTGACGAGTCGCTGCGCGCACCGCCGCGAGGCTCGCGGCACGGTGATCCGGGTGTCCGGTGACGCCGCCCGGCTCGAACACGACGAGCAAGTCGACCAACCCGAGGTGCTGCTCGACCTCGGCGGCGAGCCGATCGGCGGCGACCTCGTGCAGCGCGCCGTCGAGGTAGTCGAGAAGGGTCACTGCCGCGAGGCCGAGGTGGTCAGCCGCGTCGCGCAGCTCCTTCGCCCGGAGCGCACCGAGTTCACCGTCACCCTCGCCGAGCGTGCTCGCCTCACCGTGCGTGAAGCACAGGACCTCGACCTCGACATCGTGATCGATCAGCGTAGAGAGGAGCGCTCCCAAACCAAAGCTCTCGTCGTCAGGATGCGCGACGACCGCCAGTGCTCGATGGATGTCGTTTGCCTCGAGGAGCGCGGCAAGTGCGGCAGGAGCCGAGGTCGTGTCTGCGCCCTCGGCCGTTCGTCCCCGGCGCGTCATGTCACTCGGCCCGTGTTCGCGCGAGGACGAGAGTGTCGATCGCCTGGCGCGGCCCGGAGTCGGTGGCGACGGTTCGCACGACGTGTTCGGCACGAAGGACCTCGAGATCGTCCAACTTGGCGACGATGTCGTCAGGCTCGTAGAGGACGTCTGGGTCCTGCGGGCCACCGACCCCATCGGTGAGGTTGGCCCGGGCGTGCCCGACGACAAGGAGCAAGCCAGCCGGGGCCAAGGCTCTGCGACCGTTCGCGATCACGAGCGACATCTGCTCATCGGGAAGGTGCAGGTAGGAAAGAAGGACGAGGTCAAATGAAGCCGCCGACGGCTCCCAGATGGCAACGTCGGCACAGCGCCAGTCCACCGCGACGCCTGCCGCGGTGCCGAGCTGCCGAGCTTTGTCGATCGCGACATCGGAGAAGTCGACGGCGGTGACAGTCCATCCTTGCCGGGCCAGCCAGATGGCATTACGACCCTCACCACAGGCGAGATCGAGCGCGCGACCCGCTGTCAGCTCCTGGACGGTATCGGCGACGAATTGGTTCGGCCCTTCTGACCAGACGAGCGCCGTCGCGGCGTAACGGTCATTCCAGTCGTGCGCATCCATCGTCATTACCTGCTTTCGTTCCGTCCAACCTCGACCTCGAACGCGGCTCGTGCCGAAAGCGGCTAGCCGGCAACGGCCGGTCGCTTGGCCTCGATCTCAGCGACCATGCGGTGGACCTCCGCCATATCGAGCGCCCGAATCTTTCCGATGACGTCGTCGAGTGCCGTCGCTGGCAGCGCGCCAGGCTGATCGAAGACGATGACCCGGTCGCGAAAGGCCATCAACGTCGGGATCGACATGATGCCGAACGCGCCGGCAAGGTCGCGAGCGGACTCGGTGTCGACCTTGCCGAAGACGAGATCGGGGTGGTGCTCGGACGCCTCCGCGAAAATGGGGGCGAACATCCGGCACGGCCCGCACCACGAGGCCCAGAAGTCGACGAGGACGATCTCGTTCGACGAGACGGTCTCTTCGAAGTTCTCCGATGTCAATGTGACGGTTGCCACGATTCTCCCTTCGTCTTGCTCTCCCTGTAGTGACGCAGGAACCCAGCAGAGCATGTGGTCCTGCGAGCGGTGCCGCGACTTCAGCCGTGACTTACGTGACGGAGCGGCGTGTGAAACAGCGGCGCCAAAAGACAGACCCCGAACGCACCAGCCGCGAGCGGGACGAGTCCGACCACGACAAGAGTCCATCCGAGGCCGCCGAGGGCGATGCCCGCACCGATCAGGCCGAGGCCCGCGCCTACGCGTGCGCCACGTCCAACGCTGCTCTCCATGAAACGCACAACCTTCATGGTGCCCTCCTCACGTCCTATACCCTGGTGGGTATATAAATTCCAACGTGCGCCAGCCGTAGATATTCCGCGAAAGAGCAACGAATGCCGCGCGATCAGCTCGCCCGAGTGCACGCGAACCCACATCGCGCAGCTGGCGACACGGGATTGAAAACGTGCGATTCTCCGAGCACAGACCGGTCGTCGTCACGGCGCGCTCTGGTCGCGCAATGCCTCGATCACCGCCGACAGACGCGACGCCGCTTCGGCCGAAAGCTCGCGAAGAGCGTCGGAGTCCATGAGCTCGCGTGGGTCGGCGATCGCGACCCTGGTCCCGTCGCCCATAGGCTCGAGAACGACGTTGCACGGCAACAGCAAGCTCGCAGAGGGTTCGATCTCGAGCGCGCGGTGGGCAAATTCGGGATTACACGCGCCGAGAATCTTGAGCGGTGCGCGGTCGATCCCGAGCTTGGTCTTCAAGGTGGCGGCGACGTCGATCTCGGTGAGGACGCCGAAGCCTTCGGTCGCTAGCGCCTCTCGGACGGCACGTTCGGCGTCGGGAAGGGACATGGCGACAACGGTCTCGATTGCCTGCACGGCCACCTCCTCAAGCGAGCTTCATGAACATGCGCTGGACCTCGTCGACCCCGTACCCGTCGGCGGCAGCTTCGTCGGGATGTTCGAGGCAGTACACGAGGCCTGATGAGACGAGCTTGAAGGCCGCTTGTTCGAGCGCCTTGGTCGCTGCGGTCAACTGAGCGACGACGTCACGGCATTCGCGCCCTTCGTCGAGCATCCGTTCCACTCCTTGCACCTGTCCCCCAGCACGGCGAAGCCGCTTGCGGACGTCGTCGACGACGTCTTCGGGAAGCTGCATGCCCATCTCCTCTCGCTCGTCACTGTGGCGAGTGCTCGCTCTATACGAACGATCCTACCCTTGGGAACAAATACCCCCTGCGGTATGTTCCCCCTCTGTGGGTAGGATACCCACTGGGGTATAGAGGAGGACGGGATGGCCGAGGACCGCAGCTTCACCGCAGTGATCGATGATCTCCGAGAGCCGACCCGTTCCCTGCGAAGGGCGCAACCGGACGCGTGGGCCGGGTTCGCGCAGCTTCACGATGCCGCGGTGGCCGAAGGGGTACTGCCTCCTCGGATCAAAGAGCTGATGGCGCTCGCCATCGCCGTCGTCAAACAGTGTGACGGCTGCATCGCCTACGACGCCAAGGCTGCGGCTCGCGCCGGAGCGAGCAGCGAAGAAGTTGCGGAGGCCTTAAGCGTGGCGCTGCTGATGGATGGCGGCACGGCCACCGTCTATGGGCCCCGAGCCTTTGCCGCATACCACGAGTTCGCCGACGCCTAGCCGTTCATCGACCCGCCGCCAACCTTCCCCATCACCCCCTCGTCCTGCACTCGCTTCTCAACCACAAAGGAACCCGACCCGTGACGCTTACCAACCTCACCCCGGCGAACGAGGCCGATGCGTCGGCAGTGATCGCGGCGGGCACGTCTCGGCCCGGCCGGATGGCGCGTCTCGGCAGCTGGACCGCCACTCACTTCAGAGCCGTCCTGTTCCTGTGGCTCGCCGTCCTCGCCGCCTTTGGTGCCTTTGCCCCGCAGGTCGAGCATGCCCTCGCCGGTGCCGGATGGCAGGACTCCACGAGCTCGTCGGTGCGGGCCCGGGCGATCATCCAACGCGACTTCGCTGGGCTCGGCGCCACCGCTCTGCAGGTGGTGCTCGTCGACAAGAACGCGCCGATCGCGAGCGACCCCGCCGCGCAGTCCGTCATACGCCGGGTCGCCGGGATGCTGCGCGCCGACCCCCGGGTCTCGACCGTCGTTTCGCCGAGGCCCGGCCTCTCGCTGTCAGCGAACGGCAGGACTGGCGTGATCACCGCCGGGGCTGCAGCGGACGCCAACGCGATGGTCCGAGCTGCCGATGCACTCGCCGGACCGCTCAGCCGGCTCTCGCGACCCGGTATCTCGGTCACCCTCACCGGGGACAGCGCCCTGTGGGCCGACTTCAACTCGGCGAACCGCAGCGCCATGCTGCGATCCGAGATGCTCTCGTGGCCGGTGACGATGGTCATCTTGGTGATCGTCTTCGGGAGCCTCGTTGCTGCCGGGCTCCCGCTCATGCTCACGATGGTCGGGCTGCTCGTGGCCGCCGGCGCGCTGGTGCTCAGCACCCACATTGCCCCTGTGTCGATCTGGGCCCTCAACTTCGCGTTGATGTTCGCTCTCGCCCTCGGGATCGACTACGCGCTCTTTCTCGTCGTCCGCTTCCGGTCCGCTCTCGAGCGACGTGCCGTACAGCCCGGGGACCACGCCGGCGTCGTCGCGGCGGTGGCCGAGACGCTCGACACCGCCGGGAAGGCCGTCGCCTTCAGCGCGCTCACGGTGCTGGCGTCACTGGCCGCCATCCTTCTCGTCCCGAGCCCAGCGTTTCGGAGCATGGCGCTCGGCATCATGTTCTCGGTCGTAGCCGTGCTCGCGGCCACCTTGACGTTGCTCCCCGCCGTCCTAGGCCGCCTCGGAACCCGGATCAATGCCGGGCGCATCCGTGTTCGACGTGCGCATGTCGGAGTCGCTCGTCGCGGACTCGACGAACGGCTCCATGCCTGGGGCCGCCTGCTCTGGCGACATCCTCTCCCCGCCGGGCTGGCGGCGCTCGCCGTGCTGCTGCTCGCGGCCGCGCCCATCCTCGGGCTACGGACGAACATGCCGTCGATCACGATCATCCCTGCTCCGGCCAACGCCCGGATCGGCTACGAGCAGGTCACCGCCGCCTTCGGGCCCGGTGCCCCCGGCATCTTGCAGGTCCTCGTCCCCGCAGACCGACAGCGCGCCGCACTCGCGACTCTCGCCCACGTTCGGGGGATCGCCGCCACCGTCCCGGGCGCGACCCATGACGGCTGGACACTCGACCAGGTCGTCCCGAGCAGCGGGCCGTCCACCTCCGCGACGGGGGCGACCATTGATCGGCTCCGCCAACTGCTGCCGGGGGGCAGCCTGGTCGGCGGCGCCGCGGCGGAGAACCACGACCTCCAGCAGTCACTCGCCGCCCACACACCGCTCGTCTTCGGGCTGTTGGCGGGCCTTGGCTTTCTTCTCCTTTTGATCGCCCTCGGGGCACCTCTCCTCGCCGCGGCCGGAGTCCTCATCACCGCCCTGTCGGTGGCGGGGGCCTTCGGGATCGCACGGCTGATCTTCCAGGATGGGTATCTCTCGGGCCTGCTCGGCTTCACCCCGCAGGGGTTCGTCGATGCCTGGGGACCGCTGTTCTTCGGGGCGATGGTCTTTGGCGTCGCGATGGACTACACGCTGTTCCTCCTCTCCGCAGCTAAGGAGCGCTATGAGACACATGCCGACCCGGAGCACGCGATGGTCGGCTCGGTCGGATCGTCTGGGCGCGTCGTCCTTTCGGCCGCGGCAGTGATGATCGCCGTCTTTCTAACCTTTGCTCTGTCGGGACCCCTCGCCCCGAAGGAGATGGGCGTCATCCTCGCCGTAGCCGTTGCCCTCGACGCGCTCGTCGTGCGCCTCGTCCTGCTCCCGGTCCTGCTCCGACTCGGCCACCACCGAAGCTGGCACCTTCCTCGTCATCTTGCACGAATCCTGCCCACCATTCGCTTCTCGCACTGAGGTGAATCACCAATCACAAGGTGCATCCGAAGCAGGCTCACCTTCCCGAGGTTCATGGCCAGCATTCGGTCGCTCGCGTGCTCCGATACCGACCGGGCGCTCTTCGCCGTCGCTCAACCGCCCAGCGCCCGGTAGACCGTGAAGAACACCCCGAATGCGACAAGGAACCAGCCGAACGCCTTTCGAAGCGTCGGCCCCTGCACGCGCTGTGCCAGTCGGCTCCCGACAGCACTTCCAGGTAGCAAGCTGATCGAGAATTCGCCAGCGAGCACCCAGTTGATGTGGCCGAGTGCCCAATGGGTAGCGAGCGTCGGGATGGCGAGAACGGTGATGACGACGAGGCTTGTCCCGACCGCTTCTCGCATGCGAAGTCCGAACATCAAAAGATAGAGGGGGACGAGAAGAAACCCCCCACCGTTTGCCAGCAAGCCCGTGAACACTCCGACGCCCGCCGTGCTGGCAACAAGGAGCGGCCGGTTCTGACGGCGCCGGGCTCCGGTCTCGCGCCTTGCCTCCTCGACCGGGCGCAGGACGCGAAAGCCCACAACGACAAGGACGACGCCAGACGCGATGAGGAGCGCCGAACCTCCCACAAAGCGCGACAGCACCGCTCCCACAATCGTCCCCGGAATTCCCCCAAGCATCGACCAACCGGCCGCGCGTGGCCGCGCTTCCCCCGACCGGAGGTAGGGCACCGCTCCGATCGCTGCCGCAGGGATGGTCGCGGGCAAGGGCGAGGCAACGGCGATCAATCCCGGGACCCCGAGCAGCGCGAGGACGGGAGTCGCAACAGAGGAACCCCCAACGCCGAACAGGCCCATGCACACGCCGACTGCAGCCCCGGCGATGACGACAAGGGGCCACGCGGGCATCACTTCATCATGACATTCGGTCTCGAGACGTCGTCAGACGAGTGAGAGTTCCGTGATGTGGGTGTCGCACCAAGCGATCTATGAGTCGCACTCCACCCTCGTGCTGTACTCCTCGTGGGTAACAGCACCTTCCTCGCGCATGTGGTCGCTGTCATGAGTTCTCCTTGTCGATGACGAGCACCTGGAACGCGCCGAACCGAGGACAGGCGCGCCCGACGGTTTCGCGGAAGCGGCTGAACCACCCGCTGCCGTACCGAGAGGCAAACAGCGCAGCATCCAGTGTCACGTGACCGTAGGGTGCGCCGAGGGCGACGAGCTCGCGCCGGCTGAGAAAGCGAGCTGTGTCCCACGGCGGGTGACGCAGCCGCCTCCGTCGGGCGAGGCCCCAGGGGCTGTGCGGGTTGAGCGCTCCCACAATGATCCGGCCGCCGTGTCCGGTCACCCGCGCCAGCTCGGCGAGCACGATCCTCGGATCGGCGGTGAACTCACATAGCGTGACCGCGAGCGCCACATCGAACGCTGCATCTTCGAACGGGAGACAGATAGCGTCGGCGAGCACGAGAGGAGACCGGAGTCGCGCTGACGCGACGGCCAGCATCGCCCGGTCGAGGTCGATCCCGACGATCAAACCGGCGAGTCCTTCGAGAACCGCGGTGAACCGGCCCGTCCCACAGCCCACATCGAGGACGCGTCGGCCGTCGAGGGGCCCGAGACCTCGCCTGATCGCGGCGGTCTCGACCTCAAAGGCGTAGCGACCCCAGGGGGAGTCAAACCAGGCGTCGTAGGCCGATGCTGCGGCGGTGGGTGCGGATTCCACAACCCCTACAACCACCGCCGCATCCAGTACTGCTCGAAGGCAACCTTCGCGAGGTGCCACTGCGCTCCGGGACGGCGGAGCTCGATCTTGGGGCCATCAGGGGCATAGAAGTCTCCGGTGGCAAAGGCGGCGCGCCGGTCGCCGAGCTCGACGAAGCAGGCGCCCGCGCCGTCGAAGGTCGAGCTCGTCCGTCGCTCGGCGAGCTCCGCGGCGACATTCGTGGCGACAACCTTGGCTTCTGCCTCGGCGAACACGCCGGCTTTGGGGAGGAACTTGCCGCCGGCGAGGGGAATGGTCGTCGCGTCGCCGATTGCGAACACCCCCTCCGAAGCCGTGACGAGTGTGCTGTGATCGACGGGGAGGAACCCGCTCTCAGCCGCGAGCCCGCTCGTCGCGAGCACCGGTGGGGCGCTGTGCGGAGGGACCCCCAAAAGCACATCAAAGCTCGCCCGCGCTCCGTCCGCGAGCAGCAGTTCCTGCGCCTTGGCGTCGATGCGCTCGACCCTCTCGTTCGGATGAAAAGCGATGCCCCGCTCGATGAGCATGGCAGCGAGCGCCTCGCCGAGAGCCGGGCCGGCGGTCGGCATCGGAAACGGCTCGGGCGTGTAGAGGTCGATCGTTGCGCGGTCGCGCACCTTACGGCGCCGCAAGAGCGCCTCGGTGAGGAACGCCGTTTCGTAGGGAGCGGCTGGGCACTTGTAGGGAAGGGAGGAGACGACGATGGCAATGCGACCACCGTCGATGTGTTGCAACTCCTCGAGAGCGGCCGTTGCCCCCTCCAGCGTGTAGACGTTATGGGCGGCGTCGCTGAACCCCTCGAGCGCTTCGGGTGCGAGGTCGACACCGAGGGCGATGACGAGTCGATCGAAGACGACGTCGGCCTCGGAGGTCCTCACCCGGCGGTGGGTGGGATCGATCTCGAGGACCTCGGCTTCGAGCAGCTCGATCCCCGACCCGCGCAGTCGGCGGCGATCTGCGGTCACCTGGTCCGGACGCCGGGCGCCGGTCATCACCCAGAGGAACGAGGGCGCGAAGGCATACGTGGGGCTGCGGTCGATCGCCACGACGCGGTCGGTGGCATCCAACCGCCTCCGCAGTCGCCGGGCAGCGACCAGGCCGCCGGTGCCTCCGCCGAGCACGACGACGGTGTGGTCAGCCATCGCAGCTCCTTTTCGCTAGAAGGTGACGACCTTGTCCGCCCAGAGTGTCCAGTCGGTGAGCTCGTCGAGGGTGGAACGACGAGGCCCTTTGGTGAGGTGATCATCGCCGATTCCCCGCGCGTCCATGCAGGCGCCACAGCAGCCGATCTCGGCGCCGTGGCGAGCGGCGGACTCGATCATGCGGTCGAGGTGGTAGTAGCCGTCGGGCACCTTTTGATCAGCCATCGCGCAGGTGACCGCGTCGCCGATGAGGAACACCCGGACCTCCGAGTCGTCGCGCTTCGCGAGCGCCCCAGCGAGGCGCAACCCGTTATAAGAGCGCTCCGTGCCGTAGGCGGGGTCGTTGAGGATCAGCAGGGTCTTCATGTTCGTCACTCCTCTCCGACGGCGACCGGCAAACCTGCGAGTCGCCATTCGGGCATGCCATCGGCAAGCCGCCGTGCCGTGAAACCACGAGCCCGAAGTCGCTCGACAGCTTCGGGGGCAAGGACGCAATACGGGCCGCGGCAGTAGGCGACGATCAGGGTCTCCTTGGGCAGCCCTGCGAACGCAGCTTCCAGGCGATCGAGGGGGATCGAGAGCGCGCCGGGGATGTGCCCCGCGACGAATTCCTCGGGAGGGCGGACGTCGAACACGACGACATCGCCGCGAGCGGTCCGCTCCAGTAGCTCGGCGCGGCTTACCGGCTCGAACGCGTCGCGGGCTGTGAAGTAGTCGCGCACGACCTGATCCACCTCGGCCACGCGTGAACGGGCGAGGTCTCGAAGCGCGACGATGAAGCCAGCAACCTCGTCGCTCGCCAGTCGGTAGAAGACTTTCGTGCCCTCCCGACGGATGTCCACAAGGCGCGCACGGCGCAGCACCTGCAGGTGCGCCGAGGTGTTCGTCACTCCCATCCCGGTCGCTGCCGCAATCGCATCGACGGTGCGCTCGCCCTGAGCGAGAAGCTCCAACGCCTCGATACGCTTCGGACTCGCGACGGCCTTCGCGGTCGAGGCGAACGCCTCGTAGAGCCGAGCCTTTGCCTCTCGACCTTCCATCCGTCTCCTCAAATCTTCTTTGGAACTCATGGTACGGCAGTACCCGTAAGCGCAAAAGGGTCTTTCGTCCCATCTTGACGCTGCTCAACGTCTATGTAACAGTAGTCCATAGATTATTGGATGATCGCCCTGAAGACCATCTCGGATTGGGATCAATGCCTGCAACTACCCCGATCGCACTCGTCGACGAGGGCCTCGGCAACTCGTCTTATCTGATCGAGATCGGCGACCGCCGGGCGCTCGTGCTCGATCCTGAACGCGAGCCGAGCGCGTATTTGGCCGCTGCCGAGGCCCGAGGCCTCACGGTCGCCTTCGCAGTCGAGACCCACTTGCACGCGGACTTCGTCCCAGGAAGCCGGGAGCTCGCAGCCCAGGGAGCCGAGGTCCTGGCGCCCGCAGCCGGACCTCGCCGGGATCATTGCCGACGCGTTCGGTCTCGCGGCGCCGATCTGGGTCGTGGCAGCGCTCACCGCAATGTCCGGTTCCGTCGTCGCCCTTCGCATGTACGAAACGCATCCTCGAAAGCCTCAGGGCGCGCACCAGCCCGTGCCGTCGCAGTCGGCACAAGTTCCTGAAGTACTCGCCGCAGAACCGCAGACCTGAGAATGACCGTTCAGCACGGCTCCGACATTTCTCACGAGATCGACATACTGGCGCGGTGAGCTTCTACTCAAAGCAAGTGCTTCCACGGATTACCGAAATCGCGCTGCGTGGTCCCGAGTTCGCCAGGGTTCGCGAACGCGTCGCCTCGGGGCTCTCAGGAGAGGTCCTCGAGGTGGGTTTCGGATCAGGCCTGAATGTTCCGCACTACCCGAATGCGGTGCGCCGCGTGCAAGCCGTCGACCCGGCGACGGTAGGGCGACGTCTCGCATCGCGAAGGATCGCCGCGTGCGCGGTACCGGTCGAATATCTGGGGCTCGACGGCCAAGACCTGCCACTCGAAACGGCGAGCATCGATCATCTGCTCATCACGTGGACGATGTGCACCATCCCCGACATCGAGCGCGCGCTCAAGGAGTTCCACCGCGTGCTCCGCCCAGGTGGAGAACTGCACTTCGTCGAGCACGGCCGCTCTCCTGACGCGAATGTCTCCCGTTGGCAAGATCGGATGACGCCGCTGCAACGCCGTATCTTCGGCGGCTGTCACCTCAACCGACCCATCGACCGGCTGATACTTGAAGCGAACTTCGATATCGCTCGGATGAACAACTTCTATATGAAAGGCCCAAAGGCGATGGCCTACATGTTCGAGGGTGTCGCTTCGAAGAGGAATTGATGCTCAGCGATAGAGTTCGGAGCCCCCGGCAACGAACTCGACCGCCTTCTCCTTCATCGCCAGCTCGACGGCATCGAGACCCGCGGCATCGCGTCGCAGATCGTGACTGATCCGCATCGAGCAGAACTTCGGTCCGCACATGGAGCAAAAGTGCGCGGTTTTTGCGGGCTCCGCCGGAAGGGTCTCGTCGTGATAGGCGCGTGCGGTGTCCGGATCGAGCGAGAGATTGAACTGGTCCTCCCAACGGAACTCGAAGCGCGCCTTCGACAGCGCGTCGTCGCGCGCCTGCGCGCCAGGGTGTCCCTTCGCGAGGTCGGCTGCGTGCGCAGCGATCTTGTACGCGATCATCCCCTGCTTCACGTCTTCGACATTCGGTAGACCGAGGTGCTCTTTCGGGGTGACGTAGCACAGCATCGCCGTGCCGTACATGCCGATCATCGCGGCACCGATGGCGGAGGTGATGTGGTCGTAGCCCGGCGCGATGTCAGTCGTGAGTGGCCCGAGCGTGTAAAAGGGCGCCTCGTGACAGACGTCGAGCTGTCGATCCACATTCTCTTTGATCTTGTGCAGCGGCACATGCCCAGGGCCTTCGATCATCACCTGCACGTCGTGGCGCCAAGCGATCTTTGTGAGCTCCCCGAGGGTATCGAGCTCCGCGAACTGGGCCTCGTCGTTCGCATCAGCGATCGAACCGGGACGCAGACCGTCGCCGAGCGAGAAGGCGACGTCGTAGGCGGCCATCAGTTCACAAATCTCCTCGAAGTGCGTGTAGAGGAAGTTCTCCTCGTGATGCGCCAAGCACCACGAGGCCATGATCGAGCCGCCCCGACTCACGATCCCGGTCACCCGCTTGATGGTGAGCGGCACGTAGCGCAGGAGCACCCCCGCATGGATGGTGAAGTAGTCGACCCCTTGCTCGGCCTGCTCGATGAGCGTGTCGCGATAGAGCTCCCAAGTGAGCTCGGCGGGAATGCCGTCGACCTTCTCCAGCGCCTGGTAGATCGGGACCGTGCCGATCGGCACGGGCGAGTTCCGCACGATCCACTCGCGCGTCGTATGGATGTCGGGGCCAGTCGAGAGGTCCATCACCGTGTCGGCGCCCCAACGCGTCGCCCAGGTGAGCTTGTCGACTTCTTCTTCGATGGACGAAGTGACGGCGGAGTTGCCGATGTTGGCGTTCACCTTTACGAGGAAGTTCCGGCCGATGACCATCGGCTCAGACTCGGGATGGTTGACGTTCGCCGGAAGGATGGCTCGACCCGAAGCGATCTCGTCGCGCACGAATTCCGTCTCAACGCCCTCGCGCAGTGCGACGAACTCCATCTCCGGCGTGATCTCACCGCGGCGCGCGTAATGCAGCTGGGTGACCGTGCTCCCGGCGCGAGCGCGCTGCGGTCGACGCCAGCTACCGGGCCAGGCCTCTGCAGATAGTGCTTGATGCGAGTCGGCGCGCCGCACTGCAGCTCGGCCGTCGTCGCGCAGTGTCGCCCTGCGCCCTTCGTGCTCCTCAGTGTCGCCGCGTTCCTCGATCCACGGCTTTCGGAGTGGCGGCAAACCGCGTTCGGGATCAGACCCCGGGCCTTTTGTGTCGTAGAGACGAACGGAACCGGAATCTTCACCATTGACGGTTCGGGGTGGCGCGCTCAGCACGACCTCCTCGAAAGGAACTTCGACACCAAACGCGGATGAGACCACGTGATTTCGACGACGAACGCTTTCCACTTTCAGCCTCCCTTCGCCGGCATTACCCGGATCAGGTTCGACGGTCGGTCCCGTGGCGCATGGCGCCTCGGACCCTCTCAGCCCGGTCACTCCGAGCTCCCGTTGCTCTTCCAGCATGGCACGGCAGAACTGCTTCTCGGCCCCAAAGGATCACAGCTAGCCGTGAGCTTTCACGAGGCCCCGTGAGCTGACCGGCGCGTATCCGCGAAAAGACCCTTCTTGCAGGGAAAAATGGTGTTGTCGAGACAACCAGTTCCCCACAAGAAGGGCCACTTCCGAGATGGAAACTACCAGCGCGCGTCCCGTGATCGTGGAACCCGGTGGAACCGGTGTTGTCGCCCACGTCGGGCTCCACGCTCTTTGTTCCTTTGCCGATCGTTGGGGCTCGGGGTTGTGCTCTCGTCGGTGATCCCGAAGCGCAGCGAACGGTTCGCGCTGCACGACCGCGGCAAGGTGCTCGTCCAGCTGATGGCGGTGATCGCCGGCGGCGGGGAGAGCTGCGCGGACATCGAGTACCTGCGATCCGAGCCCTCGCTGTTCGGATTCGTTCCGTCGGACTCGACGGTGTGGCGAACCTTCGGAGAGATCGCCCCCGAGACGCGCGAAGCACTGAAGGGCGCGATGGCCGAAGTCCGCGCCGAGGTGTGGCGCCGATCGGCTGCGACTGCCGGGGACGACCCGGCCACCCTCGACGTCGACGCCTCGCTCGTCACGATCCACACCGACGACAAGCCAGGCACCGGTCCGACTTACAAGGGCGGGTGGGGCTTTCATCCGCTCCTCGTCTTCGCGGACGGGACCGGTGAGTGCCTCTCGGGGATGCTCCGTCCCGGCAACGCCGGGGCGAACACTGTCGCGGACCACGTCGTCGTCCTTGACGAGGCACTCGCGCAGTTGCCGAGCGAGATCGCCCGTGGTCACTGCGTCGGCGACGACCCCTCGCTCGTCGGCCGCGCAGTCACGATCCGCTCCGACTCGGCGGGGTGCACCGAGGGTTTCCTCGCCGCGTGCCGGGCGAGAAACGTCGGCTTTGCCGTCGTCGCGAGGAGAAACGCCCAGGTCGAGGCGGCGATCTTCGACGCGATCGGGCTGGAAGAGCTGTGGGCGCCGGCGGTCCGCCAAGACAAAGAGCTCCGCGAAGGAGCCGCGGTGATCGAGCTCACGAGCCTCGTCGACCTGTCGCACTACCCCTCCGGCACGCGCCTCATCGTCCGGCGCGAGCCGCTTCACCCCGGCGCCCAGCAGAGTCTCTTCCCTTCACTCGAGCACCGATACTGGGGGCACTACACCGATCGCGACGGTGACCCCGTCGTCCTCGACGCGTTCATGCGCGCTCACGCGCACGTCGAAGAGCACATCGCGCGCCTGAAGGACTCCGGGCTGCTCCGCTTCCCGTTCTCCAACCTCGAGGCGAATCGCACCTGGCTCTTCGTCGTCGCTGCGGCGGCCGATCTCGTCCGGTGGTTCCAGCTCCTCTGTCTCGACGGAGCACTTGCCGCCGCACGACCGAAGACGCTCCGGTGGAGCTTCTTCCACGCTCCGGGGCGCCTCGTCCGATCCGCGCGCCGCGAGATCGTGCGCGTCCTCGACGGCTGGCCGACCGCCGACGCCCTGCTGTCCGCCTGCAGACGGATCGCGCTCATCACCTGAGTGCCGCCGAATGACAAAGGATCGGCGACCGCCTGGCTTCGCCACGTCCACACCCGGGTCAGAAACGGACCAACCCGTCAAAATGGCGGGGGAGCAGATCGAAAGATTCTTCAATCACCGGGGCACACCCGAACAACCGCTCGAAAATGGCCGGAGGGCCCGCTCAGGCATTCTCGTGAAAGATCGGAGCTAGAACCCAGAAATAAGGTGATGGTCCATGGGCAAGCCATGGGCAGACCATGGGCAACCACGCGAAATCGGAGACCCAATCGGGTCCCCGAAATGCCTATCTAGCTGGAGTTTCTTTGGAGCGGACGACGGGATTCGAACCCGCGACCCTCACCTTGGCAAGGTGCTGGAAAGCGTCCGATCCGTGTTGTGCGGTCCGGTGAGCTAGTCGTTTGTCCGAGCTCGCTTCCGGCGAGTGCTGCCGTGTCCGGCCAATTGTCACCGATGTGACATCAGCTCGCCCGAGCTGTCGCTGTCGGCGGCGATCCCGGTTCGGCGATGGTCCAGCACGTCCATCTGATTCGCGCCTGTCGTGTTCCTACCCCCGAGCACCATCCACTACCTAGATCAACCGCTGACCATGACGCTCTGATCCGCCCGACTCAAATCCAAGATCACGCAGCACGGGAAGCCGCTTTGTGTGCATCCGCTGCAGCACAGGGATCTGGAGGTCCACGTAGTCGTGTACTTCCACGAACGACTTTCCATCGGCGACGCGCATGACCCGACCGACGTACTGGACGAGCCGCCCTTTGTAGGCGATCGGGAACGCGAGGAAGAGCGTGTCGAGCTGTGGACAGTCGAATCCTTCCCCCAGGTAACCACCGGTTGCGACGAGCACCTGCCCGGAGCCGGACTCCAATTCAGACAGGCGGTCGGTCACTGTTGCCCGCGCCTTCTTGCCCATGGCACCTCGGAGAACGAGGCATTGGATACCACGTCGATCGAGGCCATCCGCGATCCGTTCGAGGTGTTCCGTCCACTGCGTCAAGACGAGCGAGTTGCGGCCACGAGCCTGCGCTTCAACGATGTCGGCGCAGATGAGTCCGGTCCGATCGTCGTCGTGAACAAGCTGACGAAAGGTCTCCTGAATGCCGAGATCGAGGTCGTCGATCTCGGCATGGGCCGTCTGATGCACAACCAGATCGAGCCGGAGCATCTGGTTTCGAGAGTCTCGTTTCGTCGTGTCATGCCGAGTGGGACCGCAGTACATCGCGATCAGGCCCTGCAGCCCGTCACGGCGATACGGCGTCGCGGTCAGACCGAGCCAACGTCGTGCCGGAATCTGTCGGACGCACCGCTCGAATGTGACGGCAGGCACGTGATGACATTCGTCCACGACGACGAATCCGTAGGAGGCCGTGAGCTCCTCGAGGTCCTCCCGACGAGCAAGACTCTGGGCCATCGCGAGATCGACCGCGCCAAGCTGTCGGTTTCGACCGCCACCCAGTTGACCGATCTCTTTCGGCGACAAGCCGAGGTGAGTCACGAGCCGATCTCGCCACTGATCGATTAGCGGCTTGCGATCGACAATCACGAGCGCCGGCATGTCGTGATGCGCGATCAACGCGCAGGCCACCACCGTCTTGCCAGCACCAGGTGGGGCGACGAACACGCCGAGGTCGTGTCTGACCAGCGCATTGAAGGCCTCTACCTGCTCCGCCGACAACACCAAGTTCTCTTTGAACCCCTGGGGCGGGAGGCGGCGCTCTTGCTCACGGACCTCAAGGTGGCTCCCCGCTGATCGGAAGATCTCGCTGGCCTGCTCTTCGAGCCCTCGAGGAATAAGCAGTTCGCCAAGGCTCTCCCGGTAACAACGGATGAACCGAGGGGTGTCGTGATTTGAGAATCGAAGTCGTTCGTTCTCGTAGAACTTGGGATTGTGGAGCGACGCGAGATGCTTCAGCGAGGCGACGAGCGCGGGTGGTAGCCCGATGCGGTCGATTGCGAGCATGGCTCCAGCCCGCGCCACGACTCGCGGCGGTGGCTTCGCGTCGCTCTCGGTTGCTAGACGCGACTTCCGGTAGACACCGGCGTCCGGGCCAGCCCCGACCTCCTCGAGGCGGGCCGCAAGCGAAGTGACCGCGTCGGCAGACATCGACTCGAGAGATGAGAGGAAGGCCCACTGATCCGAATACGGCTCGAGGCCTTTTGGGTCCAAGAAGACTGTCGTGTCGGACCGTCTGCGCTTCCCCTGGAGCGGCAACGCAATGAGGTTCCCGAATGTGCCCTTCGGCAGCAGATCCTGCGCAGGGAAGAAGCGGTCGTAGCTGGACAAGTCGAGCTCGGCACGCGCTGTCATCGCCTCGCGAAGCAGATGGAAACCGATCCGGCGCGCATCAGCGGCGAGAACTGGCTCGGAGAAGAAGATCCAGACATGCGCGCCGTCTCCCGATCGCGAACGCTCAAGCGCCGCGGGAACTCCGGATGCCCTGGCGGCATCGTGGAAGGCAAGCGCGTCGAGCACCCAGCTGCCGCCGTCAAAGTCGCACGCAAGGAACGCACAGCGGTCGTCTCGAGACAGGGGGTACATCCCGAGATCAATCTCGCCGACGAGATGCGCCGTGACTTCGTCGTCGGTCAGAGCGAGTAGCTCCCGGTCCGGACTGCGAGCGTTCTGAGCGCCGCCCCGGACGGCAGGGCTCCAACCGCTCTTGCCGGTGCGGGGATTTTCCCACCGCCTCGCGTAGACGTCGTCACGACCTCTGAAAAGCGAGCGAAAGAGCGCGACCTTGTCCGATGGCGACGAGGCGTGATCAACGGATGGTGGACGACCCGCAGCCGACTCTGAAGCGCGATGGATTAAGCGCGGGCTCCAGGTTGCGATGGGCTGTGCGCGGTCAGGTCGGCCAAGGCCGAGGAGCTCCCGCATTCGCGCGTTCTCCCTTTCCAGCTCAGCCACCCGGCGTCGAAGCTCCGCTGCGTCGTCAGCCGTGAGGTCACCACGGCCGTCGGGTCCTCCGATCATCTGACCATTCTCTCCCTGTGCCCGTCGGGAGCGATTCCAAGGTGCTGCGACAGGGTGACTCAACCGGCTCCTCCTCGGAGTAGCAGACCGTGCCGGGCGCCTGTCTCAGGTCCGTGGCTTTTCGGACCCCGCGTCTTCTTCGCGTCCAGGTGTTTGGCTCTGGACGCCTTCTACGTCGCATGGATACGTGGAAGGTGCTCTAATCCAAACGAAAGGTTTGACTATGAACACCTTTCACGTACTATGGATACGTGGAAGGTGCCTCAATCCAAACACGTCGAGCAACGGCGAGCTTGGCTGCGATCCTCGAGGAGCTGGAGCTCCGGCAACCGAAGATCGTGACCGGCGAGCTCCTGGACGAAGTACTCGGAACCGTCGGGTCACACCTCGCCCGCGTCGCGGCCGCCGAGCGGCTCGTACGCGAGGGATGGCTAGTTCCACTGCGCACGCGCGCCGCGTGGGAGTTCGTGCCCGCGGCGCGCGCGGGTCGGTATCCGTCAGGGGACCCGTGGATCGAGCTCCGGGCCTACCTCATCGGCCACCCCGATGCCCCAGTTGCCGTGGCCTTCGCCTCAGCGGTGTGGGCGATGGGATACAGCAGCCACCAGCCGACGCGACTCACGATCGCGCATCGAAGTGGTTGGCGCAGCCCCAAGGCGCTCCGCGCCGCGCAGTCAGTGCTGTACGAATGGCGTTTGCCGACCTGGAGCAAGGAGGGGCTCCCGATCTGGCATCCCGCGACAATTGTCGTGGCCGCAGCGGCTCGGCCGGGTGCGCATGATGACTGGGCGAACGCAGACGAGTGGCTTCCCGAGACGATGCGAGCGACGACGCCGAACGACGTCCTCACCGAAGCAGAGGGAAAGAGCGCCGGAACCCTCGCCCGTCTCGCATACTTCGCCGAGTGGTGCGGTCGTTCCGACATCGTGGACGCGCTCGCGCCGCTCCTTCCGAGTCGACTTCCGGTCACCTTGCTTGGGCCTGAGGACCGGAGTGATCGCCGCTGGGTGAAGCGCTGGCGGCTCTACGACTCACTGCTGCCTGCTCGATGATCACCGAGGGGTACCTCGCCCGACATCACATGGGACGCTCCGGCATGGCAGGGCCGGCGCTCCTCGATGTCGCCCAGGACTACGCGCTCGACTTCCTCGCCGCCGAGGGAGTGTTCGACCTCGGGGTCGTGCTGAAAGGCGGAACGTCGCTGCGCAAGTTCCGAGCCGGCAACGCAGGCCGGTTCTCGACGGACCTCGATTTCGCAGCCCCCGATGCGGAGACGGGCGAGATGCTCATCGACCTGATCGACGGCACAGAGTGGCACGACGTCCGCTTCCACGTCACCGATCGCTCGGCGCTCCGCGGCCGCCTCGAGATCGAGACGCCGCTCGGCACCCCGGACATCCCTGCCCGGATCGAGGTCTCGCCCCGCCCGCTCTGGCTGCCGAGCTCGACCGCGACTGCGATCGAACTCCCGGTCCACAAGGGCTACGAGTTCACCTACCCGACGATCCCCGTGCCCGCACTCGAGGAGGCAATCGCCGAAAAACTCGCTGCGTGGCGTCGCCGGAAGAAGATTCGCGACCTCTACGACCTTCACTGGTTCGGGCGGGGCACGCTCGACGAGCCGCTCGTCCGCAGGCTCCTCGTATTGAAGATCTGGCACGACGTCGTCGATGACGGCCTCGGCTCCGCGCCGTTCGACCCGGCGGCGGTCGTCGCCGACATCGACGTTGCTCGCCTTCCCCCTGAAGACATAGGCCTCCTCACCCAGCCCGTAGAACCGAAGGTATGGCTCGCCTCGGTGCGGTCTCGGTATCAGTTCGTCACCGCACTCGATGAACGCGAGAGACAGATCGCTCGGTGCAACCCGGGGGATCGCTGGCGGGTGAACCAGCTCGTCAGCGCGCTCGCTCCGTAGGACGGCCGAGGCGGCCGACCTACGGGCCGAACTCCTCGCGCCATCTTTGGAGGAGATCTGGCTTCAACCGTTACGGCTGCCCACCACGGACGGGGGAACCAGTAGTGATGCTGACCACGAGCGTTGCCAGGTCCTCGGCCTGGCGAGAGCGCCAACCGTTCCGCCGGGCCCACGTCCGCACCCGACTCGATCACGCGGGTTCAAGCAATCGATAAGAAGGTGCTGTCGACGACGCTCGAAAACTGGACAAGCACACGTCGGCCGACACGGATCGAAGGGATCTCACCCCGCTGAATCGACTCGTCGACAGTCGATCGGCCGATGCCGAGCACTTGAGCGACATCACTTACTTCCAACATGGTGGGGCTCGCGTGTGATGAGCCTTCCCTGAGTTGCACAGACGATGCTGGGATTCCGACATCGCGAATCCCGTCGCGGAGACGCCCTCCAGCGCCCTCGAGAGTCTCGGCAAGAATTATTCGAAGTTCATCGGCGGTCGATGGCCATTTTGTGACGGTCGGCAAGGCCGAGCTTGTGGGGTTGAGTCCTCAAGATCCGCTCTCGCGCGAGGCACGGCGGCGCGCAGAGCTGGTCGAAGTCCTGACCGTCTTCGTCGGCGTCGATCACGATCCGGTTGGCGTCCTCATCATGAAGGACCCGATCCGACCGGACGCCGCGCGCGCCCTTCGGAGCATTCGGCGACAAGGGATCGAGCGAACCGTCATGGTCACTGGCGACCGAAGCGAAGTCGCCAACGTAATTGGTGCGGCGATCGGAGTCGACGAGGTCCTCGCGGAACGAAGTCCAGCTGAGAAGGTCGACGCGGTGTGGTTCGAGCGCAGCCGTGCGCCGGTGATGATGGTGGGCGACGGTGTCAACGATGCTCCAGCACTCGCGCTCGCCGACGTCGGCGTCGCGATGGGTGCGCGAGGCGCGTCGGCGTCCTCCGAGGCTGCCGATGTTGTCCTCACGGTCGATCGACTCGATCTCCTCGGCGATGCGTCGTTGATCGCCCATCACACGGTGCGGATCGCACTCGAGAGCGTCGTTGCTGGAATCGCCATGTCGGTCGTCGCCATGGGCTTTGCCGCCGTCGGCGCGCTGCCTGCTGTTTGGGGAGCGATGCCCCAAGAAGGGATCGACATTGCGGTCATTCTCAACGCCCTCCGAGCGCTTTCACCTGTCGTGATCAACCCGCGATTACCGCAACGAGACGCCGAAGTAATCGAGCAGGTCCGCGACGAGCACATCAGGATCCGAGCAGCGCTCGAAGCTCTGGAACTGGCGGCGAAGGCTTGCGACGCCGAGGGCCCACCCTTCGATCTGGACCTAGCTCGGACAGCCCAGCGTCTGCTGGTTGAGGATGTGGCCCCGCACGAGGCAAGAGAAGAAGAGCGTCTCTATCCCGTCCTTGCCCGATTGCTCGGCGGTACGGATCGGACGAGCACGATGAGTCGGGCCCACGTCGATATCGCACACCGAATCAGCCAACTCGGTCGCTTGCTCGAATACATCGATCCAGAGGAACTAGATCGAGCGGACATCATCGAACTGCGTCGCCTTCTTTATGGGCTCCACGCCATCTTGGAGCTGCATACCACACAAGAAGATGAGAGCTACCTCTCGTGGAGCGATGATCGGCCGACAGTCGGTGAAGATGTGCTCAATGCAGCACACAGGACGTCGTGATGGTGCCACACGACTGCCAAGACGAGGCGGGAAGATGAAGCGATCGGTCTTTTCCTCCAAGCCAATTGCTCGACCCTTATGCTGGACCTGAACCGATGCACACACCTCACGTGTTCAGGCCGTTCAATCTCGAGGCTGGTGGCAGGAATCAGGTCGGCTGGATAGTCGACGATGCCAGTCAGCGCTAACACGCCAGTAGATCTTTCGGGACTTGACGCCGAACAGGTTCGCGATCGCGTCGCGACGGGTCGAGTCAACACCTTCTCATCGCGCCCAAGTCGGTCGCTTTCGCAACTCCTGCGCTCGAACCTCTTCACGCGCTTCAACGCCATTCTCGGTGCTTTGCTCGTCGTCGTCGCTTTCGTTGGCCCACCGCAGGACGGCCTGTTTGGCGTCGTCTTGGCGGTGAACGCACTCATCGGCATCGCGCAAGAACTGCGCACGAAACGGGCGCTCGATCGCCTGGCCGTGATCAGTGCACCAGTGGCCCACATCATGCGGTCAGGAATGCTCGGCGATTATCCAATCGGCGAAGTCGTCGAGGACGATCTGCTCGAGCTTCGCCCTGGGGATCAGATCGTTGTCGACGGCATCGTCCTTGCAGCAACCGGTTTGCAGCTCGACGAATCCTTGCTCTCGGGTGAGGCCGCACCCGTCGACCAAGCAATTGGCGACGAGGTGCTGTCCGGAAGCATCGTGGTGAGCGGCTCCGGATGGGCACGTGTCGTTCGAGTCGGGAACGACGCCTTCGCTCAGCAGCTGCAGCTCGAGGCAAAGCCGTTTGCCACCAGCTACTCCGAGCTTCAGCAAGGGACAAACAAGATCCTTCGAGTGATCAGCTTTGTCCTCGTCCCGATGGGCGCGCTCCTCGCGACGAGTCAATTGCTCCGGACCCACGTGAGCTCGAGCGAAGCGCTGCGCGGCACAGTCGCAGGCGTTGGCGCCATGGTCCCCGAAGGTCTCGTGTTGTTGACGACAATCGCCTTTGCCCTCAGCGCGCTCCGACTTGCTCATCACAAGGTGCTCGTCCAGTCCCTTCCGGCAATCGAAGGACTTGCACGAGTGGACATCGTCTGTATCGACAAGACGGACACGCTCACGATGCCGGGCATGACGCTCGATCATCTCGTCGAACTCGACGAAGGAACTGGGGAGGCACTCGGAGAGCTCGGCGCATCGGATCCGACGCCAAATGCGACGATGCAGGCGATCGCCATTGCTTGTCCTGCTGCCCACAACTGGCATCCGGTCGCGGCAGTTCCGTTCTCGTCTAATCGCAAGTGGAGCGCGACGGAGTTCGAGGGGCGCGGGACTTGGGTTCTCGGCGCACCAGACATCCTCTTCGGAAAGCACGAAAGCCAGACGCTCGACGACGCTCTTCTGGCCGAGGGGGCCTCGGCGGGAATCAGCATCGGCAATTGTGCCGGCGATTTCGGGAACTCCCCAGGGTCGATCAACGAAATTCCCCAGGTGACCACGCGGTGAGACGGGCCTGAGACTACTTGTCGGTCGCCGGCGTCACCCCCTTGCGGAGCGCCTCGGAGCGGGCCCGGTGTGAGCGCATGCGGTAGCTCTCGCCGTCGATGTTGAACACCACGCTTCGGTGCAGCAGCCGGTCGAGCATCGCCGCGGCGACCATCGGGTCGTCGAAGATCTTCCCCCACGAGCTCACACCGAGGTTCGTCGTCATCACGATCGAGCTCTTCAGGTAGCGCTGGGTGATCACCTGGAACAGCGCCGCCGCAGCCTCGGACTGGAGCGGCAGGTAGCCGAGCTCGTCGATGACAAGGAGACGCGGCCCGGCGAAGAAGCGCATCGTCGTCGCCCATCTGCCCTCGAGCGCAGCCCGGTGGCAGCGGGCGACGAGATCCGCGGCGGTCGTGTAATAGGTGCGATAGCCGGCTTCGATCGAGGCTCGTGCGAGGCCGACGGCGAGCATCGTCTTTCCGACACCGGGCGGCCCGATCAACAGCACGTTGGTCGCGTCCTCCAAGAAGCGCAGCGTGCCGAGCTCGTCGACGAGCTTGCGGTCCACCGACGGCTGGGCCGAGAAGTCGAAGTCCGAGAGCCGCCACGGGGAGGGCAGCGAGGCGAATCGCTCGAGACCGGCCCGCCGTCGTGCCTCGGTGGCGGCCACCTCGACCTCGAGGAGGCGGCCGAGGAACTCCGAGTGACCGAGGTCGTTCCTGCGGGCGTGGTCGAGCTCTGCGGGGAGGGCCTCGGCGGCGGCCGTGAGGCGCAGATAGGAGAGGTGACTTCGCAGCTCCTGATAGGTCGAGGCCTCACTCACCGGGCACCCCCGGCGATCTCCGCGTAGACACCGAGGTCGACCGTCGGCTCGTGGCCGCCCGGCCCGAGGAGCTTGGCCGCCTCGGCGAGCGCAGCGCTTCCGGGCGGCCGGTTGGCCTTTCGGTCGCACGGTCTCGCCGTCGAAAAGGCCGAGAGCACCGCCCGCTCGAGGGCCTCGCGGTGCTCGAGGGACCTACGAGCGCCCCCGACCCGTCCGGGGCCAGGCGGTGGGTGACGAGGATCGCCCCTGAGGCGGCGACCACATCGGCCGTCGGGCTCCCGATCCGCTGGCGGACGAGGAGAACAGAGCCCGAGAGGCCCGGCGGGACCGAGTAGCGGTTGCCCCGATAGGCGACGGTCGCGTTGTCGGCGACGATGCGCTCGACCTCGACTGTGGCCGGGAAGGGCACTGGCGGGAGGGCGAGCAGCGGCTCGGCGTCGGCGAGCACTCCGACGGTGGTGCGGGTCCCGTCGGAGAAGCGCCGCTCGCGTTCCTCTCCGGTCGTCGCGCAAAAGCGGTCGAGCGAGCGTTGCGCGTCCTCGGGCGTCGTGTCACTCATCGTCCGCCACCACCTCCCCGAGACGAAGCGCACCGAGGACTCGACAGATCCCTTGCGGTTGCCCCGTCGCGGCGGGCAGGGCTCGACGACCGCCCCGTAGTGCTTGGCGACCGGCGCGAAGGAGGCCTGGATGTCACGGGTTCCCGGCGTGATCACCGTCGCCAGCCGGTCGGTGCGCCAGATGCGGGCGGTGCCACCGAGGCGCAGCATCACCTCGTGCATCGCCTGGACGAGGTGACCCTGGTCCATCTTCTCTGCGAGCACGCCGCGCACCCGGCCGGAGTGCGGGAGCGTGCCGAGGAGCACATAGGCGGTCCCGCCCCAGGGGGCGTTGCGGCGCTCGAACCAGTCCCACTGGATCTCCTCGCCGGCGGGGTGGTCGATCTCGATCGTGTCCCGGCCCTTCACCCCCCGGCACGCCTCGCAGTGCGGGCGCAGCCCGGCCACCCGGAGCTGGCACACGAAGCTCGGGTAGCTCTGGGAGTAACCGAGGCGCTTGACCTCGTCGTGCAGCGCGGTGGCCCACACGTGTGGGTCGTCGGCGAAGCGCGCCGCCAGGTAGTCGACGAAGGGCGCGAGCGGGTCGGGGCGCGATCTCGCCCGCACGCCGGGCACCCTTGTCCCTTCCAGATAGCCACGGACGGTCTTGCGGTCACGGTCGAGGTGGCGGGCGATCGCGGAGATCGTCCAACCGCGTTGGCGCAGTGCATGTGCTTCCACGTCTTCCCCATGTGTGAGCATGCGGAGCGGGACTCCCTTCGGGCCGACTGGCTTGGTCGCTCGTCAGCTTCGGAGGGGTCCCACTTCCGCGGGTGGATGGTTCAGCTCACCGGCGCGGGGTGGGGAATTTCAGTGATCGAGAGTGGGGAAGTTCAAAAATCGCGGGCAATTGACGGACCGAACCTTCCAGGCGACCTGACCCCATCGGGGATCATCGTGCTCAGCGAGCGATTGCGCCCGGACGCGGCCGACACGATCCGCTACCTCTTGAGTCAAGGCGACACCGTGAAGGTGATCTCCGGCGACGATCCGCAAACAGTGGCCACTGTCGCGGAGCGCGTCGGGGTCCCAGTCTTGGGCGAACCCTGCGATGCACGCGAGCTTTCCGACGACCAGTCGGATCTTGCAGAGCTTGTCGAGAACACGAGTGTGTTTGGCAGGGTGCGACCCGGCCAAAAGCGCGACATCGTTGAAGCCCTGCAGGTTCACGGCCATGTCGTCGCTATGACCGGAGACGGGGTGAACGACGTTTCCTCCCTGAAGCGCGCCGACGTCGGAATCGCGATGGGATCAGGCAGCCAAGCAAGCCGATCGGTTGCCAACATCGTCCTCTTGGACAGTGAGTTCGCGACCGTTCCGCCGATCCTCGCTGAAGGTCGGCGAGTCATCGCCAACATTGAGCGCGTCGCCAACCTGTTCGTCACGAAGACCGTCTATGCCGCCGCGCTCGCGCTCGTTGTCGGAATTCTCGCGGTACCGTATCCCTTCTATCCGAGACAGCTAACCGTCATCAGCTCGCTCACCATCGGCATCCCGGGCTTCTTCCTCGCCCTTTCTCGTGGCGCTCCGCGCGCACAGCCGCACTTCGTCGGGAGAATCATGCGCTTTGCTCTGCCTGCCGGACTTGGCGCAGCCGCAGCAACACTCGCCACCTACACCATCACCAGAGGCCCGCAACATGCTCCAGCGTCAATAGCAAAGACGACGGCGGCGGCCTCGCTGTTCATCGTTGCGATCCTGGTGCTCGCACTCCTTGCGCGCCCACTTCTGCCGTGGCGATTGTTCCTCGTGTTGTTGATGGCTGGCGGCGGCGTTCTCGCGACCGCAGTACCGTTATCAAGACGAGTGTTCGCCTTTTCGATCCCACCGACACGATTGCTGCTCGTCGTCCTCATCGTTGTCCTCCCCGTCGCTGGCATCCTTGTCGCGCTGCTCGCCACACCCAGCAAACGCGTACACGCGCGGAGTTCCCGGCAATCGGCGAAGGATTGCCGAATCGGTTGAGCGACAGCGAAGCCTGTGACGAGCGATCAAGACTCAACGCTCTCGACCCTCGTCGCGCTGCGCCCGACGACCCTCTTGACGATCTCCGGAATCACAAAGCCTGCGCCGGACGCCACCGCTACGACGAGGAGCTCGACTGGGGCGAGCGAGTGGGTGTCAAAGATCCCTTGCAGTGGGGGTACATAGACGAGAGCGATCTGTGCTGCGGCCGCTCCTCCGATCGCAAAGAAAAGCAGCCGATTCGTCCGCCATCCCAGACCTAACGCGCTGCGCCGCTCCGATCGCGCAGAAAGCGCGTTGGCGAGTTGGAGCAGGGCGAGAACCGTGAACACCATTGTCCGCCATTGCCATCCCGCTGAGCGTGCGAATCCCTGCACAACGATGACGACCGCCGCAAGCGCCAACCCGACTCCAAGCGCGTGTTGCCAGAGGCCGCTCCCAAGGACCGATTCTTGCGGTCGACGTGGTGGCCGCTGCAACACGTCCGGTTCGGCGGGCTCGAATCCGAGCGCGATGGCCGGCAACCCGTCAGTGACGAGATTGACCCATAGGATTTGCACTGGCAGCAGAGGAATTGGCAACCCGATGAGCGGCGCGAGGAACATGACCCAGATCTCCGAGCTGTTCGTCGTGAGTAGATAACGCACAAAACGCCTGATGTTGTCGTAGATCCGCCTTCCCTCCTCCACGGCATGCACGATGGTCGCAAAGTCATCATCCGCAAGAACCATGTCGGCCGCCTCTTTGCTGACGTCGGTACCCGTTATCCCCATCGCGATTCCAATATCGGCGAGGCGAAGCGCTGGAGCGTCATTGACGCCATCGCCGGTCATCGCGACTACTGCGCCATTCGCCTTCCATGCACGCACGATGCGGAGTTTCTGCTCGGGGTTCGTTCGCGCGTAGACAGCGGTATTGGGCACCAAGAGCGCGAGATGCTCATCGTCGATCGTTTCGAGGTCTGATCCGCTGAGAACGTTGTCGTCCTCGGTGATGCCGATCCGATGCGCGATGGCTGACGCGGTGAGCGGGTGGTCGCCGGTGATCATGACCGGAGTGATCCCGGCTTTCCGACAGGACTGAATAGCCGCCGCGGCGCCGGGTCGAGGTGGGTCGGTGATGGCGACCAGACCGACGAGGTGCAGACCCTGCTCGGCCCCTTCGAGAGGTAGGCGAACTTCAGCGTTGTGGCGCTCGGCAAGAGCCAGAACGCGAAAGCCCTCTGATGCCCACTCGTCGGCAACGCGCATCCCGACCGTGATTGCGTGCTCGTCGGCAAGGTCGAGGAGTGGCCTGAGCGCCCCGGGTGCTCCCTTGGTCGCCACCCACGACTGATCGCCTTCGGTGTGCACGGTCGTCATCCGCTGTCTCGACGGTTCGAAGCCGATCTCAGCCTGACGAGGTCGAGTTCGAACGAGCTCCCCCTGATCGACACCGAGCTTCGCGGCAAAGGCGAGCAATGCTCCTTCGGTCGGGTCTCCCACCACCCGCCACTGGTCGTCTGTTCCCGCGTCGAGTTGGAGACTCGCGTCGTTGCATGCCGCAGCAACAAGAGCCGCCCGATGGAGGAAGGGGTCCCGCTCGGCGGAGCTGCTGCTGACTGTGCGTCCGTCGTCCCCGGTGACCTTGCCATCGGGTGTGTAACCGTCTCCCTCTACGAAATAGGTTCCTTTAGGCGTCCATACACGCTCAACCACCATCCGGTTGCTCGTGAGCGTTCCGGTCTTGTCGGTACAGATGACGGTGACCGACCCGAGCGATTCCACCGCCGGCAAGCGACGCACGATCGCGTGGCGCTCAGCCATGCGCCGTGCTCCAAGCGCCAAGGCGATGGTCACAACAGCCGGGAGCCCTTCGGGGATTGCCGCCACCGCCAGACTCACCGCGGTAAGAAACATCCGATGGACCGGCTCTCCGGAACCGACTCCTGCAACAAAGACGATGACGCACACGCCAAGGGCGCCGGCAGCAAGACCACGAGCCAGAGTCGCGAGGCGCATCTGAAGAGGAGTAAGCACGCGCCGATGGCTTTGCACGAGCTGAGCCACTCCGCCGAGTTCGGTAGCCATTCCCGTCGCGGTCACGACCCCTATGGCACGCCCGTGACTGACCGAGGTGCCCTTAAACGCCATGCATTGCCGGTCCGCGAGGAGCGCTCCGATCGGGGGCTGAAGCGCATCGACCGACTTGGACACGGCTTCGGCCTCGCCAGTCAGTGCCGCCTCCTGTATCCGCAGCGCGTACACCTCCACGAGCCGCAGATCGGCCGGGACGACCTCACCCGACTCGAGCATGACGATGTCTCCCGGCACGAGACCAGCTACCGCCACCTCCTGCACCATGTCGTCTCGCCGCACTCGGCATTGGTCGGTGGTCATAGCCCGCAGAGCGCCCACTGCGCGCTCTGCTCGGCCTTCCTGGATGAAGCCGACGATCCCATTGACCACCAGGACTACGCCGATAACGGCTGCATCCTTCACGTCGCCGATCACGATGGTGACCGCTGCCGCCGCTGCCAAGACGGCACTCAACATATTCGCGAACTGCCCAGCAAACCGCAGCCATTCCGGGAGGCGATCCTCCTCTGCCAGCTCGTTCGGTCCCGTCACCGCCAGGCGGGCCGTTGCCTCTCGTGAGGTGAGCCCCGTCGTTGCATCCGTGGCGAGGTTCCGGAGCACCTCAGCAATGCTCGCCTCCCACGGGCATTCCGGGGTCGTCACCCAAGCCCCCGTGCGGCCTGTTCCTGATTGCCGTCTGTCGGCGATCCCTCCGGACGGGTTCGAAGAGTGACCATCAGCGGGGATCGATCGAGGACGACGATTCCGGCCACTGCGACCGCTCCTCCCAAGATCTGAAAAGCCAGGACCACCGGCGAGCTCGCGATGTGCTCGGCAAAGACCGTGGCGCCGATCAGCACTGCACCGATCGGCTCGATGGAGTCGATGATCGGCAGGCTGATGAGGATGGCACCGGATTGGAAGGCGCTCTGACCGAAGAACAAGCCGAAGATCGCGACAGCGCAAAGGACGTACGGCTCCCAGTGCAGCAGAATCGACGAGCCGTTCTCGGCGACCAAACCCACGACGCTCTTGGTGAGGGAGTCAACGAGAGCGAACAACGATGCTGCCACTGCCGCGAACAGGGCCGTGCGCAGCGTCGGCTTCGCACGAAGGGCTGCCGGCGCCGCGATAACCACGACAGCACCAACCGCGAGAAAGACGGGAAGCCAATCGATTGTTCCGGGTACGGCGCGTCCAGTTGACGGCGGCGCGAGCACAAGGAATGTCGCCACCCCTCCAGCTACGAGCGAACCACCGAGCCAATCGCCCAGCCTTAGTCTTTGCCGACGACGGTAGGCGATCAACGGAATCGCAAACAGAAGATCAGTCGCGGCTACTGGCTGAACGAGCACCAATGGCCCGAAGGAGAGGGCGATCGCCTGCACACCGAACGACAGCGTGGAGAGTCCGAAGGCCGCGACCCAGCGCGGCCGGTGAAGGAGCTGCCAAAGCAGGCGGAGGCGAAAGTTTTGCGCGACGGGTGTGGAACTTGCGACGGCGTGTTGGAGCACGGACGCCACCCCGAACATCGCGGCCGCCATTAAGGCAAAGAGGATGCTCAAAGCAGTCCCCATCTGTGCTCCTTTCGCGTCCATGACCGCTGGTGTCCCGAAAGCGTGAATGGGTTGGAGCGCTTGACAGCGAGGTCAACCAAGGACCCGGCCAACGCTACAAGAGCCCCTGGCGTCATGGGGCTTTTGGCCCTGGCCGAGCGGGTACGTACGCTCGCAGACTTAGCCATGGCACCAAGCCAGGCGAGCGCAGCTCAAATAGTGGCCTTGCTCACCATGTCAATGAGTGCCTTGAGCGCCACGCTTCTGTCGGCATGCATCGGGTGGAGTGTTCGCAAGCGCATCTGGTCCTGGGGCCTGCGAGGAGACGAACAAGGTAGCGGGAGCTTTGGGCCTCACCTGCGCAGTCGGCAGCTACGCCCACGGGGAACTGTGACGCTGGGGCTTTCTTCTCTGGAGCGAGTTCGCCTGGCATTCGATAATCGACCGTTAGGGTCCGCGCCGTGTTGGATTGAGCGATCGCCCGGGCATTCGCGCCGGTCACAGTGTCGGCACAGTGCAATCAATCCGGTCTCGGACCCTTAGGTGATCAGCCCATCAGTGGAGAAGGAGTCGGATACCGAGAATTCCTCCGCCAAGGACTACGCCGAGGAAGGTCTCGACAGCTAGCTCCATTGGTGCGAGCTTGCGACGGACTCCGATCGCAGCCTCGAGGAAGACCAGCTCGAGCGCAGCCGTCCAAAGAGCGATCGTGACGCCCAATGACAGTGTCGCGTGAAAGACCCACGCCACGAGCAAGGCTGCAACCGGAACCGCGGCACCCTTCAAGAGCGCCGCTTCATGGGCGACAACATGAAGGAACCGTCGCGGCGAAAAGGCCGTTCCTAATTCCGCCCGCTCGCCGAAATAGTGCGCATACGCATGGGCGAGCCAATAGAGAACGAGCGCAAGCGCGCTCGCTTCAAGAACTGAACGGTAGGTCTCACGGCGCGCACCCTCCGCGGCAAGCAGTGTCCCGACTGCGAGGACGCCATAGACAACACCACTGGGATTTGCCTCCGGCTCGAGCCATGCGCCGAGACGACGGAACCGCCCGGTTGAAGATGGGGAGTCACTTGGCATCGCCATCACAAACCACTGAGCCTTTCACCACCAACGTCACCGTTCGCTTCGATGATCCGCTTCGTTTCGTGAGTTACACAGCGACCGACATCCTCTGTCAGCACGGACTTCCAAGAACGGCTCCAATTCCTCGTCATCGGTGGCGACAAAAGGAGGACGCTCATCAGCGCACAACTCGCCCTGTTCCGCCGTAGTCGGTCAAGACCGTGCTGCTCTTGGAGCGTGCCATTCGAACGACAATTCATTCGCGCCTACGGGCCAACTGCAAGTACGTGATCGAGGAAGCCTGTTACCCGGATCGTCCACTCGATGGGATGCTTGGACAGACCGCTGGTGTGAGGCTCGTCCGGCAGTTCCCAAAGCGTGACGTTGCTCGGCGAAGCGTCACGGTCCGTGCGATCGCCTTTGATTTCGGGCTTGCCGGCGATGAGGAGGACGGGGCGCGGCGCCGTCGCGACGAGGGCCGAGCTAAGGCTGGCCGGCTGAGGGGCCGAACTCAGGAGACTTGAGACCCCAGTCTCGACGGCACGCATACCGCGCTCGATGTACCCCTGGAAGTCGTGAGGGAGCCAGCTTGTGTCCATCGCCCCACGCCAGAGGGCACCTTCGGCGACCACGGCACGGATTCTGGGATCGGCGGCAGCGGCACCGATGGCCTCCTCGCCTCCCATCGACTCCCCGACTACGGCGATCCTGCTTCCTTGCACGTCGGCGCGTCCCTGCAGCCAGGTCACGGCCGCCGAGATGTCGCTGTTGCCCCACCAACCGAAGTCCATGGCGTCTCCGCCACTGCGACCGTGGCCCCGGGCGTCGACCGTCAGCACGCCAAAGCCGTGGTCGGCCAACACGACGGCCTGGTTGAGCACCGAGGTTCGTGTCGACCCCGACCCATGCAGGAGGACGAGCGCTGCGCCGTTATGAGACGGGATATACCAAGCGGAGAGGCGCACATCATCGGTGGTCATGAAGGTCACGGCCTGGTACGTGAGACCCTTGGCCGCAGGGCTTGTCCTGTCCAGAGCCGTGGCGGGCACGTTGGTGGCGTAAATGGCCTGAGTAACCGGGAAGAGGACAAACTCGAGGACGAGGAAGGCAATCGGCAACGCGAGGAGCCGCCACTTAGGCGTCGTACGCAAGAGTACGGCGGTGCCGGTAATGAGGAGAACGAGCCGCGACTCGGACGATTTGCCGCGTCGGGGAGCCGTGCTCACCGACTAGGACAATGAAAGCGAGCCCCTGCAAGACCAGAGGCACATTCGTGATGCGGTGCCGCCGAGGGCTTTTCGATAACGTGCCGACACCAACAGCACACCCCTCGCTCGCCCTCGGTCCGATCGATAATGGCGCGGGTGCCGTTGTTGGCATCTCTGGCTTCCTCCTACTGCGCGAAGCCGCTGACAACTATCGCGACTGCCCTCAGCGTCCCGCGCTGCGAGTCGCGACGGTAGGGCCGAACGACAGGGATGCTCGAGGAATCGCTCTCGGGGCATTTCGATCGACGTCGGACCCGATGGGCCATTCGCCTCTACCGCTACCACCTCGCCGTCCCAATGATGGGAGATGAGATGGACGACCCAGGAGGTCTTCGTGGTGTCTATGAGTGCGACGTATCCAGTTCGAGTCGACGCCACACTCGACCCAGAACTCAGTCGATGGCTCTGGCTCGTCAAATGGGTGCTGGCCATTCCTCACTACATCGTTCTGGCCTTCCTGTGGCTGGCCTTCGTGGTGCTCACCATCGTCGCCTTCTTTGCCATCCTGTTCACCGGCCGTTATCCATTGACATTGTTCGAATTCAACGTGGGCGTTCTGCGCTGGAGCTGGCGTGTGGCCTATTACAGCTATGGCGCGCTGGGCACCGACCATTACCCGCCCTTCACGCTGGCCGAGGTTGCCGACTACCCGGCCCACTTCGAGGTTGCCTATCCCAACCATCTCTCACGAGGACTTGTCCTTGTGAAGTGGTGGCTTCTGGCACTCCCTCAATACGTCGTTGTCGCCATCTTCGTCGGCGGCACTGGGGCTGCTTGGCAGGACCGTACCCATCTCGCCCCGTGGGGCTCCGGAGGACTCATCGGTCTCCTCGTCTTCGTCGCCGCGATCGTGCTGGCGGTCACCGATCGCTACCCGCGGCAACTGTTCGATTTCATCCTGGGTCTCAACCGGTGGGTGCTGCGGGTTGCCGCCTACGCCGGGCTCATGACCGACAGATACCCGCCGTTCCGCCTCGACATGGGTGAGCATGAAGGCGGTGCGACAGTGACGCTCCGGGCCCCGGTTCCGCCGGAAGTGGGTGGATCAGGACCCCGCCCAGCGCCGGAACGAGCCACCGGCTGGACGGCGGGGCGGATCGTCTCGGTCACCCTGGGTAGCTTGCTCGGTCTTGTTTCGGTCGGAATGCTCGTCGGGGGCGGCGCGGCAACCTGGCTCGACCACACGCAGCGCGATTCGGCTGGTTACCTCGTGAGCAACAGTCGAGTCTTCGCCACGACGACCCATGCCATCACAAGCGATCGGATCGACCTCGGAACCTCGGATGTGGTCACACCGGCCTCGATTCTCGGAACCGTGCGCATTCGTGCCACAGCTGGCGCGGCCACCCCCGTCTTTGTTGGCATCGGTTCAACGGCATCAGTCGACCGGTACCTCGCCGGTGTCAGCCATGAAGTGGTCGCCAATTGGTCCGTCGGCAACACGACCTACCGCCAACTGCCAGGTGGCCCGCCGAGCGCGCCACCCACGCGCGCTTCTATCTGGACGAGGTCGGCCACAGGAGTCGGAACCCAGACACTCACCTGGAAGCCGACCCAAGGTGCTTGGACCGTCGTCGTGATGAACCCGAACGGCTCCCCGGGACTGTCGGTTACGGCCGACGCTGGCGCCACGGTCCCCGCGCTTAGTTGGATCGCGGCCGGGTTGTTCGTTGTCGGTGGCTTGTTGCTTGTCGGAGCAGTCTTGCTCATCGCGGTACCTGTCTCCCGTGCTAGTCGCCGGTTCATGCGATCCGTTGCTGCGCACTCCAGGGCCGTCCCATGATCGTGGGGGCCCGAGTGGCCGTCGGGGTGCTGCTCGTCGCGCACGGCCTGGTGCACTTGCTGTTCGTCGCTAATGACGTCCCAGAGTTCACCTTGGAGAACTCGTGGCTGCTGCCCCACTCCGCCGAACGCACGATCGGGCTGGCTCTCATGGCAACGACAATTGGCGCGTTCGCTCTGGTCGGATTGGCCGTATAGGGTTTCCCCGGCCTGGCGGGTAACTGGTCGCCGCTCACGATCGTCGGGGCCGTCGTCTCGCTCGCGCTGCTCGTCACCTTCTGGCGCACTCAGATGGTGGTTGGTGTCGCCATCGATCTCACCCTGCTCGCACTCGCGGTCCTGCGGCCTGAGTGGTTGACCGATCGCATCGGATGAGCACTGAATGGGCTGCTTGTGAGCGGATGACCTGTCAATTTGAGTGGACCGTATGCCAGGCCTGACGATCGCTCGGGCGAAGGGGTCGATGAACACTGCCTAAACGCGTGGATGTGTGCTTGCGAGGATCATTGAAGCGCCTGGAAACAGCCGCTGATCTTCTTGTGCAACTTGGCCATGCGGAGCGAGCGCTCGCCTTCGTTGTTCGTGAACGGCAAAGACAGGTCGAGGGCGAACCTCGTCGCCTCTGCCCTCACCTTGGCAAGGTTCCGGAACGCGTCCGGCCTGTGTTGGACAGTCCGGTGAGATGGGCGTTTGTCCGACCTCTCTTCCAGCGAGTGCTGCCGTATCCGGCCAATTGTCACCGATGTGACATTGCCCAGCCCGCGCCATCAGCGAGCGATGAAGCACCCGACGAGGGCCTCGAGGTCGGTCTCGCAAGCGGCAGCCATTAGCACCCGACTGGCTGGCGCGCTATCCGGCAGCACCTACGTGCTGGGTGCCGAGACTTACGCCGGAGCTCCACTAGGGATGCCCTGGCGAGCCGCTTGGGAAGCGATTCGCTGATAAAATGACAAATTGATGGGCTTTTCAAGTTGCGAGATACGGAGAGCCGCCGTTTGAAGGTGCATTTGCTCGAGAGGCAGGGCTAGGACCGATGACCCGTCCGATCTACCAGGTGAAGGCAGACTTCTTCAGGACGCTCGCCCATCCTGCGCGTATCCGGGTCCTCGAGCTCCTTCGCGACGGGGAGCGCTCCGTCGGAGAGCTGATTCCCGAGGTCGGCCTCGAGTCCTCTCACCTCTCCCAACAGCTCGCCGTCCTGCGACGAGCGAACGTCGTCCAGGCGCGCAAGGACGGCACGACAGTCCGGTATTCCGTCACCGACAAGCGGATGTTCGAACTTCTCGAGGTGGCAAAGGCAATCATCACCAGCACCCTCGCGGAGTCGACTCAGCTCATCGCCGAACTCAACGATCTGGAGTTCGTCGAGCGAGCTGCGACCCCGCGACGGGGCAAGGGTGCCTGAATGCATCCAGCTGGCGTCTCCATTGGAAAGGTTTCTAATGGGTTGATGAACTGAGAGCATGATAACTTTGTCAATCATGCGGCGTCGATCCGTCCTCAGGTCGGTATTCACGCGCCCTGTCACCGAAGAGGCACCCCGTCCAGCAAGACCACCTGGAGGACCGCGCTTTCGGGGTTCGCTCCAGCTCCGTCACGTCGACGTCGGCTCCTGCAATGGCTGTGAGCTGGAGATCGCCTCGACCTTCGGTCCCCACTACGACGCGGGCCGGTTTGGCGCTCGGCTCGTCGCTTCGCCCCGCCACGCCGATGGGCTGCTTGTCACCGGCGTCGTGACGAAGAACATGGCCGGACCACTGCAAAAAACCCTCGAAGCCACCCCCGAACCCCGAGTCGTCATCGCGTGCGGTGACTGCGCGGTGAACGGGGGGATCTTTGCCGGCGCCTACGGCATCGAGGCCGACCTTGACGCGCTCGTCGACGTCGACGTCCGCATTCCGGGGTGTCCGCCGCATCCGACAGCCATCACCGACGCGCTGCGAGGGCTCACCGGACGCTGATCATGACACTCTTCCTTGTTGGCCTCGGCCTTGGGCTCGCCGGGGCCATCGCTGGCGCGATATTGCCGAGCCGCGTCCGTGTACTCGGGGCCGCCGTTGGTATGTCGGCCGCGTGCGCGGCAACCTTCGTCGCCGCGACTCGCATCCTCGCTTCGGGACACGGAGCGACATTTCGCACGCACGAGGTACTACCACTCACCGGCGTGAACCTCGCGCTCGACCCACTTGGTGCACTGTTCATCGCGACCACTGCAATCGTCGGTTTCGCGGCGAGTTGTTACAGCATCGGCTACGCGGAGCACGCGTTGCGCAGTCGGGCCGCGACAACGATGCTCCCGTTGTTCGTCACGAGCCTGCTCCTCATCCCCGCGGCAGCAAGCGTCGCGACGTTCATGGTCGCCTGGGAGCTGATGGCGCTCACCTCGATGCTCCTGCTCCTCGTCGAGCATCGTCACCGTGTCGAGGCTCGGGACGCGACCCAGTGGTATGCAGCGATGACGCACGTCGGCGCGGCCGCGATCCTGATCGGCCTCGTGCTGCTCGCCGCTCACTCGGGCGGACAGACCTTCGCCGACATCCGGTCTCACGCCGCAACGCTCTCGCCGGTCGTCCGTTCCCTCGCCTTTGTGCTCGTTCTCGGCGGATTCGCGTCGAAGGCTGGCGCAGTGCCGCTCCACGTCTGGCTACCCCGCGCGCATCCAGAAGCACCAAGCCCTGTCTCGGCGCTGATGTCCGGCGCGATGGTCAACCTCGGCATCTACGGCATAGTCCGTGTCGGCGATTCGCTCCTCGGCGGGGGCCTGTTGTGGTGGTGGCTCGTCGTCGTCGCGCTCGGCGTCGCCTCTGCGTTCTACGGCGCGCTGCACGCTTCGGCGAGCGCTGACCTGAAGCGCCTCCTCGCCTACTCGACGGTGGACAACATCGGCCTCGTGCTGATCGGCGTCGGCGCCGCGGGTGCGCTCTCGATCGGCGGGCACCCCTCGCTCGCCGCCCTTGCGATGTTCGCCGCGCTCTTTCATCTCGTGAATCACTCCGTATTCAAGGGATGTCTCTTCTTGGGCGCAGGAGCCGTCGAGCGAGCGACGGGAACCCGCGATCTCGACCAGCTCGGTGGACTCGCTCGTCGGCTCCCGCTCACCGCGGTGCTGTTCGGCATCGGCGCGTTCTCGATCAGTGCACTGCCGGGGTTCAACGGCTTCGCGAGCGAGTGGCTCTTGCTCCAGTCCCTCCTGCACGGCTTTGCCGCGCACGGTGCCGCGACCCTCGTCGCGCTCCTCGCGGGCGTCGCAGCGCTGGCGCTCACCGGTGGGCTCACAGCGGCAGCCTTCGTCAAGGCGCTCGGCATCGGATTTCTTGGCCAGCCGCGTTCGACCGGAGCGGCAACCGCACGGGAGGTCGCTCCATCGATGCTCTGCGGTATGGCATTGCTCGCTCTTCCGTGCCTCGTGATCGGCGTCGTCCCCGGCCTTCTCGAACCAGCACTGCGCCGGGCGAGCGCAGTCGCGCTTCCCACTTCGTCAACACGTCCCGTGCGATCAGGTCTCGGGCTCGACCTAGCGAGCGTCCAGGGTGCCATCGAGCCGATTCTCCTTGTGATGGCGGTACTCGCCGCGATGCTGCTGGCGTTCGTCGTGGTTCGCCTCGTCGCGCGTCGCGGGTTGCGCACCGCGGAGGCCTGGGGGTGCGGTCGTGAGCTGCAGACGGCGCGCATGGAGTACACGGCGACCTCCTTCGCCGAGCCGCTCGGGCGGGTGTTTGCAGACGTGCTCCGACCGGACCAGGACGTCGAGGTCACCCACGTCGCCGAGTCGCGCTACTTCGCGCAAGCGATCCGCTACCAGCGGAGAGGTGATGACGGGATCGAGCGCTTCGCCTATCGCCCAGTCATTGCACTCGTCTCAGCGTGGGGGCGACTAGCGCGGCGCGCCCAGAACGGCAGTGTGCATCGCTATCTCGCGTATGGCTTTGTTGCGCTCGTCCTCCTCCTGGTCGCACTCGCATGACGGCGACCGTGACTACGTCCCCCCTCGGCGCTTCGATCGCAACGTCGCTCGTGCAGGTCCTTGTCGTTCTCCTCGGCGGCCCGCTCGTCCTCGGATTGATGGCGAAGGTCCGAGCGCGTGCCGAGGGCCGAATCGGCGCGCCGATCCACCAGCCGCTGCGCGATCTGCGAAAGCTGCTTACCAAGGAACGCATCCACGCCGAACACTCGAGCGCTGTCTTGGCGGTTGCCCCGTTCGTGCTCGTCGCGACCGCAGCAGTCGCCGTTGCGATCGCGCCGTTGGCAACGACGACCCCCGTGCTCGCGCGAAGTGCCGATCTCTTCGTCGTCGTCTTCTTGATGCTCACGGGCTCGGTCGCACTCGCGCTCGCCGGGCTCGACGCCGGCACGGCCTTCGGCGGCATGGGGTCGAGCCGCGCGATGACCATCGGCGCGCTCGCGGAACCGGCGCTCCTCGTCGCAATGCTCGCGCTCTCGATCCAGGCTCGGACCTCGAACCTGCCGTCGATCATCACCGCGACGCTCGCGCACCCGAGTTGGGCCGCCGGCCCGGAGCGCTTGCTCGCCTTCGTCGCATTCGTGATCGTGATACTCGCCGAGACGGGCCGGATTCCCATCGACAATCCGTCGACGCATCTCGAGCTGACGATGATCCACGAGGCGATGGTGCTCGAGTATGCCGGCCCAGAGCTCGCACTCGTCACCCTCGGGGAGGCCATGCGGCTAGGGTTCCTCCTCGCCCTCGCGGCAAACCTGTTCGTCCCGTGGGGCATCGCCACCTCGACCCGCCCCGGCCACGTCGCGATCGCGGTTCTCGCGCTGTGCGCCAAAGTGTCCGTGATCGCCGTCGCCATCGCGCTGCTTGAGGTTCGCGCGGCCAAGCTCCGGCTGTTTCGCGTCCCCGAGCTCCTCGCGGGCGGATTCGTACTTGCCGTGTTGTCGGTCGTGACAGGACTGGTGACGCGATGAACGGACAGGCATACCTCGAGGCACTCGACCTCGCTGCGGGGGCAGTGCTCGTCTGCGGCGTCATCACCTTGTGGCGCAAAGACCTCCGGGCGATCGTCTCCGCGCTCTGCGTCCAAGGCATAGCGCTCAGCCTCGTCGCCGGCGTGCTTGCTGCACATGAGCACGATGCCGGTCTCGGGGTGGTCGCGGCACTCGTCCTTGTGGCCAAAGGCGTCGTCATCCCGACGCTGCTTCGCCGGCTTGTGCGTCGTGACCCTGGCAGTCGGGAGGCCGCGCCGTTGGTGAACGTCTCGGCGTCGCTCGTCGCCGCGGCCACGCTCATCGTCATCGCGTTTCTCGTCAGCGGGAAGCTCAGCGCCTTGTTGCCCAACGCTGCGACACACCTCGCGCCGATTGGATTGGCGACGGTGCTGCTCGGCTTCTTCCTCCTGGTCACGCGCCGAAAGGCCGTCTCCCAGATCGTCGGATTACTCCTCATCGACAACGGGGTCGCGCTCCTCGCCTTCTTGCTCACCGCCGGAGTGCCGCTCGTCGTCGAACTTGGTGCGTCCCTCGACGTCCTGCTCGTCGTCATCGTGCTGCGCGTGCTCGCGTTGTCGATGCACCACGCACTTGGGCCCTTCGATCTCGACCAACTCCGCGAGCTGCACGACTGATGCTGCTCTACGCCATCCTCTGCACCCCGCTCGCCGCGGGCCTGATCGCGGCCGTCGTCCCGTGGAGGTCGTGGGTCGGTTGGTTGGCGACGGTCGCGAACGGTGCTGTCCTCGGTCTCGGGATCGTGCTCGCGACAAGGACAACGAGTCGCCACCCGATCAGCGCGCTCGACGGGGCGCTGCGAGCGGATGCACTTTCCTCGTTCATGGTCGTCGTGATCGGCACGATTGCGTTGCTCGCGGCGTGGCAGGGCATCCGGTATCTCGGCGTGGAAGTCGAGCGCGAGCACTCGAGCCGTCGTCATGCTGCGCTCTACACCGTGCTCGTCCAACTCTTCGTCGCCTGCATGCTCGGCGCGGTGCTCGCCGCCAATCTCGGAGCGATGTGGGTGGCCGTCGAGGCGACGACGATCGCGACCACCTTCCTGGTCGGTCACCGGCGGAACGCACGCGCGCTCGAGGCGTCGTGGAAGTACATCCTCATCTGCTCGGTCGGCATCGCCCTCGCATTCCTGGGGACGGTTCTCGTCTACTTTGCGGCGCTCCACCCGGTTGGCATTCACGGCGTCCAGCTGCACGGGACAGGAGTGCTCGATTGGACTTCGCTCATGGCCGCCTCGGGCCATCTCGATCCGGGCGTGATGCGCCTCGCGATGGCGCTCTTGGTTCTCGGCTACGGCACCAAGGTCGGCCTCGCGCCGATGCACAGCTGGCTCCCGGACGCGCATAGTCAGGCGCCCGCGCCGGTCTCCGCACTGATGTCCGGGGTGCTGTTGACCGTCGCCTTCTATGCACTGTTGCGGTTCAAAGCGATCGCGGACGGCGCGCTCGGCGTCGGCTTCAGCCGAACGCTGCTCGTCATCGTCGGCCTCGGCTCGCTCCTCGTCGCCGCGTCACTCCTGATCACCCAGCGCGACTACAAGCGGATGCTCGCTTACCACAGCGTCGAACACATGGGTCTCATTGCGCTCGGCGCGGCGGCAGGGAGCTCGCTTGCGATCGCGGCCGTGTTGTTGCACATCCTGGGCCACGGCCTCGCGAAGGCGGTGCTCTTTCTCGCGTCCGGCGAGATCCTCATCGTCGAAGGATCGAGTGAGATCGAAAAGGTGCCGGCGCTCTTATCGCGCCGGCCCGTGCTCGGCGGGATCTTCGGTTTCGGCCTCGTCGCGCTCTTGGGCCTCCCTCCGTTCAGCCTCTTCGTCAGCGAGCTGAACATGATCCGAGCTGAGGTCGCCGTCGGACTTGGCTGGGCAGCCGGCATCTCGCTGGTGTGCATGGCCGTGATCTTCGCTGTCGTGATGTCCCATGGCCGCCATCTCCTCCTCGGGGAGTCCTCGGGCTCCGGTTCGGCGTTACCAACGTCGCGGCTCGTCTCCGTGCCACTCATCTCCGGACTCGTCGCGTGCGCGGCCTTCGGTGTTCTTGCTTGGCCGCTCCAGCCGCTGCTCCATGCCGCCGCACGAGTCGTCGCTCCATGAGCGACGCGACGAGACCGCCGACTTCGGTGAGCCAATGAGGAACCCGCCTCAGCGCGAGAGCTCGCTGATCAGTGCCGACGAGCTCGCGCCGACCACCGCGTCGCTGCTGGCTGCGGGTTTCCGGCTGGCGACCGTGGCAGCACACGACGACACCTCCGCGCTTCGCGTCGTCTATGTCTTCGTTGCCGGGCCACCGGATCGGCGTGTCGAGCTTCAGCTCAGACTCGACCCAACACGACCGTCGGTACCGTCCCTAGGCGAGCTCTCGTTTCCCGCCAGCCGCTTCGAACGGGAGATGCACGACCTGTTCGGGATCGTCCCAGTGGGACATCCGTTCCTACGTCCGTTGGTTCTTCATCAACACTGGCCAATCGGGTGGCACCCGATGCTCCATGACGCCAGTGCGTCTCCACCGATGCGGACCGACTCGGGACCCTTCCCATTTGTGGAGGTTGAAGGGCCCGGTGTCTACGAGATTCCGGTCGGACCAGTCCATGCCGGGCTTATCGAGCCGGGCCACTTCCGGTTCTCGGTCGTCGGCGAGACGATTCTCAAGATGAAGGCGCGCCTGTGGTTCACGCACCGCGGCATCGAGAAGCTCTTCGAGGGTCGCTACATCGAGGACGCTGCCTCGCTCGCGGAGCGAATCTCCGGCGACAGCGCGATTGGTCACAACCTCGCGTACTGCCTCGCCGTCGAGGAGGCGAGCGGGATCGAGGTCCCCGAGGAGGCTGCACAGCTGCGCGCCCTCCTCCTCGAGTTGGAACGCGTCTACAACCACGTCGCCGACATTGGTGCGCTCTGCAATGACGTCGGGTTCGGACTTGCGCAAGCACGCGCGTTGACGCTTCGCGAACGGCTCCTTCGACTGAATGCCGAGGTAACCGGGCACCGCCTGCTGCGCGACGCGATCGTGCCCGGTGGCGCCTCGCTACTGCGTGTTCCAACATCGCAGGAACTGACGGAGATCACCCAGCGATTCGAGGAGCTGGTCGGCCTCGCGGATTCGAATACCGTCGTGATGGAGCGGTTTCACGGGACCGCAGCCCTATCTCGCGACGATGCCATCGCCATGGGGACGTTGGGGGTGGTAGCCCGTGCATCGGGCGTGTCGATGGATGCCCGTGTCGCGCATCCCACCGCTGACCTCGGTGAGCAATTCCACCTTGGGTGCGAAACAGCCGGCGACGTTCATGCTCGTTTTCTCGTTCGCGTTGGCGAGGTCCGGACCTCATTGGCCCTGATCGACGGACTCTCGATGCAAGCCTCCGCGCTCAAGGTCGCCGCCCCGCGGATAGCGCGCCGCGGAGGCTCAGGGATCGGCATAGTCGAAGGTTGGCGTGGAAGCATCGTGCATCGCGTCGAGGTCGATCGCTTCGGCGCGATCACCCGCTGCAAGATCGTGGACCCGTCGTTCCTCAACTGGCCGGCGTTGTCAGTCGCGCTGGCCGACACGATCGTCCCGGACTTCCCACTCGCGAACAAGAGCTTCAACCTGTCGTATGCAGGAAATGATCTCTAGCCCCATGAGCCATCCCCTGCATACATCGACGGAACGCACCGAGATTTCGATCCGACCGTGCTCGGAGCCGCAAGGTGCGCAAGATGCCCATCGAGCGATTCGAGGCACACAAGCATGACCAATCGCACAGAACTAGTCGTTTGCGACGGAGACGAGACCGGACAGGAGCTCTTGGAACAGGCACTCCGCGTATTGGACGAACGCGTCCTCGGCATCCCAATAGAGCTTCATCGCTTCGATCTCTCCCTCGCGAACCGGCAACGCACAGACAACTCGGTCGTTCGCGACGCTGCTCTGGCGATGCGCGAAGTCGGATTGGGATTGAAGGCGGCGACGATCACTCCTGAAGGGATCGGAGACGTTGGATCACCCAACCAGCTGCTGCGCGAGGGGATCGGCGGCTCGGTGATCGTGCGCACGGGTCGGCGGATACCGGGTGTTGCGCCGCTCGCTCCGATGGTCCATCCGATCGTCGTGGTCCGTATGGCCGTTGGAGATGCATACGGCGCTGAAGAAGGGCGAACCGGCACGGAGGGAGCGAGTTCTGAAAGTGCGTGGCGCACCGAACGCATCGATCGCCGGTCATGTCGTTCGGTCGCGGAATACTCGTTCGTGGCGGCGAAGAAGATCAGCGGCTGTGTTTACGGCGGTCCGAAGTGGACAGTGTCACCGAGCTACGAAGGATTGCTCAAGGAGGAGATGGACGCCGCTGCAGATCGCCACCGCGATGTCCCCTACCGCCCAATCCTGATTGATGCCGCCTACGCCGGACTGATCACGGCCGCCAGTGAGCAGACACTCGTGATGCCAGCCCTCAACCGTGATGGCGACTGCTTATCGGATCTCGTGCTCGCTCTCTTCGGCTCTATCGCCGGAGCTGAGTCGGTATTGTTGTCCCTCGACGACAATCTGCGGCCACTTGTTGTCATGGCGGAAGCACCGCACGGAACTGCGCCAACGCTCCTGGGGAAGAACGTCGCCAATCCGATGGCGATGCTGCTCGCGTGCGCAGCGGTCCTCGATCACGCCGCGGACCACGGAAGTGTGGCGCTCGCCCATGCTGCGGGCGCGATCCGTGACTCGACGCTCAAAGTTGCAGAGGCTGGTATTCGAACCTTCGATCTTGGCGGTTCCGCAACAACATCGGAAGTAGTGGACGCGGTGATCGCACACTTGACGCGTCGCGATGGGGAGCGCTGACAGATGACCTGCTCGCTCATCGCGACGCCCCTAGGAAGACAACAAACACCCCACGTTGGAGAAATACCGACCTCGTCCAGTACCGATTGTTCTAGATCGGTCACATCCTTTCGTTGCGACGTGTCATAGACGTAACCCGCAGAATGCGGGCATCGAGCACCTGAGAGGAGGCCAACCCGATGACTGCGTACCTTCCCCCCATCGAGAAGCCAAAGGGCCTGTTGATAAAGGCCGTTTACCGGATCGCGCGCCGGATGTTTGGCAAGGTGCCAGCGGCACCTCGTCTCATCCGGAGGTTTTAGGTGAGGCAACGAATCGCTGGCGTTCCCGGAGGGTTTGACGTGAGGCAGGTCAGGGACCCCCTAAGGGGTCCCTGACCTGGTGTTCTTGGAGCGGACGACGGGATTCGAACCCGCGACCCTCACCTGGCAAGGTGATAGGAAAAGTCCAGGTAGATAGCTATAAACTGCTGACGTGCGCTCCTGTCAGGCGAGTCGTCCATTGCATCCACCCAGTTCGGGCCTGTCGTATCGCGCTCTACCACGACGCGGGCGGCATTTTTTCGCCAAGGTGATGCCGCCCCTGAATCCACGTTCCATACCTACACCATTCGCGCCCTCAGGGGACCTCGGCCGCGCTTGGGTCGCTCCCCAGGATCGCGTGCGCGTAGACGTCGAGCGTCGTCGACGCCCGCGCGTGGGCGAGGCGCGCAGCGACCACCATCACCGGTACTCCGGCGTCGAGCATCTGACTCGCCATGAAGTGACGAAGATCGCGCAGTCGAAAGTGCGGGAGCTCGGAAACGAATGAAGGCCTTCGTCGCCCGGTTCGGTAGCCATAGTCTTCTGCCGTCGCCATCCGACGAGAAGACGAAGGCGCTGATCGAAGAAGTCACGAAGAACGTCGGCGGTTGTCGCATCGAGAACGAGGCGGTGTGAACGTCGTGTGTTCGTCGGGGCGAGCGTCGGCCCATCGACGTCCTCGATGAGCGATCGCTGAAAAGCCAACGTGTTGACATCGAAGTCGACGTCCTTCCACCGGAGCGAGAGGAGTTCGCCTCGCCGCGCGCCTGTCGTCGCCGCCAACATCAAGAACACATAGAAAGCTCGGTCCGTATGTGGCCGAGAAGCAGCAGGAGACCAACATTCGGGCCTTTGGACCCTGGAAAGGCCCCGCGACTCCTTCCATAGTGTGCAATGTGGACCGCTTTAGGACAGTCGTCGCGATTGAACGAACACCGTCCCCGCGACTTTTGTCCCGGGTGATCCGCTCGCGCGCCGACCTGGTGGCAGTAGCGCTGGTCATGGCCATGTCGGGGTTCTTGGCAGCTTGTGGCGGCGGCTCCCCCGTTGTCGTCCGACCGCCCTCATCGTCATCGACCCAATCCACTTCATCATCGACTACGTCTACAACTACGCCGACCACCTTGCCAAGGCGACCACGAATCCGCTTGAGCCAATCGAGCGGACTCCGCACAGGGCAGGTCATCATGGTGAGTGCCAGTGGATTTTCAGCCAGTGAGAGCCTCGTGATGACCGAGTGTGCCAACAGAGGCTCAAAGACCGGGCCTGGTGACTGCAATCTCGCCGGTGCCCTCTCCGTCATGACGAGTTCTTCGGGCACGTTTGAAAAGCGGTTCACTGTCCAGCAAGGTCCGTTCGGCTCCGACAAGGTCGTCTGCGGTAAGCCGTATCCCTGCATCGTTTCGGTGACCCCACCGGTGCTCTCCCCCACTGAGGAGGCAGACGCCCCAATCAGTTTCTGATCAGCCAGTTTCTGATCAGCGGTTCCTGTGCCCGCGCGCCTTTCTCATTGGACGCGTCCATCACGCAAGCGAACGATCCGGTCGGTGTTCCGCGCGACGCGCGCGTCGTGCGTCACGATGATCATCGTCAAGTTCGGTCGTTCTCGCGCGAGGCGGTCGAAGAGCGCGAGTATCCGGTTGACAGAGGCCTCGTCGAGGCTCCCCGTGGGCTCGTCGGCGAGGAGAAGTTGCGGCTCATTCGCAAGAGCGCGCGCGATCGCTACCCGCTGGCGCTCGCCGCCGGAAAGCTTCGTCGGGACTCGGTTCTCACGTCCGAACAAATCGACATCGGCAAGTAGTTCGAGCGCTCGCTCGTGACGCTCGGCACGAGCGAGCCCATTGCCAAACATGGCGACCTCGACGTTGTTCGCCGCGGAGAGATGCGGCAGCAGGTGGTGAAGCTGAAAGACAAGGCCAACGGTCGACCGACGGAACTGGGCGAGATCGTCGATCGTGGCGAGGTCGACACCTTCGACCCAGATCGTGCCCGATGTAGGCCGGTCCAATGCCGCGATCAGGTGCAGCATCGTCGACTTCCCACAGCCCGATGGTCCCGTCACGGCGACGCGCTCACCTACCTTGACCGAGAGGGACAGTCCATCGAGCGCCCGAACGATCCCGCCGTCGTAGTACTTGCAGACCTCGATGAGCTCCACCGCCACCGGCGTGTGCGGCAACTCATTCATGGCGCAGCTCCTCGAGTGGAGCGGATCGAGACGCCCGAAGCGCCGGATAGAGCGCGCCTAAGACGCTCATCGCGGCGGCCACATAGAGGGCTCTTCCGAAGATCGCCGGGGTGTAGTCCACGCTGATCGCCCCCGCAAGCGATGGGAGGTTCTCCAAGACGTTGACGGCGATGACCGACAGGATGAGCCCGATCATTGCTCCAACCAGTCCGATGAGGAGTGACTCCGACAGGATCATTGCCGCGACCCTCCAACGCGGCCAGCCGACTGCGGCAAGGACGCCGAACTCCTTGATGCGTTCGATGAAGCTCATCGACATCGCGCTCAGCACAACGACTGCCCCGATGACGATCGCGAGGATCGCACTCGCGTCGCTCGCCGCGTTGATGAGCGCATAACTGCGATCCGCGCGCCCGAACTGCGCAAGGGTGCGGATCGCGACGAGTTGGGGGAACTCCGACTCGATACGTGTCTGGAGAGTCGACACGTTGGTGCCCTTTTCGACTCGAACGAACAAGAGGGTGAGTTGGCCACTCTGGCGCTGTGCGGCCTGGAACGGGGAGAGCGGGAGCATCGCACCGGTATCGCCGAGCGACTGCCCCGTCGAGTAGATGCCGACTACCCGGAACTGAGCGTCGCCGATCGTAATCCGACCGTTTACCCACATCCCGAGGTTGTCGGCCGCTCGCCAACCGAGAAGGACCTCGTTACTGGCGGTTGCAACGAAAGCGCGGCCCGCGAGGATATGGACGCCGAACGGGCCAAGATCGGATGGTCGAATGCCGATCTCGAGGAACAATGGATTGTCGGCATTGAGGCGGACCGTAGAGAGAAGGACACCAGTGACGCTGGCGACTCCTCGCTCTGCTGCAACCTTCGGCAAGCTCCCCGCGTTGATGCTCGAGTTGACGATATCCGAGACTCCCTTCTGGGCGATCGTGAAGTCGGCTTCTCCCGTCTGCAAGATCGCGAAGGCGCTCGTCTGGAGACCCTGGGAAACGATTCCGAAGGTGAGCACGGTGGTAACGCCGATACCAATGGCGACAGCCGTGAGTGCGAACCGCAACTTCTTGACCGCGACATTGTGCGCGACGAGCCGGAAGAACGACACCCCTTTACGGTCGCGCCGCCCTTCGACTCGCGTTGTCTTGTCGCCGTTCATGCCGGCACGATGAGCGTTTCTTGTGTCCGTTCCTCAATCTTCACGTCTCCCCCGGATCCCTGGTAGGGCTGAAGGTCCCGAAGAACAGCATCCTCGGCCCATGGGCGCAGGAAGTCGGTGAGGTTCGATGCCAGCGCCTGGCCTACCACGACGCTTCGATTGTCGAGTGAAGCACCAGAGTGCCGATTTAGCCGCCCGGCCAGTCGCGGCAATGGCAGAAGCCGCGTTTTGAGCTCCTTCTGATCGAGCACACGGATTCTCGAGATCTGACGCCGGCCATACTCGTCTGCTCAGTCAGGGCCGCGCTTCGATCAAGCATCGCTTGATGACCTCACAACGAGGTGCGCCTGGCGTCGCGAGCGCGTGAATAACGAGGCAATCGTCCACCACGATCACCGTGCCAACCTGGGACAAGCGACCCTGGTCGTCGACGCCCCGGACGATGAGACTCGATCGCCGACCGACCCGAATCCCAACGCGCTCCGACCGGACTTCGACAGTTGCGGAGGCGATTGGCGAGCTTCCAGGGCCATGACCTGCGCCTTCATCGGAAACGGCGAGCTTTTGGACCAGAATGTAGGGGCGACACATACTCGATGGCGGTGATCAGAACTCCTATTGTTGGCGTTGATGTTCGTGAAGACGACGGTGCGCAAGAGGGGCGATAAGGCCTACACCTACCTCTCCCTCGTCGAGTCCGTCCGCATCGAGGGAAAGATGACGCACAACACCTTGCTGCGCCTCGGTGAGGTGAGCGAGCTGCGTGCCAGCGGGCAGCTCGACCGCATCATCGCGACGCTGCGCACCCACGCCGAAGGCGCGTGGGTCCAGGCCGGTGAGCTCGATGTCGAAGCAGCGCCCGGCTACGGGGCGATGGCCGCCGCTCGCGCCTACTTCTGTCGTCTCGACCTCGACGAGTTCTTCGCGGAGGCTGGAAACGCCGAGCGCCTCTCCGACGCGGTGTTCGTGATGACGGCGAACCGCCTCTTGCGTCCGTGGTCCAAGCGTCGGACCATCTTGGAGTGGCTCGGCGAGGACGTCTCGCTCCCCGACGATGTGACCGCACCAGCGCTGCACCACTGCTATCGCGCGCTCGACACTGTCTGCGATGTGAAGGACGCGCTCGAAAGCCACCTCTATGCGCGCCTCACCGATCTCACCAACTTGGACCTGCGCCTCGTCTGCTACGACCTCCCCTCCACCTTCTGGGAGACCGACCAGGCCACCTCGGAGCGCTTCTCCTCGCGGCGCTTCGGCTACAGCCGGGACAAGCGGGGTGATCTCCCCCAGATCGTGATCGGCCTTCTGGTCACCGGCGACGGCGTGCCGATCGCCCATCACGTGTTCCCTGGCAATACACGTGACTCGGTGACCCTGTCCTCTGTCATGGCCGACTACCAGGAGCGCTTCGGCGTGGGGCGCATCGCTCTCGTCGCGGACCGTGGCCTCATCACCGAGCACAACATCGCTGAGGTTGCCGCCGCCGGATTCGATCACGTGCTGGCCACCCGACTGCACCACGACGCCGACGCAGCGGCCGCACTCGCCGCGGCCGCATCGCCGGACGCGAACTGGGTCCCGGTGAAGGAGGCCAACTCGACGGCGTGCGAGGTCGTGCTCGAAGGGCGTCGCTTCGTAGTGGTCGGCTCAGAGGCACGCCTGGCCCGGGGCCAGCATCGCCACGAGGAGCTGATGGCCCGGACCGAGGACAAGCTCATCGCGCTCAGTGAACGGGTGGCTCGCGGCGGACTCGTCGACCCGGCCAAGATCGGCGCCGCGGCGGACCGGATCCTGCATCACTCCGGTGTGGCCCGATGCTTCACCACCAATATCGGTGAGGGCGTGTTCTCCTGGGAGTACGACCAAGGAGCGCTGCACTACCAAGAGGACCTCCTCGCCGGTCGTTACGTGTTGTCGACCTCACTCGGCCTCGATCAGGCCTCGACCCAAGACGTCGTCCAGCACTACCGTTCGCTGCAGAACGTCGAGCGGCGGTTCCGGGTCCTGAAGGACTTCCTCGCGCTTCGCCCCCGTGTATCACTTCACCGAGTCGAGGGTCCGCGGCCATGTCGCGATCTGCGTGCTCGCGGCGACGATCGAAGCCGTCATGGGCAAGGACCTCGCAGCGGCCAAGGTCCACGACCCCGACATCAAGACCCAGCCCATCTCCGCGCGGCGCGCACTCGCCGAGCTCGACCGGATCCGCCGTGCCACGGTCGACGCCGGCGCACGGTCTATCAGGCTCGTCACGAGGCGCAACGGCCTCCAAGCACAAATCCTGAAGGCGTGCGGGATCGAGACCTCATCCTGGGACCGCGCGGACATCATCTGAGCAGGGCAAATGCCGCGTTATAGGGGAGGCGGTTCTCCGTCGCGCCCACGTTCACCAGGTAGTTCGCAATTTGACTGTCGAAGTCCGGTCGGAGTCGCCGTCCTCGGCGCTCTCGTCAACGCACATCTCTCCGGCGACCTCACGAGCCGCCTGCAGCGTCTTCACATCCCCTCGAACTTCATCTCGATCGTGATCAACGCGATCGAACACGGGACGGTTCCAGGCGGCATAACCGGCGGCAGCTCGATCGAAGACCGAGTCATCGCGGCTACCTACGGAGCATTCCGCAGCGGACTCGAGATCGCACTCATCACATCGGGCACCTTGATGCTCGTTGCGGCGATGATCGCAGCGGTGACGTTGAACCCGCACCGACTGCAGGAAACCCAAGCGCGCGACTTCTGACTACCAACGTCAAATTTATGGACCTTTAGCCCTACGAAGATCGTCGCTTCGCGACCACGATTGTTTGACGGTACTCGTCGATCTCGTGCCGACGTGAAATGCTCAGCGTCCTCATCCCCAGATCGCCGTGAGAAGACGGGTTCGCACGGCACGCCAAGCCGGCACGACTGCCCCAATGAGCGCGACCGCGATGAGAATCATCGCGTCTTGACGAAGCTCTTGCACCGTGACGCTAAGGGTCACCGGCCCGATCGGGAATTGAAATGGGAAGTGGTTCACCAATGGAATCGCGATACTAAAGAACAGTCCAGCGCCGAGCACAACGCCGACGAGCGCGAAAGCGATGGCTTTCACGCCGTAGCTCGCAGTGATAGCCGGACCGCTGATTCCAATAGCTCGCTCGATACCCATTGTTCGTCGCCTATTGATGAGATCAACGTAGGTCACGATGAAGACCGTGATCGCCGCGACAAACAGAGATACTGCATTGAGGATGGACTTGATGATGTCAAATGATCCCGTGATGTCCTTCACCGCCAACGAGAGGGTTTCCCACGACTGATAACGCACGTCATGGCGTTCGCGGCGGAGGCCCTCGATCACACGGTTCTCATCTCCCGTCTGCTTTGTTTTCACAAAGATTGTTGACGCCTCTCCGGCAGCCGATGGAATGAGTTGACGAATGGTAGCGGCAGTGATGAAGGCGGTTGTGTTTGCTTGTGTGAGATCGGTCTCATAGATGCCCTTTACCGTAAACCTGTGAATCTCGCCTCCCTGGAGCGTGACGTTGACCTTGTCGCCAACGCGCACGGTTTGAAGCGATGAGCCAAAAGTCGCGACATTCATGCGCCCGGTACCAGCGATGCCGATGCCGAGGACGATTTCATTGTTCACGCCAGGGTCGAGAAAGCTGCCTTCAACCATCGAGTGAGGTGTGGCGAAGGTCTGCGCGTAGGACTTCGGATCAATGGCGAGCACTGGCCACGAATTGGAACGATTGCCATAACTGATCTGACTCCCAGCGAGCATCGTTGCCGCCACAGCGAGCACGTCACGTGTGGTGCGAGCTTGAGCAATCAGAGCATCGGGATGTGGAATGGTGACGTCTGAACCGATGGGCGTGATCGTCATATTGGACGTCACATTCTGGCGGAACTCAAGCTGGATCTGATTCGTTGCACCCTGGATCAATGACGGGACAAACAAGAGTTCGGCATAGATAACAGCCATCAAGGCCACCGTAAGGAAGGTGATCCCCCGATTACCGCGAGTGATTGCGCGCTGGCTGAGAAATGTCGCAACACGCAGCGACGAGAATCCTGACATCAGATCTCGGACTTCGCGATCTCGCCATCGCGAAGGACGACGAGATCCTTCGCATACTGGAGGTGGTTTGGATCGTGAGAGACAAAGACGATAGTCACGCCAAGTTGCTCGTTCATTCGCGAAAGTAGGCGCATCACCATCTCGCTCGATGTCGTATCGAGATTGCCGGTCGGCTCGTCGGCGAACAGCACCGCCGGACGATTGACGAGCGCTCGTGCGATTGCCACCCGCTGCTGTTCCCCGCCGGATAGCTGCGACGGACGGTGTTGCGCGCGATTATCGAGGTCCACCATCGTAAGGAGTTCACGAGCTCGGATCCGACACTGATGCCGCGAACTTCCTGACATGAGAGCTGGAAGAAAGACATTCTCCTCCGCGGTGAGCTCAGGGAGGAGCGCGTACTCCTGAAACACATAGCCGAGATGGTTAAGACGAAGCGCTCTTCGTTGACTCTCCGACAGTCGTGTCACCTCGGAGCCATCGAGGAGCACTTGCCCGGATGTTGGTGTGTCGAGGAGTCCAAGTTGACGCAACAACGTCGACTTGCCCGAACCGCTTCGGCCCGTCACGCACATCATGTCGCCCGATTCGACTCGGAAGGAAACGTTGCGGAGCGCGCGAACAGGAACGTCGCTTGAACCGTATGTGCGCGAGAGATCGCGTGCTTCCAGTGCCGGCGTCATTGGAGCGCTCGCGGATTGATCACCCGAGCCATGGGTTCCTGGGAACAATCTCGCTCATGGAATGATCTTTCATTGACCTTCAGTTCGGACCAGAGTCAGACGGCTCGATTTCGCTCGCTGATGTCTGAAACATAGTCGACCGTCGCGTCCGAACCAGGAAAAACCAGGACACTGTGCCCATCGGACCACTCGACCAGATATGGTGGCTCACCATTATCGCCGTGAACTTCGACGATCCGACCATTTCGGTCTGGCTCTCTAATCCGGTGGCCTTTGACCACCAGTCGATCTCCTTGAAAGACTTGCATCGCATTGACCTCCTCGGGACGACGATCTCGTCGAGGCCTGCATCGAGCCACATGGCCCTGCGCGCAACCAGAGGCGTTTGGCACTAATCGACGGTTCGATCGGTTGCCAGGACAACGTCGCCAACTGGCCATTCGATCCTCGTTCAAGTCGTCGGCGCGACCGATCACCCAACTTCGGGACATTCGGCCCTACCGCCCGGTTCGGGTCCGCCGGAGAATGGCTCTGGTGCCCC
>Ga0307373_10000855_pt1 | contig 58613 bp, 47 predicted proteins | sample OX2MG_FD_202534 | JGI IMG/M metagenome (GOLD analysis project Ga0307373, IMG submission 202534) | Soil microbial communities from Risofladan, Vaasa, Finland - OX-2 | ecosystem: Environmental > Terrestrial > Soil > Coastal area > Acid sulfate soil | place: Finland: Risofladan, Vaasa | collected... | reverse complement strand
TGAGCGACTTCCTACCACCCTTGCCGGGTTGCATTTGGTGGTGTTCGCTTGTCTCATGCTTCATCAATGGACGGCCTTTTCTAGTCCTTGACCAGTTTTTGAGTTCGAGTCCCTAACAGGCTCTAACCAGTCTGATAGGACAAAAGGGTAAGCGGGCATATTCGTGACGCGAATATGCCCGCTTACCCTTTTGTCCTACGCTACTGGATATATCAAGCTCTAAATTTGGATAATTGAGTATACTGAACGTAAGAGGTAACTTTCCAAATGTTATCTCAGGTTCGACGTCAGGTTCCGGTTGGGAGGATGGAAGGAGAAGTTAATGACATCTATGAATTCAGTACATACAGTTCGAGCTTCGCAGGCTCCAACATCGCTTGGTATGCTGCATCGTCAGTCTATCGGCAGTGGTAATGCTATCGCAATAGCCCCCAAGTTTGCGCCAACATTGTCTGAAGATGAAGCAGTTGATCAGGCGCGTTTGCTCAAGGCTCTGGCCGACCCCACTCGTTTACGCATTCTCAGTCTACTAAGCCGACATGAGGGCGAGGTCTGTGTCTTCGAAATTGTGGAGAGCTTCACGTTGGAACAACCTACGATTTCGCATCACCTTCGTATTTTACGCGACGCGGGCTTTGTAGATTGCCATAAGAAAGGTCTCTGGGCCTACTACTACGTGCGCCGCGAGGCGCTGTCCCGTGCTCAAGAAGTTATTAATAGTCTCATATAGCTTTTTTAAAGTAACCGAGAAGAGGTGAGGGGCAACAAGCAAGCTTGTTGCCCCTCACCTCTTCTCGGTTACTTATGCGACTTTTGTGTTAAGGATGAAGCGTGCCGTGGTCTCGTCGGGGACTGTCGAAACCATGCGTATCATGAGGGCCAGCGCATCAATTTTATTGATGTTGGTTACTTTCCTCTGCGCCAATTCTACTAACTCTGGGAACCGTCCCTCAATAATAGTGACAACGACCTTCTGGGAAGCTTTAATCTCCCCCCTTAATCTCGCTCTATTTGTTGCAATGTTTTGCTCTCTTGCATAAATATCAGGGAATGTTGCTTTTACTGCTCCAATCAGGCACTTATCGTGAATTTTGTGAGCAAGGTCTGCACCGGCGAGAGCTGTAAGCTCTTCTGAGAGCCTGTTTTTCCGCTCAAAAATCGAAGCAAACACTGATTGAAAATCCTCTGGGATGTTTTTCTGATACTCGTAATACTCATAAAAAGCCTGGTATATTCCTTGCTGTAATTCCAGTATTTTCGTTTCCCTCGATAATGTGTCTTCCATTCAGACGTCCTTTCTTTTAACCGATAGGGTAACGTAGTACTCCTACTTACATACTCTCATTACATGATGAGTTCTGTCAAGCGTAGTACTCTGGTACAATCGGGCCAACAATGCAAAAGGAACAAAATATGGTACGGCTGAAAATCAAAGAAGTAGCAGAGCAAAAGAAGATCAGTATGGGGGCGTTGTCGAGGTTATCAAATATTTCATATAGGACAGTTAAGCTTATTTACAAGGACCCCTATCGAGATATCAATGTCAGTACGCTGATAAAGATTGCTAGAACACTCAAAGTGAAGCTTGACGATTTAGTTGAAGAAGTACCGGATATTACTGAATCGCCTACCTTGTAAACATCTAAACTCTTATAGCACCTGCGGCTTGTCAAAGCAAAGGGAGTATCAGAGTGATAAGATGCTATATGGCTGTTGTTATCTTTCCTTTCGCATATGTGTTAAATATTAAAAAGCTAAGGGGGAACTTCATGAGAGGGTTTTGGATACGCCGCATGGCTTTACGAGCTATGGCGCGAGAATTGGATCGTTCGAGACGCAAGCAGCGAAAAAAACAGCCACGAAAAAAGAAAGTACAAATACAACAGAAGAAAAACAGCCTTTGGACGAGCAATTCTCAAAGAAGTGTCCCATTTCAGGGGAAGCAGCCAACAGGGTAGTTCTCCGTACCATCATCTCCTCAAGCATTCCATTCTTCTTCTATTATTCAGGAGCAACAACCTATCAATGACCAAAAGGTAAGTTCTCAATTAAATTTTTCTGGAATAATGGAGGAGGCCGAAGACCCTTTGCTCTTGTCTGAAAATGAGTTTCAGGCATTCCCCTGGCTTGAAAAAGCTCAACTAGGACCAAAACCTTCTACCCCGCTCTTAGCAGATTTTTCATCTATTCGCAGATATGCGACTTACGACCAGTGGTTCAATGCGCAAACAATAGGTACCAAAATTAAATTATGCAGTATTCCTTTTACGATGTTCCTACTTGTCTGTAGTGCATTTGTGGTCATTGGCGTCACGCAACCGTTAAATTATTCAACGGGGTCGTCACAAATAATTTCTGTTTCTCCTACATTACCATTACTAACAGTCACACCGTCAATACCGGAAAATCTACAGTTTTAGGAGGTAGCATTTTTGCTTTTGATAATAAGTTCGGAGCAAATAACTGTTGTTATATGGATGGGTGGGACTCACCTACTGTATATCTCTCGGTTGAACCAGAAGATAGAAATTTTGATGAGCAATCACCTGCGCGTGTGGTATGGATTTCTATTCAACCAGAGAACTTTAACACTTTTCAGGAGAGTGCAACTTGGTGGATACCTGCAATAGCTTATAAAATATGTAATGCCTATCTGCCTCCTGATGCAATCTTCCAAAACAAGATAGTCTATAATGACATTGGCGCTATTGCTGGATATGCGAAGGAGTACTACAGCCGGTTGCTTGCTGATACACTTCCTGCAAGCGATTTCACCGATAACAACGATCATATTGAAAGGCATGGATTGTTTTTCTTGTATTTTGATTATGGTGGTGATGGGCAGCATCTTATCGATTGTTATCTAGGAACACACGAAAAAGATGTGATAACATCGTGAGATATCTCATAAACTACGTTTCTATCAGCATGAAATTATAGATGCAAACATACCCCAAAAAACTGACATCTACTCTTAAATCAGAGATACCGCACTACTGGCTTGCTGTTACAAGCATGATTGTCAGTATTGAGACCCTTTCTGAGGTAACTCGTTGTCAATCGAGTTCGATTTATGAGCAAACGTGGGGGTATTACATCCGTCAATCGTGCGTTTCGGGTGTCCGGTAATATGAAACGCCGGGTGCTACAACGCGCTGGCTATTACAGTGAGCCGATGAAGTTTACGCGGTTCATAAGCAGAATTTTCAAATAGAAAAAGATAATAATTGACGTGCTATAGGAGATTTTTTAATAATGCTTGAAGAGCCATCGTTACCTTTGAATCCTGAAAAGATACAAGAACTCAGAGAGCAAATGTAAAGAGCAGATAAGGTTATTTCCAGACGACTCCTAACCCCGGAAATCGCCCCTCAACAATGGTGAAGAGGAAGTTAATCGGGCACACTTTCTATCAGTTCACTTGCATCAACACCTAACGCCTTCGCTATGCGGTCTAACGTTTCAGTTGTCACAATGCTCGTAGGGTGTTTGAAAATCTTCTGCATTGTTTTCACGTCTATATCTGACATGCGTGCTAGCTTCCCTTGACCAATACCCTTCTGCTGAGCTATCTCTTTGACCCGTAATCTAATCATGTCATTAACCTCTTATGCGTAGTGGAGTCAGTGTATATTGACCATAGGCTTGACGGAAGATGGTTTGTAATCGTATTCTCCTAAATGATGGTATTAAAATCATAGGACTACAGTCGTCATAAAGGAGATTCTCATGCAGCTAATCGACCGGCCAGAAGAAGGAGAAGAAAGATACGAGTCACTGAAAGAAGAACTGATAGGGTATTACCGAAAGGAGTTAGTGTATATCTACACCTATCACAACCGCCCGCCGGCTGAATATAATACGCTCGTTAAAGATGTTATTGCACGGCTTATTCCCTACCTTGATGGGAGGAAACTCAATGAGGTGCTGGCAGAGTGTTGGCGTTGGGCGTGGTATCGTGAACCTGTTTGCCACCCGAACACACGTTACGTTGAGGGATGAAAAAGTTGACTGAGAACTGGAAATTTTATGAGTGAGCAGAGTCATTTAAAATATAGCGCAAGAAGACTTTAACACATCAGAAGCAACGGGGAAAAAGAGGTGATGGAAACAGTTGACAAGTATGGGAAAATCTGCTAAAGTATCACACAGATAGAGTGACAGATGCGGTGACACAGAGTGATAGCCAGTTAAGGCATTGATATCTGGTAAAGTCACTCTGAGAGCCAATTGCCAATTCATGATCCCGTAGCTCAGTGGATAGAGCGACAGTTTGCGGAACTGTAGGCCGGAGGTTCGAGCCCTCTCGGGATCGCCTTTCTTATCGTGACTGATTGATACGATAAGAAACTCGCCTGTCTTTAGTAGATCACTCCCTAACATATGCATGAATTTGCGAAATTTCGCAATAGGTCGCTCTATCCACTTGAGCTACGGGATCATGTGACAAACTAAAGAAACGAAAGACACTAAAAATCCGGGCAACTTTAGTTTTACCCCTCACCACTGGCCGATTCATAGCAAACTGAAGACATTGAAAAAAGTTTTTTCACTTCTCTACAAAATATACCGACTCCTGCTCTACAACCGCAACCAAATTCGGTGCAAAATCTGCAACAGATACTACAGTGAATCTGGCAAGCGCAAATGCTAACCATATTCAAGGGTCAATATTAGAAAACTCTTGCCCTGGTGATATTCTTAAAGATGAAATGGGGTATGTCTTTAGTTATGTGGTTTCCATAGTTTGCAAATAAGTTTTTTTCTCTTTATTGTTTTGTTGACAAAAAATTGTTATGTTTATGTATCTTCTTCACCTGTTTATTTACCAGTTCACAACCTTTTCTTAACTTCATTCGCATTCAAAAAAAGGTATGCTATTGTTTAGAATTTTCAATGATTTGTACGAATAAGAGGAAGGGATAACCCATGTCTCAACAACCACCAAATTTACCACAACCGCAGCCATATCAAGGCCAACCAATGCAACCAGGTATGTATCCACCACCTCAACAACCGCCAAAGAAAAAGCACACAAGGCGCAATGCAATCATTGCTGTCGTCGTGGTTGTGGTGCTACTTGCGGCTTGTGGAGGAATTGCCGCGGCTATCAGTAACGCTGGTAAATCAGCAAACTCAGGAACCGTTGTCAACAATACCAGTTCCACATCAACCACTGGCAACACGCAGGCAACATCAGCACCGACAACATTCAAAGTCGGGCAGGTCGTATCGGTCGGTAATACATGGCAAATTACTGTTCTTTCCGCAAAAACTGATGCTGGAGGTCAGTTCAACACGCTACAGAAAGCGGGTGATGTGTTCTTGATTATTCAGGTCTCAGTCAAAAACATCTCGTCGCAAAGCCAAACCATGTCGAGTCTTTTACAATGGAACCTTCAAGACTCGACGGGGCAGAAGTACACGATTGGCATTGACACCAATGCAGGATCGACTCTTGATGGCGCTGTCGCCGTGGGAATGCCACTCAAAGGAGCATTGACGTATGAGGTGCCGAAAACGGTTAAAATATTCACACTCAGTTTCCAGAATGATATCACTTCGAGTGATCAATCTATCTGGGATATCACTTTGTAGGCACTCTACCTCTTAAACGTATCATCACGCCTACGATAAAATTACTCTTACCCTGAACACTATATACATGGTAAGAGTGATGGAAGCGGGGAACTGGCTTGAGGGGCCAGGAGCAAACAAGCTGTCTTTGCGGAACTGTAGGCCGGAGGTTCGAGCCCTCTCGGGATCGCCAGAATGCTCTCAACGTTATATGTTGAGAGCATTTTTTTGTAGTGGCACACAATCACCTACGAGATAGCGGGTTGTGTTTTTCCCTGAAAAAAGGGTGACTTTTCCTTTCCCCAATACTGTCCATTGGCCGCCGGTGCCTACTAGCGCGGTTGAACCGTCAATACCGACTACAGTTGTTTTGCGGGCGACAGAGCGTATCATAGAGGTAATGAATGAAGGTATTTCGTCGAAATGTGGGATAACGGCGATATCTGGGACGAGCGCGAGTGCAGGAAGTGTGCGCCACACGCGGGGAAAATCAAGGAGAACACCGCCAAGTGCCATTGCCCCCGCGGAGCATCCAGCGATGACGCCGCCGGATGCATAGACACCGCATATTGCTTGCCACGCGGCTGAATCTTTGAGCGTCTCAAGTAAATAGCGCGGTTTGCCGCCTGAGAAGTAGATGAAGTTGGCGGCAGCAAGTTTTGTGACGATGGCCTCGTTGTTTGCATCGGCCCTCGTGAAGAGTCTGATCGGTTCAACTGTTGCGCCAAGCCGTGTGAAATGGTCAATGCCCATTTGTATCCAACGTTCGGCCACAACTGGGCCATCGGGTACTGCCGCAGTGGGCAGTACCACGACACGTGGTGTGCCGGAAACTCGCTCAAGGAGCTGTTGGTCTACTGTGGCGACAGCTGGCAAATACTCGCCGGCTCCGATTAAAGCGATGGTACCTGTTGGTGGTGTATTCATATTGGGTTTCCTTCACAAATCGTTAGTTGATGAAATATCTCCATTCACTCAATCCTACTATTACAATTTCTGCAAGGTCTCTTCTGGATATGGCATTTCGCTTTGTTTGCTTCGATTGGCTGTTATAGCAATTATGCTACATTACCATCATCTTTGTTGGCCCTTAAAGGTATCTGTGATCGGAGTGCCAGTAGGGACAGAAAAAGCATTGCATGATATGATAGTGTATCGAAATTGTAGTAAGCGCAAACGAGAAGGGGGAGCCATGCATGGCTGATATGAGGAACAATACCTTAGCGTATGTAGGTGTGGATATCGGTGGGACGAATACGCGCATTGGCCTTTTTGCGTCGCTTGATGTTCCGCATTGCCATATTATTGCGAAGTTTCCGACGCAGGAGCGTTATGAAGAGCAGATAGAGCGTATCGTCAGGGCTATCGCAGATATCCAGGATAGGCAGGGTGTAACGGTCGCGGGTGTGGGTTGCTCAATCGCGGGACAACTGGCGAGGGATGGGCGAAGCGTAGTTGTAGCACCAAACCTGACGACGTATGTGGGGAGACCATTCTCCCAGGATATCGAGAATCGCTGTAATTGTCCGGTACGCCTGGCCCATGATGCCGTATGCGGATTGCTGGCTGAGAAGCGTTTTGGCGGCTTACAATCCTTCGAGCGCTGCGCCTATTTGACGGTTTCCACTGGTACGGGTGCCGCTATTCAACTTGCAAAGGGAGAGTTAGCTCTGACATCTTCGATAGAGATAGGGCATCAGGTGCTTGATGGTAATACGCGGGTCTGCCTGTGTGGACAGGTGGGGTGCCTGGAAACATATACCGGCGGGCGGCAGATCACTTTGCGTGAAGGACGTTCTCCAGCCGAGATTACTGATGCAGTATTCTGGGAGACATTTTGTGCTAAGCTGGCAATTGGGTTGGTCAATCTCACGATGTTGACACGAGTGGAAGCTGTTGCGTTGAGTGGCGCTATCGTGCTGAATAAGCTATCCCTGTTGACGAAATTGCAGCAGAATGTGAATGCAATACTTTGTAATACGAAGCTTACATTAAAGCTTGCCACGCTGGAAGAGAATGCACCACTGATTGGAGCAGCACAGTTGTTGGCAGTCCCTGAAAGCACTATCTTACACTAACCGTTGTTGTGAAGGACTTTCTGCTACATTTTCCCCGCCAACAGTCCTTTAGCCCTTCCTGAAATAAGCGCTTACCCGATAGCTTACTGTACGAGGAAAGGGAGTACAAGGAAATTCCCGGCAGGGCTGGGACAAGCCGCAGCCCCTACTATGGAAGGTTCAGCGACGATTCCATCGTTCATAGTAGGGGCTGCGGCTTGTCCCAGCCCTATCCACGATGCCCTCTGCATATGGAAGGAGTAGCTATTATGGGCCGAGTCAACCGCTACACTCAAGAGGCGCGTCAGGCGTTGTCCAATGCGCATGAAGAGGCACAACGTCTAAGACATAGAACGATCAGTACAGAACATCTACTGCTTGGGATACTCAGGTTGAACGACGCTATTATAGAAGCCGTTTTTACCTCGTGCCATGCCAGTTCTACGCGGGTGTGTCAGGCATTAGAGTTTGTCGTTGGGCGAGGGAACAAGGCGTTATTGAGCGACCCGGCGCTGGGTGCTTCTGTGCGTATGGCATTGACATACGCGGAGCAAGAGGCCGCGCAGATGCAAGCCGAATTGATTGGTGTGGAGCATCTGTTTCTGGCTTTATTTTGTGAACGGGACGGCGTTGCATCCGGTGTGCTGGAGAGCTTTGGTCTGTTTCTCAATCCTGTGCGACAACAGATAGTCACGTTATTAAGCACCGGGCGCGAACATGTTTCATCCTCCAATCAGTATCAGGCAAGATACGAGGCGACGCCCACGCTGAATCTCGTCAGTCGAGACCTGACGGCGGCTGCGCTCGCGGGTATGCTTGACCCGATGATTGGGCGTGAAGTTGAACTGGAACGCACTATGCAGATTCTCACGCGCCGTGCAAAAAATAATCCCGTGCTGATAGGCCATGCAGGCGTAGGAAAAACCGCTATCGCCGAAGGGCTAGCTTTGCGTATCGTGCAAGGTCAGGTACCAGAAAGTTTGTTGGGACGGCGGGTCGTGGCATTGGATGTCGGTCTGCTCACCGTTGGTACGAAGTTTCGTGGTGATTTCGAGGAACGGTTGAAACGTATCATGCAAGAGATTATTGCGGCAAAAGGCATCATTGTCGTGATTGACGAACTGCATACGCTTGTCGGGACCGGTGTTGCCGAAGGGTCAATAGATGCGGCGAACCTTTTCAAACCAATGCTGGCGCGTGGTGAATTTCAATGCATCGGCGCGACGACTCTGGATGATTATCGCAAAACAATTGAGGCTGACCCGGCATTAGAGCGTCGCTTCCAGCCAGTGCAGGTGCCTGAGACAACGCCGCAGGAGACACTGGCAGTCTTACAGGGGTTGCGACCGCACTATGCCGATTTCCACGCGGTAACAATTACCGATGAGGCGTTGCACGCGGCCGTGCGGATGTCATCGCGCTATATCCAGGAGCGTTACCAGCCAGATAAGGCGCTTGATTTGATTGATGAGGCAGCGGCACGAGTATGCGTGCGGCGTACTGTAGCTCCAAGTCGTGTGCGGAAGTTGCGCGATGATATTGTGATGATGCAGAAGGCGAAAGATTACGCCATTGCGCAGCGTGATTTTGCCCTGGCCTCCAAACGGCGTACCCGCGAGTTGCAATTGTGCCAGGAACTCCATACGCTTGAACAAGAATGGGCTACCACTCGTGAAGAGCAACGTCCGGTCGTGGGCGAGCAGCAGATAGCCGAAGTCGTGGCGATGTGGACGGGTATTCCAGTGACGCAAATCGCGGCTGAAGAGGCTGAACGTCTCCTGAAGTTGGAAGACGAGTTGCATCGCCGGTTGATCGGGCAGGACATGGCGGTGCAAGCGGTAGCAAAGGCAGTGCGACGTTCGCGTACCAACTTGCGAGATAGTCGTCGTCCAATTGGCTCGTTCATTTTTGTCGGGCCAACAGGAGTGGGCAAGACGGAGTTGGCGCGGGTGCTGGCGGCCTCGCTCTTCGGTGACGAGAACGCGCTGATTAAGCTGGACATGTCCGAATTCATGGAGAGTCATAGCGCGGCGCGACTGGTTGGAGCGCCTCCGGGATATGTCGGCTACGATCAGGCGGGTCAGTTGACCGAGGCTGTCCATCGCCGCCCCTATAGCGTGGTGTTGTTCGATGAGATCGAAAAAGCGCATCCCCACGTGTTTGACCTGCTGCTCCAGATTCTGGATGATGGCTGTCTCACCGATTCACATGGACACACGGTAAGCTTCAAACACACGCTGATCGTTATCACATCCAACGCTGGAACGGCGCAGCTTGAGCGACGAGCGATACATTTTACCTCGCGGCGCGAGAGTGAGCAGGAGCGGCAGATTGGCGAGTATGAGCGTATTCGTTCGCACGTGATGCTAGCCCTGAAAGACCTGTTCAAACCCGAACTATTGAACCGCATAGATGAGATTGTGCCTTTCCACTCGCTCACGCCGGAGCATTTACACCAGATTGTACACTTGATGGTCGAGCAGACGCAAAAACGCATGGCGGAACAATCCTTTGATCTGCAAGTAACCACTTCCGCTCGCTCGCTGCTAGTCGCGCATGGCTACGACCCCGTCTATGGCGCTCGTCCTTTGCGCCGCACAATACAACGCATGCTCGAGGACATGCTGGCGGAATCCATTCTGCAAGGCACCTGTTCTCCCGGCGATACCATCATGGTTGATGTTGTCGAGGGAAAGCTAGCGATGCAAGTATTGACTCCGCTTCCGGTTCAAACTGCTGGGCTTGCCATAAAAGGGGAAGGACGGCAGGATGCGGCGTAGATATCAAAGAGGGTGAGTGGAACTAGATAGCTCCATTCATCCCTCTTTTCCACTGCTTCATGTTCCTGGCTATTGTACCATTCTCATCGGGCAAGCGTACAACTACCAGAGGCTTGCCGTTAAAAATAATGGTATCTTGTACGGTCGGAATCAGTTCTTGAGCTTCCTGTTCTTGCTCATCACTCAAAATACACCTCTCATAAAGGGGGTAGCACTGTGCTACCTCATTTTCGTATAGTCATCATGAATTGTCTCCTTACAAATGCACATCAGTGGTTCACCAGTGGTGATAAGGATTGTGATTGTTGGTCTGAGTATCATCACTAAGGTTATGCGATCACAAGAGTAAACAGAACAAGCGTTCATGATAAGATATATACTATTATCTATTACTCTATCTGACAATACTTTTGAGGATTGCAGCGACTAAACCGGCTTTTACAGCATATGTGTAAAGCCCATCTATTTTATTCGTATGGTTCCATCAATCTGTCCCCATTGTAGTGAATCATATGTTCTGGTCGATCTGCTATCCAGACATGGGTTTCCCATGCAATATTGCTTTCGTGGCGTCTGAACTCTGCGGAATGTAAAAATGCTGATATGTATATTCGTTTTGCTTTGCAATTCTTCAGCAGCTTTTCCAACTCATGAATGCGCCATGCTGTTCGAGAAAATCTGTAATGGCATCGTCCCATGTTTGTTTACCATACTGTGATAATACTTTAAAGCTGCTATCTGTCAGTGCATAGCAAGTATTTGGGCTATTTGTAGGCCGAGCATGGTCATCGGGATTGCGGTCAACTATACGAGCCTGTTCAAATTGATGAATCACCTGGCGGCGTACTACTTCGCGAGTGTTTTCCGCGTATGTTCTACCATAGTGTGTTCAGTACCGAATCAGACTCAAAAGCTTCAATAGAGAGCGCAGGAATCTGTTGAAGTATTGCCATTTCGCAAATCGCGCATGCAAGTATGCCGGTACCCGCACCTGGGTCAAGAACGCGCATGTCGGTATGTAAAGTGCCGGCGATGTTTGCCATATAGCGTGCAACGGGAGGAGGAGTAAAAAACTGCCCGGCGGCATGACGATGTGCTTCATTGCTATTGGCTGTATACCATTCGCCAATAAGATGGCACACTTCGACGGGAGACAGGTCAGAAGTGATTGTTGGCGGTGTACTCCATGAAATATCGGGCGCTAGCTTTTGTATTTCATATAATGGGAGTTTGTAGGTTTTGCTGCCGCGCACTTGCTCCATGACCATCTTGTTTTCCTTTTATACACCATTTTATAGAACAGTTGCTCATAATGAGATGTATGTTACCATGCATTATGGTATCGGGCAATATATTTTCCCTTACCCACATCTCCTATTCACGCTTGCGTATACTTGACCCACTTTAACATACTCTCTATACTAGAGCGCAAAGAGCGGCAACTATTCTTCCTTACTTGAAGAGAAAAGAAGAGACAGCACTACATTGAAGATTGTTATTCGACGGCGTTCACTGGTTTTGATTGGGATTGCTCTGCTTGGTCTCGTATTGCGCCTGTACGGGTTGAATTGGGATTCGGGGAACAACTTCCATCCCGATGAGCGGGCAATCATGTTTCATGTGACAACGATATCGTGGCCTACCAGCTTTGCGCAATTTCTTGACCCGGCGAATTCGCCGCTCAATCCACATTTCTTTGCCTATGGCTCTTTCCCAATATATTTGCTGGCGATAGTAGGGAACATTCTCACGCACTTTTTCCCGCAGGTGGATACGTATTATAATCTTACGCTGGTGGGGCGAGGTATTAATGCCTTGCTTGATAGTGGGACTGTCCTGTTAACCGGTTGGCTGGCATTGTTGCTGGTGGATGATACGACGCCAGGGCGACGCTATGCCTGGAGCGTTGCTTTGCTGGCAGCAGGATTGGTGGCCTTTACACCATTTCAGATTCAGCTTTCACATTTTTATATCGTAGATACGATGCTGCTCTTTTTTGTGGTGTTGATGGTACTGTCTTGCGTTGCGTTGGTAGAGACTGACAAACCGGTACGCTGGTCGCTGGTCGCGGGTATTGGCTATGGTCTGGCTATGGCAACCAAGTTTAGCGCGGCCCCGTTGATTGTGCCTCTGTTCGTTGCTCTGCTGTTACGCTGGTACAGGCGAGATTTCTATTCTGCCTTTGCCGCACTTTTATTATCCCTCCTGATTGGCTTGCTGACATTCGTTATTGCCATGCCTTACGCTATCCTGGATTTTCAGAATTTCAAATTGCAGATCACGGATCAGGGCGATTTGGCGCGAGGGTTACTGGATTATCCCTATGTGCGCCAGTTCGCGGGTACAACGCCGTATGTCTATGAGGGGCAGAATATATTGCTGTGGGGTCTGGGTCTCATGCTCGGACTTGCAGCGTGTGCTGGTCTGCTCTGGTTGCTCTGGCGTGTCTGGAAACGTAATGCGGGTACATGGCTGGTTGTGTTATCCTGGGTTATCGTCTATAGCATCATCGTGGGCAGCTTCTACGTTAAATTTATGCGTTACATGCTGCCCATTTATCCATTTCTGACGTTAATGGCGGCTGCTGCTCTTATCGCTTTCGCCCGTTGGGCTATCAACCTGCGCAGACAACGCTCGAACGCCGAAGAGGTCTCTGACCAGGATGCAGAGATTACCCGTAGCGGTAGTACGCTTTTCAGGCGCATGATACCCGTCTTACCGATTCTTTCATATGTGGCTATCGCAGTTGTCCTTATTGGTACCATGTTTCAAGGGTTGGCTTTGTTGAATGTTTATAGCGTGCCGAATACCCGTGTGCAAGCTTCGGAATGGATTTATAGTCATGTAAAGCCGGGCAGCGTTCTGACCTATGAGCGATGGGACGACGCATTGCCGGTAGCTGTTGGCAACAATAACCCTGGCATCTACCGGCAAGCTACTTATAACGATAATGGGCGACCCACGCAAGGGCTGGATTTGTATAGCGACGATACAATACAGAAGGCACAATGGATGTCAACCCTGTTGCCGAATGTGGATGTGATTACGATGGCGACCGATCGGCTGGATAAATCCATCCCACGCCTGCCCTCCCGTTACCCACTGACTATTCATTATTACCAGTTGCTTTTCAGTGGTCAGCTAGGTTTCCATCTGGCGGCGGAATTCCAAAATCATCCCAATTTGTTTGGCATTACGCTTAACGATAGTGGCGCTGATGAGAGTTATTCTGTATTTGACCACCCCACGGTCAAGATTTTCGTGCGCGACAACCCTTATCCATATAGCGCGAACGAACTCTACCAGAAATTGCTGCAAGGTGTGCAATTGCCGCCATTGGGTGCGCAACTTTCTGGTTCCCAACGTTCTCTGCTACTCACACCGCAGCAGATAGCGGACGACCAGCAATCGCCCCCGTTCGGTGTACAATTTCCGACTGGAAGTTTCGCCAATGCCGCGCCCGTATTTGTCTGGTGGCTCGCGCTTACTCTTTCAGGTCTGATTACTTTCCCACTTGTGTTTTTAGCGTTCCGCGCTCTTCGTGATCGCGGCTATATTTTCAGTAAGGCTATTGGCATACTTTTGCTTGCTTATTTTGCCTGGATGCTTGCCAGTTTACATATTGTTGCCTTTAGTTTTTTATCACTGCTGCTTGTCATGTTGTGTTTATTTGTTTGTTCACTGGCGTTTGCTTGGTGGCAACGGCAAACAATCGCGACCTATGTGCGGGAACATTGGCGGTTGTTACTGGTTGAAGAGGCGTTGTTTACGCTGGCATTTTTGCTTTTCGTAGGCATTCGTTCGCTCAATCCTGACCTCTGGAATCCCTATCTGGGCGGCGAGAAGCCGATGGAACTGGCATTTCTCAATGCGGTGTTGCGCAGTCCATATATGCCGCCTTATGATCCGTGGTTTTCCGGTGGCTACATCAATTACTATTATTACGGGTACGTTGTGATTGGCTCGCTGATTAAATTGACGGGCATTGTGCCGACAACGGCCTTTAATCTTGCCATTCCGACGCTGTTCGCGTTGACATTTGGGGGTGCTTTCGCTGTCATTTACACGCTTTCGCGCCGTTTTTCGATAGCGCTTCTGGCAGGATATTTTGCCGCGTTGATTGGTAATTTAAATGGCTTGCTGCAATTTAAAGATCAGGTTGCTGCCGCTTTAGCCCATGTGCCGGTTCCCGCGTTCAATTACTGGGCGAGTAGTCGCGTCATTCCTTTTACCATCAACGAGTTCCCTTTTTGGAGCTTTCTCTTTTCAGACCTGCATCCGCATGTGATTGATATGCCGATAGAAGTGTTGATGCTGGGCATTGCCGCGACGCTATTGTTGACTGCCAACGTCATGGATGGCACGAAAGCGGAGCGGCGCGTGGGCAATATTACACTTTACGCGCTGGCTGCTTTTATCTTCGGCACTATTGCTTGCATCAATCCCTGGGATATGCCGGCCTATGGGTTAATACTGGCAACGGTGTTGCTGTTGCGCGTGATCTATGAGAAATGGGGCGAGCCAAAGCTTGAGCTATTGCTTGCAGTAGCTTTCCGCCTGGTGTTCATTGTGTTGCTTTGTGGTGCGGGCTATCTGCTGTACTGGCCTTTTTATGCCACCTACCAGGAATTGTATGTCAATGGTCTGGGGTTAGTGACGCAAGGAACAGCCCTCGGTGATTATTTGACCGTCTTCGGCTTATGGCTATTCCTCACGCTATCATTTTTTCTGGCGGAACTCTACCGGTGGTGGACAACAAGGAGCCCTGCCCAGCGATGGCGTACCCCGGCATTATGGCGCATTGCGGGCTATCTGCTCTTGAGCGGAGTTGTCTTGATTTTCCTGGCTTTGCTCGGATTAAAGCCGTTACTACTTGTGGTCATGGTATCTGGAGCATGTCTTTTTATTGTGTTTGCGCTGTGGGATTTGCGTACTGCTGCAAAGATTCGCCAATTACCAGGGTACGTGCAAGGAGTGCCGATTGCGGGAACTCTGAACGCCGTGCGCCTGTTTATGTATCTGTTATTGTTGATGGGCGTGGCGATCACGCTGGGGCAGGAGATTGTCTATGTGCGCGATTTTATGGATGGCGGCGATTACGAGCGCATGAATACCGTCTTCAAGTTTTCGATGCAAGCATGGTTGTGTTTTGCTCTGGGTGGTGCTTTAGCAGTGCAGCAGATGTGGCGCTATCTTGGTGGAATTGTGCGACGTATCTGGGTGGGCTTGTTGATCGTTCTGATAATGGGAAGTTCGATTTTTCTGGTGCAAGGTACGGCGGCGCGTATCAACGATCATGCGGCATGGGCTGCTATTCAGCCTCCAGTGGGGAGCGCGAACTATACGCCGACGCTGGATGGTTTTGCTTTTGCTCGTGCGTGGTATCCGGGTGATGCTCAGGCAATTACGTGGCTCAATCAGCATGTGGCTGGTTCTCCTGTGGTGCTTGAGGCTGCGGCCCCGGTCTCGTATCAGTGGTACAATCGTGTCTCGGTCTACACTGGTCTGCCGGATGTATTGGGTTGGCCCGATCATGAGAGCGAGCAACGCTATGACTACCAGCTTTCGAATCGGATTGGAGATGTTAGCACTATGTATACGACGTCGGATATAGCGCAAACGGTTACATTGCTGCGTTATTATCATGTACGTTATATTTACGTTGGGCAATTAGAACGACAGTTGTATGGTCAGCCATCAATGGCGGGCCTGGACAAATTTGACCATATGGTGGGAAGTACGTTACAAATTGTGTACCGTGCCAACGGTGTAACCATTTACGAGGTGATGTGAAAGGCGCATGAGTACTATTTTTGAGCCTGGTGTGGTGCAATCGGAACATAGAGGGACGTACATTCGTCATTAACATTGTGAGTCACAAGTAAAATCGCTACAGTCTACACGTGTTTTATAGGAAGAACTGATTATCCGAGAGAGAATATGCTGCAATTATTTCAAATGTGGGCACTGGTCGAAGCATTGGGCTTTGTGTTTTTGCCGCTTACGATCACTGTTTTTCATAACCTGCCCGACCGTGGTTGGGCGTTTAACAAAGCTATTGGCGTAGCTATACTTGCTTTTTTTGTCTGGTTGCCATTGATGGTATTGCATGCACTGCCTTTTAGCCAGCTATTTATCGCCGGGGTGTTGTTGATACTAGTCGCACTCAACATAGTTGGCTTTATTCGTGTGCGCCAGACCATTGTCAAACTGATACGAGTCAATCTTCCCTATATCGTAGCGACCGAAGCGGTATTTGGCGGCATGGTTTTTCTGCTGGGTTGGATTCGTTCATATGGGCCGGATATTCGCTCATTTGAGATGTTTATGGATGAGGGTTTTCTGGCCGCGATCATGCGCAGCCCACATTTCCCGCCCAATGACATGTGGTATTCCGGCTACCCTATCAATTACTACTACTACGCGCACTACACTATTGCAATGCTGGCAAAGCTGATTGGTCAACCGCCGGCGATTGCGTTCAATACTGGTATTTGCATGCTCTTTGGTCTGACAGCAGTTAGCCTGTTCGGTGTGACCTGCAATATTGTGGCATGGGGGCGCTACCTGCGCAAAAAAAATACGGAAAGTACCATTTCTGCGAGGGAAATTGAGAAGTCCAGCACGGTGTTTCCACCGCTCTGGCGTGCTGTCCCTTATGGCTTTTTGACGATGGCAATGGCCTTGCTCATGGGCAATCTGGCGGGGACACAGGAATGGTTTCAGACGAATACGGATTTATCGCAATTCAACTGGTTTAACCCCTCTCGTGTCGTGACCAATACCATCAATGAGTTTCCTGCATTCAGCTTCTTGCTCTCGTGCTTCCATGCGCATGTGCTGACGCTGGCCTTTACCATCGTTGCCATCGCGATGGCGTTCAATCTTTTCCTGGGGAGCGAGGGCAAAGGTTTGTACGCTTTTGGGCGAGGCTGGCGCTTACCGCTAACACTATTTACCACAGCATTGATTATCGGTGGACTGTTCACGATGAATGGTTGGGACTATCCAACCTATATGACGCTGGCAGTGCTATGCATCGGCGTTCAGCAATGGTTTGCTTACGAGGGGCATTTTCGCTGGGAGTTTTTACTGGATGTTTTTATTGCCTGTGCCGGGCTAATCGCGCTTTCATTCATCCTATTTGCGCCGTTCTATCTCAATTTTATTTCGCCATCGCAAGGTCTGGGTATTGTGAGCCCGGCTGACCGCTCATCAATTTCTCAAGAAGTGTTGATTTACGGCGTTTTTGCTTTTATGTTTATCTCGTTGCTGGTAGCGAGTGCCGTTCGGCTGCCGTTCTTCGCCTCCTCAGCCTCTGCCGGAGCATATGCTGATGACGAGGGATTGAGCGCATGGGTGCGGCGTGCCATTACCAGCAAAGGAGTGCTATATATCCTGCTGCTGCTGGGAGCGGTGCTGATAATGGCAGCCATTTTACGTAATAGTGAGACGTTTTTGGTGGCGGGTATCATTGATGTATTTGGGGCAGCGTTGACACTCTATCATTTACGTGATCGTGCCCAGGCATTTACGCTCTTACTGGGAACAACGGCTTTTTTCTTGATAGCGCTCTGTGAAGTGTTCTTTTTGAAGGATGTATTCGCCGATAGTTTGCCCCGTTTCAATACCGTCTTTAAGTTTTACTTTCAGGCGTGGGCGTTGCTTTCCATTACATCTGGCGCGGGGCTTTATTTCATTCTGGAGGCGTTTCATCCAAATGTGGCAATATCGAATGTGCAACGTTGGATGCAATGGGGCGTTGAGCGTTTATGGGCGGTAGGTCTGATAGTGTTCTTGTTGGCTGGTGCTGCCTACCCAATAGCTGGGGCTTATACACGTACAAACGAATTCGCGCAACGCTCAAATAGCCTGAACGGGTTTGCCTACATGCAAACCTACAGTCCCGGTGATTATTATGCGATTAACTGGTTGAATAGCCATGTGAGCGGCGACCCCGTAATTATTGAGGCGATTGGCAATGATTACAGTGATTATGGGCGTGTCTCGGCTTTTACCGGGTTGCCCACGCCGATGGGGTGGATAGGGCATGAGTACCAGTGGCGCGTCAACTGGCTCAATAATCCGCTTAACGCGGTTGATTTCAGTAATCGCACCCGGCAAGGAAACGACATTGACACCATCTATACTGATCCACACGCAAATGTCGTGCTGGCTTTGATGGCTCGTTATCACGCGGAATATCTGTACGTTGGAGCATTAGAGCAGACGAAGTATCCAACGGTCAATTTGCACCGTTTTGCCGCCTTTATGCAAGTAGCGTATTCAGCACATGGTGTGACAATATATAAAGTAAGATAAGACTGACAGTGCGTCCTGAAATGACCCATGCCCACAGGGTTGTAGGAGAACTCATTGTAGGTATCTAAGGAGGAAGTTGTTGAAGAGTTATGAGACCGGTTCGCGGAAAGAAAATCCTTCCTCGGTTACGTCCACTGCTGGTGAGCAGGATGTAGAGATTGCGGAGGCGACGGATATGATGGATGGAGCGGATATGATGGATGGAACGGATATAGCTGAGACAACGGATATAAAAGAAGAAATCCAGGAGGTTCCGGTCGAGCAGACGGTGCCTGTTGAGACAGTAGAGGAAACCTCGGCACCATTTGACCTGGGTGTTGATAACGCGAAAGTTATTCAGCGCAGGTATCACAGTGAGGAGGATGCAGAACAACCGCGCAAACAAGGTTTTACGCCGCCCACTCGTCAGCAAGTTCTTACCTGGTTGCCGTTCTGGGGCGTGATTCTGCTGGGTGCGTTGTTGCGCTTCTGGGGTCTGGGCGATAAACCGTTACATCATGATGAGAGCCTGCACGCCTATTTCTCACTGCAACTCCTGTACAATCTGGAAAACTGGGCTGGCTGTTTTGCCCCTGGGGCTTCGTGCTATCACTATGATCCATTGCTGCACGGCCCATTCCAGTTTCATGCGATTGCGCTAACGTATAGAATTAGCCAGCTATTAGGAGCGCCCGATAACGGCGTCAATACCTTTACTGTGCGTATTCCGGCAGCCACGCTGGGTACATTGATTGTGGGATTGCCGTACTTCATACGCGACTATCTGGGCAAGTGGGGTGCGTGGCTGGCCTGTCTTTTGCTGGCAGTGTCGCCAAGTATGGTCTACTTCTCTCGTTTCGCACGTGAAGATATCTACATGGCCTGTTTTACACTGGTTCTCGTTGTTGGTATTCTGCGTTATGTGCGTGACCGCAAGATGCGCTGGCTGGTTATCGCCTCGCTTGGCTTTGCGTTTTCCTATGCGACAAAAGAGGCAACATTCCTGACTATCGCGGTTTTCGGCAGCTTTTTCATAGGTTTGCTGGTCTGGGAGCTTGGTCTGAAAATTCCGTTCCGCGAACGCTATAGCAATAATCCTGATCTGCAACGCTATCTTCCGCGCACGGTTGCCCCGATTTTCCTGCTATTGTACGTGATTGTGGGGGGTGTTTTCGCGAAACTGGCCCTGCACTTGCTCAATGTACTCTCTGTCTACACCACAACGAATACAAAGCAGTCCGATGCCTTTGTGCAGAATTTGAAAAATATCACGGTATCAATTGTGCCGTGGATAGGCATTTTCCTGGGTGTCTATGTTTTGAGTATCCTGGCGCGTGAAATGTACGGCAAATTGCCACCGCCGGGCAGGCGCGGGCTGGCGGCGAAGATTGATCCGCGGCGGCAGCGCATGTTTGATACCATTCTGACGATGCCGTGGACGCACTGGTTCTTTGCTCTTCTGGCAGGATGGACCGTCTTCCTGGTGCTGTTCACCGTTGTCTTTACGAATATTCGCGGTGGTATCGGCGATGGTATCTGGCAGGGGCTGTACTACTGGATACAGCAGCAACAGGTGGCACGTGGCGGCCAGCCCTGGTATTACTACTTCATACTGATACCTCTCTATGAGCAGATTGGGCTCGTCTTCGGGCTTGCAGGTGTGGTTGTGAGCCTTGTGCGTCCGACGCGCTTCCGCCTCTTTCTTGCCTACTGGTTCGTGGGCAACGTCTTCATCTATTCCTGGGCGGCGGAGAAAATGCCGTGGCTGATGATTCATATGACCATGCCGATGATGCTGTTGGCTGCAATAGCCTTGCAACCGATAGTGGTGACGGTTGTCAATTTTGTCAAAGAGCGATATGCCCTTTCTAAGGGAACGGTAAAAGAGGAATCTGTCAATGCAGAGAGTACGTACTCCAAAGAATCTGCCAGTATAGAGGGCAATAACAATGGAGTAGGGAACAGTGAAACGCCTGTGTCGCCGACATGGGTACCCAGGCCGAGAAAGCAGGTGAGTCTGCCGGTTGGCGTTCTGGCTATGCTCGGTTTTGTTTGCGCTATTCTGCTGCTGTTGCCAACAGTGCATAATATGTATGAAGTATCATACATACACGCGGCGGATGGTCCCCACGAGATGATGGTGTACGTGCAGACGACGACCGATGTCAACATCGTCATGGCTAAGATTGACCAGGTTGATCAGAAATATTACGGTGGTAACCACACGTTGCCTATCGGCATTACTAATGATGCGACGTGGCCTTTCGCGTGGTATGTGCGCGACTACACCAATGTCTGTTTTAGCTACCCAACGGGCTGTGCCGCTACAGCAAAAAACTATCCGGTGATTATCTCCGGTGGCGACAACCCCTATGGTACTGAGACAACATATGGAGGTACCTATATGTACCATCAGTATCATATGCGAACATGGTGGGATGAAGGCTACAAGCCGCCGGCCTGTATTCCCAGCAAGACCGTCACCTGCGGCGACCCGTCCGAATATGGTGGCGTTGGCCCCTGGCTCTGGCTCAGTTATGGTGATAATCCGCCGCCTAACGCCAAATTCAATCTGGGCCTGGCTGCCCAGCACATCTGGAACTGGTGGTGGTACCGCCAGGCCATCGGCAGCACCGACGGTGCTTATGATATGGTGCTGTTTATCCACAAAGGATTGAGCGTGACGCCGTAAGGTTGTACAGTCGAGCAAAGTGATAACTCATGTTTACTCTAAAAACCCCTTATCGTGTAGAAATGTGATGAGTGCCTGGGCCAATTCTTCGTTGGAGCCTTCGACAAGGCGCGTCTGGCGACCGGTTGCCCCGGCGGAGACTATTTCACCGATACGTTCAAAGGCGCTGTGATGGCTGTTGGGTGCTACAATGCGGCGCGGTCGAGGACGCGGTGTGTGCATTTCCAGTAGTGTTGTCTCATCGGTATCTTCATAGGCGCTATCAATGGCATATGCTAGCGAGTCGTAGACAGGGATAGTTGCGCGGAGTGCGGCCACATGTGCTGGTAGCGAAGGGTAGCGGGGCTCGTTCAATTCAGCGGTAACGGTCATGAGCAGTGGAGGTTGCGCTTCAAGCAGTTCACGGTAGCCGCGTTCGAGTTTGCGAGTTACGCGCAATCGTACAGCATCATTTGTTCCCTGTGCATGCACAATCTCTAATTGAGAGACACCGGTAATTTGTGGAACATGCAGTATTTCAGCGATGGTGGGGCCAACAATGCCCGATGACCAATCGCTGGTGCTGTCGCCACAGAAAATGATATCGGGCGATGGCGATGAAGCCTGAATATGAGCGGCCAGTGCTGCGGCGACAGTGAATGGCCCCCATTTGTCGGCCTGTGAATTCCAGAGGCGTATTGCTGAGTCTGCGCCAATAGCCAGTGTCGCACGCAATGCGCCTTCAGCATCCTTTGGCCCTAACGTGAGTACCTGTATTGTTCCGCCCAGTTGCTCTTTTAAGCGTACTGCCGCTTCGATAGCGCAGGCATCGGCTGGATTGAGTATTTGCACGAAACGTTCCGCATCTATTTGACCGGTGATGGGGTCAACGTAGACGGAACTGCTGTCGGGCGTTTGTTTGACGCAGACGATGATGTGCATAGATTTGCCACTCCCTTTCAATCGGCCTGAGATGCTGGCCTACGGCAAGCAAACTATGTTATTATGTTTGAGTTTATAGCAAAAATCGCATTAACAAACCAGGCAAGCGGTTACTTCATGCCAATGACCGCGGTTGTTTTAAATTGTCTGGATGCTGGCCCTTGCTTGATGGAGGCTATCGTGAAACCAAGCTCCTTCATGCAAGGAATAATCTGCTCTTCTAAAAGAAGCTGGTAATGCTCCAATCCTGTTGTTTCTGTGGTGTCTATTTTTCCGGTAGAGAGCGTTACGACGAACCTGGCTCCTGGTTTGAGTACGCGGAATATTTCGGCGAGAATACGCGGTGAGTCTGACCAGAAATACAGGGTTTGAATACTGAAAATTTTGTCGAACTGGTGGTCTGCAAAGGGAAGAGTAGTCACATCGCCGTGGTACAATGTGACCTGCCCTGCTTTGATGGCGCTAGCATTGCGATGGCTGGCGGCACGCACCATCTCTTGAGAGTGATCAATCCCAGCGACATGCCCACTGTTGGCCTGGGCTGCAACAAGCTCAATGGCACGACCAGCTCCAAAACCAAGTTCCAAAACCTGATCCTCTGGCTTGATATCCAGCAGAGAAATTGTCCAGTTGGTTTCTGACATATGCTGGCGTACCATCTGCTCACCAAGCATACGCCCGACAATGCCCTTTGGATGGCCGTACTGACCAGCAAGCAGAGTGGCCTGGATGCGTTTTATCATGTTCATGAAGGTGAAAAGTCTCCTTTTGTGTTTTGTATTCCCTTAACAATTAAAATGCCTCGAATAACCCCGTCTCTTTCGTAATATGAATCGCCCCATTTTTAGCTATCTCCTGCTCGATAGTTTGTGTGAATTGTTCCACCCTATCTCCTATAAGGGATTCGCCGACAGGATTTGAGAGAATGTAGGCGACTAATGGCCCGGCTTCGGTAACAATGAGTCCGTCTGCATAAAGATGTAAGGTCACGGTTGAGAAATGGGCTGAAAGTTCTTCATTGCCGTTTTCGAGGCGGAAGCCGTTGAACGATGCAGGCGAGGCAATATCCCATCTGGCAGCCAGTGAGGGATCGAAGTTGACAACGAGTTTGCGCACTTCTTGCATGTGGTGTTTGCCGTTGGTGGCGGCGAAGAAATGGCCGCCGGGTTTGAGAACGCGACGAATTTCTGCCAGTGCTTTGGCGCGGTCGGGTACATGGTAGAGCATATGGTTAGCGACGATCATGTCGAAATGCTGATCAGCAAAAGGGATTGATTGGGCGTCAACAACCTGAAATGTGAGGGGATGCGGTATGTTTTGCAGGTTAGTTTGTGCCTCTTGCAACATGCCTGCTGAAAAATCCGAAAGGGTGACGTGCCATTGTTCGGGAATGCGGTCGGCATTATTGAGCCACAACATACCAGGGCCGCAGCCAATTTCCAGTACGTTGCCTTGCGAGGGCATCTTGAAGTGATCGAAGACCCAGCGTTGCCAATCATACTTGTTGATGCTGAAACGTTCGTGAATCTGGATACGCGCTTCTAACTTTTGCGCGTTATTGTACTGTTGTGTCAAAAGATACGATTGATTTGACCAGTGATTCTGAGTCATGAAATATATTCCTTACTCCGACGTTATGATGCGCGGAAACTGACGCCCCAACCGCCGCGTGGGTATTCCCATTCGATGGCTTTGCGCTCACAGGCGACGTAGCATGTGCCGCATTCCAGGCAATGTTCGTAGGAGAAATGCATTTCGTCGCCGAGTAGCTCGAAGAGGCCCGCTGGGCAAACGAACACGCAGGGAGTGGTATCACAATCCTTGCATTGTTCGGTATTGACGCGAATATGCGGCGTCTTGTCAACTTTGAAGCGTACTAAGTCCAGGCGTTCTTCGATAGGTTGTTTCGATTCTACGGATTGCATAAGTGATTGGCTCCTTCAGGCTATCAGTTCTTGCGGTGCTAAAAGAACATGGCTCGTGCGGCTTGCCAGCTATCGCGGATGAGCGTGCGTAAAGGTACTTTACCGCGCATGGTATCGAAGGCGACGCGCCCGATTTTACGGCGCGGCGAGCCATTTGAGCGAAACAGGTTCTCAGCGGTCTGGCAAAAGAGTTCGGGATAGAGATTTTGCAAACGTTCGTTGTTGACAAAGTCGGGCGCGTGACGAAACTTTTTCAGGTCTTGCAATACGAAACTGTCTTCAAGCTTTTTGCGGTAGCGAGACATGCTCAGCGCGGAAAAATCTTGTTCAGAGTGAGCAAGTTTGACGGTTTCGGCGGCGGCTAAACCGGAGGCGATGGCAAAATTCATGCCCTCCAGGAAAAGTCCTGCCGCGAAGACAAAGCCTGCCGCATCGCCTACGACGAGTAAGCCACCTTTTGAGAGTTGTGGCAACATGGCCCAGCCACCTTCAGGTATCATGTGCGCCGAATATTCTAGCGTTACACTATCGCGTACCAGTGGGGCAATGGCTGAATGGTGTTTGAACTGATCGAGCAGCTCATAGGGTTTCATGCGTTTCTGCGAGAGCGAGGCAATCTGCGTCACGATGCCGATAGAGAGCGTGTCGCGGTTGGTATAGAGAAAGCCTCCACCTTTGACATCACCCGTGGCGAATCCGACATACTCGTTGGTCATGCCCTCGTCGCCATTCAAGTTGAAGCGTTCTTGAATGGTATGCTCGTCCAATCGTAATATCTCTTTGACACCCAGCGTCATCTCGTCGGCGCGAAATTCGTGTTGCAGTCCGGCTTTCTTGGCGAGAAAAGAGTTCGCGCCATCGGCGGCAATTACCACCGGTGCGTACAGGTCGCCGTCCTCGCGCCGGCAACGCACGCCGACTACCTGCCCATTTTCACAAATCAGGTCATCTACAACTGTTGAAGGAATGAGCAACGCACCTGCTGCCTCGGCCTTGCCAGCTAGCCAGCGATCAAATTTGGGGCGCAGAATGGTGAAGCCATTGTAGGGCGGTTCGGCGAAATGGTTCGTGCGAAAGTCGAGGGCGAAGGCGGAATCCTGGCTCATGAACGTCACAACGCGCCGCGTCAGGTAGCGTTCGACGGGAGCCTCTTCCCAGAAGTTGGGCAGGACAGCCGCCAGGATATTCGGCGCGTAGAGCGCAGCACCGGAGACGTTCTTTGCCCCCGCGTATTCGCCACGCTCAATCAACGCGACCTGCAAACCAGCCTGTGCCAGCGCAAGTGCCGCGCTGCTGCCAGCGGGTCCCGCGCCAACGACAATCGCATCAAACTGTTGTTTCACCGTGGTTGTACCCTCAACTCTTTTCTTGATTGCCGTAGTACTCTGTCAAGCTTGAATGGATGAGCTATTAGGCCTGTCATTCTGAGCGCAGCGAAGAATCTCACGGTGCAACGAGAGATTCTTCGCTGCGCTCAGAATGACAGGCAGCATGGTGCCATGAAGCTTGACAGAGTAGTAGGGACCGATTATGCACATTCAATAATGAAACTGGTAATAATGGGAACTGGTACATCAATTTGTTAATCTTCATTATCGGTCCCTATGGTATGCGCTATCCTTCTTCACCTGCTGAAAGTGTAGCATAGTGAACGGTGACAGGCAAGGCGGCTATCCTTACATCCTCATCCTCAACCAATCACCTCGGCTAAACGTTGAATACCCGCGTCAATTTGTGCAGGTTCCAGCGCACAAAAAGGCAAGCGCACAAAACGTTCGCCCAGGTGTTTGCTGGCTTGCTGCTCGTCAAGCGGGTCGGCAAAAAAGCCGCAACCATCGGTTAGCACCAGACCGTGCTTTTTGGCACGTTGGAGCAGGTTGGTGCAATTGACCTGCTCGGGCAACGTAATGCTGACGAAGAAGCCGCCTTCGGGTTCGGCAAACGGGATGGTTGGGAGATATTGTTTGAGCGCGGCAACGATTGCCTGCAAGCGAGGCGCGTACAACTGCTTCAGGTGTTCCAGATTGGAGGCATAATAGCCGCGTTTGTGAAACTCAAGCACTGCTGCCTGTGTTGGCAATACCGGTGCAAGGATGGTATCTTCGGCGAGTACTTGTAGTTTCTCAACAAGGTTGGTGGGGCCAATCAGATAGCCGACACGCAGGGCGGGGGCGATGAGCTTGCTGTAGGAACTGATAGTACATACCCGGCGCGGGCTAAAACTACGTAGTAATGGAAGAGGCGTACCGCTATAGCGCAGCGAGCGATACGGGACATCCTCAATCAGCCAGAAACCGTGCTGTTCAGCGAGGTCCACCACGGCCTGTCTTTTTTCGTAGGACATAGTGACGCCCGCCGGATTCTGGAAATCGGGAATGAGGTAGAGGAAGGCAGGAATGTGCTGTTGTATGGTTTTTTCCAGCGCCGCGAGATTGATACCATCGGGCTCTAATGGGATGCCAATCACTTTCGCGCCACGGCGGCGGAACGTTTTAATGGCACGGTCATAACTGGGTTGCTCGACCAGCACAACATCTCCGGCTTTGACAAGCAGTGCCGCCAGCATGTCTTGCAGGTGGAGCGAGCCATTGCCGACTAATACTTGATCTTCAGAGACGGCATATTGTTCAGCAAGCATACGGCGCAATGGCAGGTAGCCGCCGTTGTGACCATATTGCAGAATAGTGCGGCCATCGGGGCCAGTAAGCACTGCCTGTAGACATTCGGCAATGAGTGTATTGGGCAGAGCTTCCATCGCTGGTACACCTCGTGTAAATAGAACTTGCTCTGTGTCGGGTATGCGAGTATCTTGCGTTGTCATTCTTTGTATTCTCTCTATTCTCTTTCCTATAGCCAGGAAATAATGGCTAGCCACTTCGGGAGTGAAGTAATCAATTGCTGCATGATGCCAGTGGTGTTCTCGGCAAAAAGGGCGTAGTTATCGTAGGCTTCTCCGTGAGTAGCGCTTACCACGTCGCTGACGCCACGGAGAATGAGGCAACGAACGTTGTTGCGAGTGGCAATATAGGCGATAGCGCCCGATTCCCAGTCACCGGCTACTGCTCCATAGGTAGCTTTGAGGTGAGGAATCTCTTCCATCACCAGGTCACGGTCGGCAGAGACGAGCAATGTGCGTTGGACGGGATGCGGGTATGCGCTGCCCAGCCACGAAAGGTCAAGATTGGTTGAATAGTGGGCGATAGCAGTGGTGTGATCGCCTATTTGTTCGATAATATCGTATACAATCGTTTGTTCTGCCAAAACGACGGTACCTTTTTCAATGTCTCCAGCGAAGCCGCCGCAAGTACCCAGATTGATGAGTAGCGACGGAGACCAGCGGTCAATCACGTATTGTGTCGAAGCGGCAGCTGCTATTTTGCCCCAACCACCATGGAAGAACACCACAGTTTCGCGGTGGCCTGCGCTATCCAACTCACGTTCAAACCATTCGCCAAGCGGGGATGTATGTGGTTCAGTAGCAGGGAACATGGCGCGAGTAACCTGCCACTCGGTGTTTGCCGAGATAAGCACGACAATCTTTTGCGTCTGAAACTCTGCCATTCATTTTCACCTTTGAATGCGTTGCGAATAATTCCAGTAGGCAGGATAATTTTCGCAGAAAATTATCCTGCCTACTGGAATTATTCACTAACTTAGCCATGCACAAGCACGATTTTTCCCTGATGTTCGCCTTGTTGTTGCAGACGGTGAGCTTCAGCAGCTTGCTCGACTGGCATTGTGTGCGCGACGATGGGAGTGACTACTTTGTCGGCGATAAGTTGCAGGAATTTCTCTTCGTTCTGTGGTGTCGTGTGAAATGCGCCAGCACCGATGATATGCACTTTTTTGAGGCGGGCAACTTGCGTATCAACGGTAGCTTTTTGACCACCCAGGTTGCCGACGAGGACAATACGGCCATCCTGTGCGCACGCCTCGATACTGGTGCCTAGCGAGGTACCAACCAGCTCAATCACGAGATTGACACCCTGTTGGGTACGCTGGATGCTCTGTCCCACATCTTCCTGTTTGTGGTTGATTACCATGTCGGCACCCAGGCGGCGCAATTCTTCCGCTCTCTGGCTATTGCTTGCCGTTGTCACTACCCAGGCACCGGCGTGTTTAGCGAACTGGATTGCCATCGAGCCGACGCCGCTGGAACCAGCCCAGATGAGGACGCGCTCGCCAGCTTTCAACTGTCCCACGTCGAAGAGACTGGCCCACGCGGTCGAGGCGGCAAGGCCAGCGGCGGCGGCCTGCTCAAACGAAACTCCATCGGGTATGCGTGCGAGCAATGATGCAGGAACGGCCAATTTGCCAGCGTAACCTCCGCCGCTTTTTGCTGCCAGTGCGGACGTGGTTAAGACGCGGTCTCCTTTATGAAACCCCTGATTGTCTTGAAGCACAACACCCACGGCTTCCAATCCGGGAGTAAACGGAAATTTGCCGACGGGTCGGCTGCCGTCGCGCTGGAACATATCCAGGCGATTGACGGTCGTGGCTTTTACCTCAACCAGGACATCATCCGGGCCGGGCGTTGGGTCAGGTACTTCATGTACCTGCAAAACTTCGGGGCCACCATACTGATCGAATTGTACTGCTTTCATTGTCTCTTCTGTCACCTTCTCGTTGTAGTGGGGATGGGTACATCTTTTACTGGCCTTATTGTATGCATATCAGCGTGAAAATGCAACGTTTGAAACCCACCTGTACATTCTATTTACCCAATTGTTCAATCATCTTTGCTGCCAACGGTAATATCTGGTTCGCATCGCCGAGCAAGCCCAGGTCTGAGAGAGCAAAGATGGGAGCGCTGCGGTCGGGGTTGATGGCGACGACGGTTTGAGCTTCGCGCATGCCACTGGTATGCTGGGCCGCACCTGAGATGCCGCATGCGATGTAGAGCTTGGGGTGGACGTTTTTGCCGGTTGCGCCAATTTGCCGCTCGTGTTCTATCCAGCCTCGATCGGTGGCGACTCGCGTTGCGCCCACTGCCGCACTGAGTAGGCGAGCGAAGGCCGCGACATTGGTAAAGCCCTCGCGCCCGATGCCGCGCCCACCCGCGATAATGCGTTCGGCGGCGTCAAGTTCGACTGCCTCCGGTGAAGGAGTCTGTATGCCAATGTGCCGGATATGGTTTGTTGCTGTTGGTGATGACAAGTCTGGTGTCAGGTGAGTAACTGTAAGTTGCTGTTCTAACTGCCGATTTGTTGGATTTTTTGGACTTGCCAGGTTGCCGCGCACACCAGGAAGCATTGTTGCCAGCACGGTTTTGCTGTGTATGGCGGTACAAGTTTGTATGTAGGCGCGTCCTTCGTAGACCGAACGGAGCGCGAACAGCCCATCATCGTGCAGGTCCAGACCGAGACAGCCAGAGACATAGGGAAGATGCATGCGGGCTGCCAGTCGCGGCGTCCAGTCACGCCCATTCGCAGTGGCGCTGGCGGCAACGAGTAACGGTTTGTGTTCGCGCAGTAGCCACTCTAAAGCACCGACATAACCTTCGGTTGAATAATGTGTTAACAATGGATGCTCTAGAAAATAAAGATGCTGGACGCCAGATGCTGCCAACTCTTCATGCAATGCGGTAGGGACCGATTTATCGCGTCCGCCGCCCCCTGAAGTGTTATCAAGCAGTGCAGGTGGGACCGATTTATCGCGTCCGCCGCCCCCTGAAGTGTTATCAAGCAGTGCAGGTGGGACCGATTTATCGCGTCCGCCGCCCCCTGAAGTGTTATCAAGCAGTGCAGGTGGGACCGATTTATCGCGTCCGCTGTCCTCGTTTTCCGGGTCGTGCGCGGAATTGATTGTGTTATCTGTGTACCCGGTGGCGGACGCGATAAATCGGTCCCTACCGGGTTCGGCCAGGATAACCGCGCATAACGTGGCCGGTTTCGGTAGACGCTGTATTAATTCTGCTAATTCCGCCAGTAATTCGCCGCTCTCTTCTGCCAGTATGCCATCAAGCTGTTCCAGGACTGCCCAGATTTCTGCCAAGTGTCGCTCCACTTCTTCATAAGACACTGAATACCTCTGTTTACAGCATACCCAAATTGCTGGTCAGAACGCAAGAGGGAATATGGGAAATTAGCGCAATTTTTGTCCTGATTGCTACTAAAAATGCTTGCAATTAGAACGAAAATTCTATATAATGAACATGTGTTAAAGGCTGTTCTTGTGGGCGTTTGTCGTAGTCTAATTTGTGCAACGTAGAAACATAGAAATGCATGGGAACAATGAAGATACAAACTCAACTGGCGGTTATTCCGGTTCTGGTAGCGGATCAGGACGAGGCGTTGTGTTTTTATACGCAGAAGCTGGGGTTAGAGAAGCGAGCGGATGTGACGTATGCGCCGGGGATGCGCTGGCTGACGGTCGGGCCGAAAGGACAGCGCAAGCCGGAGATAGCACTTACGCAACTGGATATCGCGCTGCATGGCGAAGAAAAAGTGCGAGAGTTGTTGCGGCGTAACAACAAAGTGATGCATGGAGTGTTCGATACCGACGATTGTTGTACAATGTACCTGACGCTGCTGGCGCGAGGTGTCAAGTTTGTGTGTCCGCCCACAAAGCAATTGTATGGTACAGAAGCCATTTTTGAAGACCCGTACAACAATGTATTTTCCCTGTTGGAGCCATCGCCGGAGGCGTATTCCCTGTTCAAACATACTGGCATTGGTACGGCGGCGTAAAATCTTCGCAATGCCTTATACGTCTGGAGTTTGAGGAAAGAGCGGGTAACATATGGAAGATTCGCTAGATATCGAAACGCGGCATGCTGTTCTGATACGTGCCGACCGCGAGCGTGTCTACGATGCGTTGACCACAGCTGAAGGGCTGGACGGCTGGTTCACAACTGGAGCCAGCGTGGATGCCGAGCCACAGGGGATAATTGTATTGCGCTGGCAAAATTGGGGGCCTGATCATATCACCACCGAAGATAGCGGTACCGTTTTAGAGGCACAGCGCCCGGAACGTTTTGTCTTCCAATGGGATTCCGACGATCCCTATCGAGCAGTCACCGTCGAATTCGACCTTGAAGAATCCGTCGAAGGAACCATTGTACGCCTGCGCGAGTCTGGATACCATACTACTCCAACGGGCCTTAAGGCGATGGTGGAACACGCTGCAAGCTGGGGTGAGGCGCTGACCCTGCTGAAATTCTATGTTGAATATGGTTTGCGGTATTAGAATGAGGCAAAGAGATACATCCAGGCATGGTTGTATTTTGTGGGCAAGTTGAGCCGTACATCGGTTCCGAACTCGTTTGGAGTTGCTGGTGAAACCACTGAGATAATTGCATACTCGTTCCCTTTACACAACACATTCCGCAATTATTGCACGTGCCGCTCTCTCCCCATCCAGTATCGCATGCTCAACTCTTCTTGGTGCTACACAATCTCCCACCCTGTAGAGATGTTTGATTTTGCTTTGCAGTGAAAAATAGAGGCTATCGTTGGCGGATTGCGGTGTTGCCATGACGGCAAGGGCGAGGTTTTCAAGTTGGCGTGGTTGGCCGGTGTAGTTGTTGATGATGGTGGCGCTGTTGGGGCCAAGACCAGCTAAGAAGTGGTTCGCGGTCAGACGAACACCCTTAGCGAGGACGCGGCGGTACCAGAGTTCGATGTCGAGCGTGATGCCGAGGTCGCCGCCGACATAGAATTGGCCTGTGACGACTTCGACATTGCAGCCACGCTCCGCTAATAATTCGGCGGTGCTGGTGGCCTGATGGAAGCCGATTTGATCGAAGACGAGAACGTTTTCTCCTGGTTGGGCGGTTTTCTCGTCTTGCAGGACTTGCCAGACTGTGGCGACATGTGGCAGGTCGGCACCGGGGACGGGTGGCAATACTGGAAGCGAGCCCGTAGCGATAATCACGGCATCGGGCTGTTCGCGCTCAATCATCTCTGCTGTGACTGTGACGCCTGTACGCACGTTCACGCCGGTCTCAAGGAGTTCACGTTGCAGGTTGCGCGAGGCATCACCAAATTCAACACGGCTGGGAACGCGCACGATCAGGTTGATTTGGCCGCCGAGTTCCGATTGTTGCTCGTAAAGCGTGACGTGAAATCCACCTTGTGCGGCAACTTTCGCCGCCTGCATGCCGGCTGGCCCACCACCGACGACGATGAGTCGGGGTTTATGTGGTGGTTGCTTTGTTTTGATGGTAATAAGTGGTGGGAAACGTCGCTCGTTGCCAGTTGCCGGTGTCTGGATGCAACCAAGGGTCATGTTTAGGCCCATGCGTCCGATGCAGTACTGGTTGCATGAGATACAGAGGCGGATGGACTCGGCGCGACCCTCGCGAGCTTTGCGCGTGAAATGGGGATCGCAAATTTGCCCGCGCACGACATCCACCATATCGGCCAGACCTTCGCGCAGGATGCGTTCGGCCTGTACAGGGTCTTTGATACGTCCAGTGCAGAAAACGGGCAGTTTGACGGCCTCGCGAATGCTGGCAGAGACGAAGAGTTGATAGCCCGGGGGGGTGTGCATGGAACCCTCGACCATGTAGAGGTTGTGGAATTCGCCGATACTGGTGTTGATGAAGTCAAGCTGTCCTGTCGCTTCCAGGCGACGGGCTATGTCAGTGACATCATCAAGGGTGAGGCCCGCCGGAATGAGTTCGTCACCGCAGAGACGGATACCCAGCGTGAAATCGCGCCCGATCTCGGCACGCACAGCAGCAATGACTTCGAGAGCGAAGCGCATACGATTTTCGAGCGAGCCGCCGTAGTTGTCGGTGCGACGATTGTAATAAGGCGAGAAAAATTGGCGCATGAGCGAACTATGCGAGGATTGCAGTTCTGCGCCGTCAAAGCCGCCTGCACGCACATGGCGAGCAACGAGCGCATAGCCACGCACAATCTCGGCTATCTCTTCTGGCTCGATCTCCTTACACATTTCGTGATGGATGGGGTCAACCATCGGCGAGGGGCCGAGTACCGGACGATGTGAGTAGATGCTGCTTGATTGCATGCCGTTGTGATTCAACTGTGCGAACATGCGCGTGCCATGTTCATGTATGGCGTGGGTCATGCGACGATAGCAGGGTATGACACGCGGGTCAAAACCGTGAATGAGAGGCTGATAGGCCCAGTCGCTGGGATGTACTGATTGCTCTTCGGTGATGATGAGGCCGCAGCCGCCCTTAGCGCGTTCGGCATAATAGGCGGTCAGACGCGGCCCCGGCAGGTTATCCTCCGACAGATTGGTCAGGTGCGCGGCAAACACCACGCGATTGGGGATAACGGTTTGCCCGATACGTATAGGTGTGAAGAGATATTGATACTGGCCTGCCATGATATTTCCTTTAACAGTGTTCGCCCGCGTGCCGTCCTTCGGCGATGGCGTGTCCGATACGACGCGGTGCGACGCAATCGCCAGCGCGAATGAGGCGCGGAACGTGGCCTTTGAGAGCATAGTATAACGTTTGTGATGGGTGGTCATAGGTGCCGAGTACGACACTATCGGCGGGAATAGCGCGTTCACCTGCTGCAAAACGGTCGGCAACGATGACTTGTCCAGGTTCGATACGCACTACGGTTGTATGCGGTGTTGTTACGACACCCAGCGCCATTGTGCGTTGCATCCAGGCAACCATATCATGCGTTGCTACCAGTTCGCGCCCGGCGTAAAATTCTTCTGTGACAATCTTGACGGTATGTCCCTGCGATGCAAGCAGTTCAGCAACCGAGTAGACGCCATGTGAAGATGCCTCGTCAATCACAACTACGCGCTGGCCCTCTACAGTTATGCCTTGCAAAATACGGCGCACATCTGTTACATGCGGCATATCGTGACCAGGAATAGGGAGCAAGCCAGTGCCAGTATGTGCGCCAGTTGCTACGATGACGGCTTCTGGCTGGTGTGCAAGTACCATATCAGCAGTTACTTCAGTATTCAGATGTATTTCAACTTCTAACTGCTCAAGTTGTGCCTGTAAATAGCCGGTAATCAATTGTAGTTCGCCACGCCCCGGCCCTTTCGCCGCTAATGCTACTGTACCTCCCAGTGCTACATCACGTTCGTATAGCATAACCCGTTTTCCGCGCAAGGCCGCTGTTCGTGCCGCCTCCATACCTGCCGGACCACCACCGATAATGATTATTGAAGACGTGCGCGAAGGTCGAGTGCGCCGATTAGTGATAGTCGTCAAGGGTGTTGACTGTACATGTAGAACATCGGGATTGACATTGCAACCAATACGAATATTCATCACTGAGCGTACCTGACAGCCCTGGTTGCAAGAGAGGCAAGGACGTACTTCGTCGGCGTGTCCCTCCTGTGAGAGTCGAGGTAGTGATGGGTCGGCAATCAATGCGCGAATCATCTCAACGCCGTCAGCCTGTTCCTCTGACAGAATGCGCTCTGCCTCCGTGGCGTTCATGATACGTCCAGCCGCGAAAACTGGCACGGTGACAGATGCTTTGACTGCTGAAGCGAGTTGTGCGCTATAGCCATGTGGTACATGCATCGAGGCATGGAACGGGAACATCTGAGTGCTGAAGATGCTGCCCATGGTGATGGTTATATAGTGTACACGTCCTGTGTTTGCCAGTAGTTGTGCTATCTCGACGCCCTGTTCTGGCGTTAAACCTGCCCACGGGGCCATCTCGTCGGCACATAGTCGTATGCCAAGTACACGGTCATTCCCCAGTGCAGTAGCTACGGCTTCGATGGTTTCTTGTACGAAACGCAACCTGTTCTCCAATGTGCCGCCATACCGGTCTGTACGCTGATTGGTGAGTGGCGAGAGGAATTGCCGCAGCAGTGAACGGTCGGAAATCTGTAGCTCCACGCCATCCGCGTTGCCTTGCCGGGCGTGTCGTGCGGTCACTGCGAAGCCTTCGATAACGGCGGTAATGTCGGCCTGTTCCATTGCTTTTGGTACTTCACGTGAGGAGACATCCGGCACGGCGGATGGTGCCCAGATTTCCTGTTGCCGGAGGTCACTGACCGATTGCTGCCCATTATGGTTCAGTTGCACGATTGCCAGCGAGCCATACTGGTGAATACATTCGCTGACCTTAGCAATCGCGGTTGGCGTTTCAGGCAAATAACCTTGCAAGGCATATTCATAAGGCAAATCTGAAGGATGGACGATATGCTCTTCCAATACAACAATGCCTGCACCACCCTCTGCTCGTGCCGCGTAATAGTCAGTGTGCAAGTCGCTCAACAGATTATGTTGGGCAAAGTTGGTCGTATGGCTGCCAAAAATAATGCGGTTACGCGCTTGACGCGGCCCAATTTGTAGCGGTTGGAAGAGTTTGTGTTGCATGGGGATATTGTACCACAAGGATTTTTGGTTTGCTTCGCGATTGTCGTATGGCCTGTTGAGCGGCTTTATGGGGTTTGTCCTATGTCAGTTTGTCCACCGATGTCTACTGTTATTCGCGTTTTATCATCGGCTTTGCTGTCAGTTTTGCTGTCAACTTTTAGCTGCTGTTTGCTGGCCTGTGGCCCGTTCATTTCGTGCTGACGTTGGTTGTCTTTTGGCATTGGAACAAAAGGATGCTCCTCCTGTTCCAACATGTTAATAAAAGCGTAGGAAGCATCGTTAATAACTCCTTTTCCTCTTGTTCTTAATGGAGGTGTTTGTATTGTTATATACGATCTCACTCTAAAAAGCAATCATTTCTTGTTATTTATTTGTAGGTTATGAGTATTTCTTGATCTGCCTTTATGAGATAATGTTTTGCTGTATACTGTCGTGCTAAACGTTGATGGGTAAGATGTTGAGAGTTCTGGAGATTGCTGGCATTGTGAGAAGATATAGTATCAATTACTATTACATAGAATGTAACCTCTATAAACGGGCAAGCATCTTATCGTATTCGGCGTGGGAACCGATCCAGAACCAGATTACCTCATCAGATTTGCGGATGGCAAGAGCGCGATAATGAAGGCCTACACGCGCTGAATAGACGGGACCCTGGGGACTCACCTGCTTGAAAGATAGGCTTGGATGCGAAGGATTGGCTTTAAAGAGTTTATAGGCGGCATTTGCCTGACGTTGTACCGACTCCGGTAATTCTGCAAAGAGAGCATGAAATTGCTTCGTGCGCTTCGATTTCATGAGAGAAAATCATCTCCGGCGATTTCTTCTGTCTCTCCGAATGCATCCTCTGCGAGTGCCTCATTTACCAGTTTCTCAAGAAGGCGTTCAGACCTGGGGTCGTGAAAGAGGGTTTGCCAGCGATGCTCTGAAGCAATTTCCTGTCGTATAATCTCAACAATATGCCGTTGCTCGTCTTCTGGCAACTGCGCTACTTCTTTAAAAGCTTCTTCCAGTGCATCTATCATGGTTTCCTCCCGCTATCCAGCATAGAGATATCGTTTCGTTCTCTTTCTATTGCCCGTTATTAGTGTACCATTACCCTGTATTAAGAGCAATGTCTGTAGTTAGTATGAGGGACTTTTGAAGTTTAATCGTTCTTCTATGGAGATAGTGCTTTTGCTGTCAACGTTGATGTACGCTGATGTGCTAAGCTTCATGAGGTAAGGTCTGGAGCGGTCTGAAGGTTGCTGGTGTTATGAAGGGATATTGTAACATGGAATGGGTGGCTGGGGCTATGGTTATAGAAGACCGTCAAAATTCTTTATGTTCCCCATAACTTGATCGTCATATCCCTACTTCCACTGGCGAGGGTCTTTCCATCCGGGCTGATAGCGACACTTGTAACAGCGTCCCAATGGCCGTTGAGTGTCTGTACACTTTTTCCGCATGCGGAAAGATTCCATACCATGATTGTATTATCCGCGCTTCCACTGACGAGGTCCCTTCCATTTGGACTGATAGCTACGCTCATAACAGAGCGTGAATGACCTATGAAGGTATACGATAGCTGGCCTGAGTATGTGGATAGGTTCCATTTATTGATTGTTGTATCCGCGCTTCCACTAATGAGGGCGTTCCCTTTTGGGTTGATAGCTATACTCCATACGGGACCTGAATGTCCTGTAAGGGTATACAATAGTTTGCCTGTAGACAAGTTCCATATCTTGATTGTTGTATCCGCGCTTCCACTGACGAGAGTCTTTCCATCTGGATTGATAGCTACACTCCATACAGAGTCTAAATGGTCTCTGCAAGTTTTCAGTAGTCTGCCTGTTTGCAGATGCCATATCTTGATTGTTCTATCCGCGCTTCCACTGACCAGAATCTGTTCATCTTGACTGATAGCTAGACTCAAAACAGGACCTGAATGGCGGTCTGTAAAGGTACGCACTACTTTGTCTGAGTACGGGTTCCATATGTTGATTGTTCCATCTTTACATCCACTGACCAGAGTTTGTCCATCTGCACTGATAGATATACTTTCAACGGGGCTTACATTACTTGTGAGGGTATGTTCTAATTTACCCGTTTGCAAGTTCCATATTTCAATCGTGTGATCAATGCTACCACTGACAAGGATTTGTCCATTTGGACAAATAGCTACATTTTCAATAGACTTTCTATAGTTAGTGAAGTGATTAAGTAATGACATTTTCTCAACCGTAAATGGTGATTTGAATGAGCGAACTTTATTGCTTTGTTGAATAGATTGCATTCTTGCCGGGGCAGCTGGTAAATCAAAATCTCTATTAGGAGCCAATTGCTGACCTAATTGACGTATTTCTATATCAAGTGTACCTGGCAAATCTGGAGCTTGAGCTTGAGTTAATTGTTTGACTACTTTGTAGATTCCTACTCCTACATCAGAGAATGCATCATTCCGGTTGCTCCAAGCTGTAATAGGTTTCCCATCTTTAGGGAGTGCTAGTAGATTGCTAAACGGCTCTTGAGACCAATCAATACGACGAAGAATGATGGGAATCACTCTTGCTTTACCTTTTTTGTGTAGCTCTAATGCTTGCTTTAACTCAATGGAGTTACAATAATCAGAGACTATAAAGTTCGGGCTGACAAGCAGTAGAATGATATGGGCTTCATTCAGATTTCGATCGATTTCATATTGCCAATTTGTTCCTGCGTCAATGTTGCGATCATACCAAATGTCAATGAGCCCTTTCCGTTTATATGCTGTCAAGTGTTCTTTGAGCTTATCAAGAAAGGCTTCGTCTTTATGTGCATAACAGAAGAATATCTTTACGGACATCCATGTTCTCCTGATACATATTTATGATGAATGGATTAGTAATAAATAGTAGTCTAATCACAAGTATTATATCTTCTTTGAACTTTTTTAGCAAGATGATTATCGTAATGATGATACTGTTCAAAAAGAGACATTTTGGATAAATTTGTAGTAGCATATTATTCATATATCAATAGACTAAAAATAATATTAAAAAGGAATAATTACTTTGATAAATAACGACTAACTATTTGATTAATTCAAAATATAAAGAAATACAGTATTTTTGAACTAATGTTGTCGGGAGAAATTTGAGGGAGCAGACCGATATTCGTCTGCATGGGAAATGTCAAATATATGAGGAAAGGTGGCTCACACTCTGTTTTTGATGATATATGAAGCTCTCCACTGGTTTCTCGCGGCTGCTATACTGCTATTGAGCTTCAGCTTCGAGCGAGTCAGAGTTGCTTACTGGAGTATACAGGTCTCGCTATGGATTGTCGGTCTGAGTATCTGGTATCTTGTAAACAACAGCTTCGACCCGTGGCCGCAGAATCCTATGTGGCTGCTCATCACTATTCTTTGTTCGATCGTGCTGCTGGCTTTGTACAAACCAATCATTTTCATGCTCAAGAAAATCATGAGACCACATGTGCTGGTCAAGGCGCAGGTAAAGGAAGAGCAGTTTGAAGAATATGAGTTACAGGTGCGGAGACACGTCAATAAGGATGATTGAGTGGTCTGAAAAATACATCAGTTTTATTGACTGCCTTGATGGGTTCTAATAAACCATGTTGTCTATAACATCTTTGGCCTCTTTCAGACCGACACCCATGTGTTCCCGGTACACTTTTATTGCCTCGATTTTGCGATTTTGCGTAAGTAATGCTACAATCTCGGCGTGCAGCGGATTCATGGCAGGTAAACTAGCTTCTGCCTTTTGCGTGAGGCCCAATTCGTTGAGCAGAAAATCTACTTTTTGTTCCAGGCGATTGAGGCGGCTCCGAATGTCTCCTTCAAATTCCATGTGATGTTTCCTCCTGAGAATATTGTTTTTGGAGTTTCAAATGCACAAGAGCTTATGTAGGGGTATAGTGTCATAGAATTGAGTTGTATGTCAAGCAGAGTTTAGCTGTTAACAGCAAATAGTTTTGCCGCAACTTCTCCGCGGAGAAGTTGCGGCAAAACTATTTGCTGTTAACAAATGACTTTGAGTCTGACTACTTCACGCCCATCTCACCAGTCCCATGTCGTGCTTTCCAGCTAACAATGGATGGTTGGGCAGCACCCTTACACCATAGGCGATGCTGCCGCTTGCTCCGGGTTTGAGACGGATATCGTAGCGGTAGGCGCCGTCTGGTTCCTGGCGGGTGTACTCCATTGGCAAGGTGTGCTGGGGGAGTACTTGATCGTCGGAAGCTTCGCCGTAGACGAGTTCGATGCTGAAGTCTTCGGGGCGTAGCTGGCTGGCACGCACCCAGGCGCGAACTTCGATGCCCTCGCCGAGGCTGAGTTGACCGTCACGACGACCCTCCAGGTAGAGATGGACGCTGTCCCAGTGCTGGCGGATTTTCTCTTTCCAGGTTGCTAACGTTCTTGCCTTCTCGAAGCGGCTCTGCTCGATTTGTTGGCCCTGCTGGATGCCGGGAACGTAGTAGCGCGTGGTGTATTCTTTGACCATGCGGCGCATACTGAAATCCGGGGCGCATGTGCGTATGGCCTCTTTCATAAGCGCAAGCCAGTTGTGAGGAATGCCGTCAGAGTCGTAATCATAGTAGGTTGGCACGATCTCATCTTCGAGCAGGTGATAGAGTGAGAGGCTATCGGCTTCGGCTTGCAGGTCAGCATCGCGATATTCGCGTTCCTCGCCGATGGCCCAGCCATTCTTGCCGTTGAAGCCCTCGGCCCACCAGCCGTCGAGAATGCTGCAATTGGGCTGACCATTGAGGGCGGCTTTCTGTCCACTGGTACCACTGGCCTCGTGCGGACGAATGGGATTGTTCAGCCAGACATCGGTGCCGGCGACGAGGTAACGGGCCATGTCAATATCGTAGTTCTCCAGGAAAATGACCTTGCCCTTGAAGGCATCGCTGCGTGAGAACCGGTAAACTTGCTCAATCAGAGATTTTCCCGGCTCGTCGGCGGGGTGCGCTTTGCCGGCAAAGATGATCTGGACGGGCCGCTCAGGATTGTTGACGATGCGTTTGAGACGGTCAATATCGCGGAAAATGAGTGTGGCACGTTTGTAGGTGGCGAAACGACGCGCAAAGCCGAGGGTGAGTGCGTTGGGATCAAACATCCGCGCAAATTCCGCCATCTGTACTGAACCTTCACCCAGGCGTGTATGTTGCTGGATCAGTCGGCGGCGCGAGTACGCGATCAGTGCCTCTTTGCATTGCAAGTGGATTTGCCAGAGTTCCTCGTCGGGTATTTCGGTGATATTGTTCCACATCTCAGGTTCGTCAACGTGATTTTCCCAATCATCGCCGAGATAGCGTTTGAAGAGCGCATCTATCTCCGGCGCAATCCACGAAGGGGTATGCACGCCGTTAGTGATAGCTTCTATTGGCACCTCGTCCACGTCAATGCCAGGCCAGAGAAATTGCCACATGCGGCGCGAGACATCTCCATGCAGTTTACTGACGCCGTTATGCTGTCCTGTGAGCTTCAAGGCGAGGTCCGTCATGCCATAGGTAGGACCCCAACCATGATCTTCGCGGGCAACTTCGAGAAACTGGTCGCGGGTCAGGCCGAGTTGCGGCCAGAAGGAGCCGAAGTATTTGTCTATGAGGTCATAGCTAAAGGTATCGTTGCCTGCGGGAACGGGTGTATGCGTGGTGAAAAGCGAGTTAGCGGCAATGGCTTCGCGTGCTTCGTTGAATGTGAGGCCAGCGGCGATACGCTCACGGCAACGTTCCAGGTTCAGGAAGGCGGCGTGTCCCTCGTTGATGTGCCAGATATTGGGGTCAACGCCCAGGGCGCGGAGGGTACGCACACCGCCGATACCCAACACAATCTCCTGCGATATGCGGATTTCGCGGTCGCCGCCGTAGAGACGGGCTGAGAGTTCGCGGTCGTTGGGGGCATTGGGTGCTACGTCGGTATCCATCAGATAGAGGGGGATGCGCCCAACCTGCACTTTCCAGACTTTGGCGTAAATAGTGCGTCCGGGCAATTCTACACCAATCATGACTTCGTTGCCGTCCGGGTCAAGCGCCGGTACAGCCGGTGCTTCTGAGAAATGCAGTTTGTCATAGGTGGCTTCCTGTACTCCTTCGCGGGTGATACGCTGGCGGAAATAGCCTTGCGGATAGAGGAAGCCGATGCCAACAAAGGGCAGGCCGAGGTCGCTGGCCTCTTTACAATGGTCGCCAGAGAGGATGCCAAGTCCGCCTGAATAGATAGGCAAGGCTTCGCTCAAACCGAACTCGGCGGAGAAATACGCGATGGTCGTGTTGGTGAATTCGGGATAGGTGTGCGAAAACCATGTTTCGTCGGCGCGTGGATGCAGATAGCGGTCAAAATCTGCGAGAATGCTGTCGTAGCGTTGCAGGTAATCGGTATCGTTGGCGACTTTTTCGAGTCGCTGTGGCTGCACATCGCTCAGAAAATGAACGGGGTTGTGGCCTACGGTTTCCCACAGATCGGGGTCAAGGCTGCTGTACAGGGCGCGTGCCTCCGGGTGCCAGCTCCACCACAGGTTGTACGCTAACTCATAGAGTCGGCTGATGCGAGCGGGCATTATAGGGAAGACCGTCATGCGGCCATAAACTTTCACAGGGTCTGGTTTCCTTTCTCTCATGAGGAGTTGTGAATATATTGATTGAATGTATTGCTACTAATCAGTATATATTGGATTGGAAACAAGGTCAAATAAGGACAACAGTAAGGACAGGTTTACCACGTCCGCTTTGTGGGGTATATCCAATCATCCAGGGGTGGGATGGACGTGGTAAACCTGTCCTTATTGTTGCCTTCCATGACTATATGGTCTATACTGGCGTTGCAGATGCTTTAAGCGCAATAGTATAGAGAAACAAGAAATGGCAGAAAAGTATTCAAGAAAGAGAACGAGGAAACGCGAACCACGACCACTCTCGCACCTACTAAGCGGGCTTGTGGGCGGTATATTGCTTGGTATCGCGGTAATATGGCTTGGCGTATTGCTATTGCAACGTGTGGGCGTTTCCGTGCCAGCGCTTCCAACAATCAGTGGTATCGGGCCATCTTCACAGGCACCGGAAACCCAGATTACGCCACTCGTCGCCGAAGGCATCACGCTGGGTTCGACCAATCAGACTCCGGCATTGAATCAGCAGCAGGCATTATTGCTTGCCAGCGAGCTTGAGCCCGGCGCGGCTTCACACGCGAAGGTGACGGGCGCGAAATATGTGCTACTCAACTATCCCAATACGAGTACGCCTGCTGTCCATGCCAATTTCAAAGGCGTACCAGCCTGGATGATCACGTATCAACAAATCCCCCAGCAATCCTCTTCGCAGGCAACGTATGACCTGTATGTGTTCCTGGACGCGAATAGCGGCAAAGAATTACTGGCCGTGCGCGTGTAGGTTTTAATCATGCATTTTGATCCAGCCGTGGCGCAGGGCGTGGACGACAGCGGCGGTGCGGTCATTCACCGACAGCTTTTTGAGAATAGAGGTGATATGGTTTTTGACTGTCTGGTCACTGATTTTGAGTGACTTGGCAATCTCTTTATTGCTATTGCCGCGAGCAATATAGTCCAGAATCTCGACTTCGCGGCTGGAAAGCGGTGAGTAGAGGTCTTTCGTCTGCGGGTCTTCCTCCTCAATGGTCAGTTCGCGGAATGATTTGAGGACGCGAGAGGCGAGTTGCGGCTTGGAAAGCAGCACATCATCATTGATGAGATATTCGCCCTGGCTGACCCTGCGGATGGCGTCAGAAAGCTCGTCTGGTGTGATATTGCGGTTATAGTAGGCAGCGGCTCCAGCCTTGATGGACTGGAAGAGGCGTTCTTCATCCTCGGTGGGTGTAAGAATAATCACAGCCATACGAGGTGCAAGGTGGCGCATCTGACGAGCCAGTTCAAGCGAGTCGTCAGTGGTGAGGCTGGCGTCAATAATGGCAACGTCAGGGGCTTCTGTCCGTGTCAGATCCAGAACGTGAGTAATATCGGTAGAAACGCCAATGATGGTGCAATCCCCCATTTTTTCGAGGGTGCAAAGAATGCCTTGACGGAACAACGGTTGCTCGTCAACAATGATTACTCGTATTGTTTCCATGCTAACTATGCGGTGCGAAGCCTCTGGTCGTGATGCACGGTGAGGATGCGCCGCGCCTCCTTCTCTAAGCTTATATGAAGAGGAGGTAAGGGTGCGTGCTACGCCTTGCCTCTATATGATGTAAACGAAGCCAGTCTAGTGCAAATATGATGCATTGTTTGACTGCCCAGTGGTCAGTATACTCCAAATATACAAATACGTATAGCAGTCAGGTAGCATCTGCAAAGGCTGGGAATATGTGGCAGTGAACTCTTGCATCATTATACACAAAAAAGGCATCTAACACAATAGTATGGATAGCTAAAAAAGGGAAGCAGTGCGGCTATGTGGATTGCCGAGCTACTTCCCTTTTTTGGCTGCATTAAATGCGTTCCAGGCGACGGAGTGTCGCGTTGATTCCTTCGCGCAGGCACTCAATGACGCCAACGCCGGTCACGGCGACTGCTTCATAGCTGCGCATGTGAAAAGGGTTCAGATATTGTTCCATGACGGTGACGGGAAGGATATCCTGCAGGTCGCGTTTATTCCACTGCATCACGAGCGGGAAATCCGCGACATTTTTGTTCATGCGGCGCAGTTGTTCCTGGAGTTCATTCCAACTCTCGATGTTTTCCTGTAGCTTGCTGGCCTGGGAATCGGCGACGAAAATAACGCAATCAGCCCCTTTGAGAACGGAGATGCGGGTTTGTTGATAGAGAACCTGGCCGGGAACAGTGTACAACTGGAAACGGATGTTGAAGCCGTGAACCTTGCCAAGTTCCAGGGGAAGCAGGTCGAAATAGAGGGTACGCTCCGTCTCCGTATCAATGGAGACCATATCGCCTACATCCTGCGGGTTGACAGCTTGATGTATATAGTGTAAGTTGGTTGTTTTGCCACACAAACCAATACCGTAGTAAACAATCTTACAGTTAATTTCTCGCTTTGCCATATTAATTAATGACATAGGTAGTTGATCTCCTGCCCGTTCGAACGCGCCTCTTCCTGAAAACGTGACGTATAAATATGTACGATGGGTGCTTTGTGTATCATTCTGTATCAGAAACGAGTAAACCGTTTCTAGCTATCCAACAGTATACAGCATTTTGCAAAAAAGTCAAAGTATGCTCTACTTTGTGATTACGTTGAGAGCTTATCCGCAAATTGCACCTGGCCCTCACATGGAGATGTCAGGCCCGGTTATCAGTCAAGGTATCTGGATAAGTTCTTACGGCATAATGCTATCATTCTAGACAATGATATAGCGCTCCTTGTAAATATGCCAGTACTTTCGGGCTATATGATGATTCATATAGCTGAGGTCGGGTAATGGCACTACCAGATTGAATGCTAAAAGATGTGTCCAACTCGAGACGCTTTCCCATTGACGAATGTCCGCGAAAGTACTAGACTAATTGCAATATAAAAAAGATACCAATCTTTACATTGATATAATGGCGAGGTAGAAAAAATGGCTGTAGATACGCACGTTGCGACGGATTTTGAGGTTGTGATTGGTCTTGAGGTTCACTCGCAATTGCTGACACAAAGTAAAATGTTTTGTCCGTGTAGTACGGATTATGCGAACGCGGCACCGAATACGCATGTGTGTCCTATTTGTATGGGCATGCCAGGCGTTCTGCCGGTGATTAACCAGCAGGCGGTGGCGTATACAATTATGACGGCACTGGCATTGCATTGCTCTATTCCAGAGTACTCGAAATTTGACCGTAAGAACTATCCATACCCCGATTTGATGAAGGGCTATCAAATTTCGCAGTACGATATTCCACTGAGTCACGATGGCTATCTGACGATTGAGCATCAGGGCGAGGTAAAGCGTGTGGGCATTACTCGTGTCCATTTGGAGGAGGATACGGCACGTCTTCTGCACCATAACAGCTATAGCCTTGTGGATATCAATCGTTCCGGCACGCCGCTGATGGAGATTGTGAGCGAACCGGATATGCGCAGCCCGGAAGAGGCACGGCTGTACATGCAGAAATTGCGCGAGATATTGGTCTATCTGGGTGTATCCTCGGGGCGTATGGAAGAAGGAAGCTTGCGCTGCGATGCCAATATCTCGATTCGCCCGCGTGGGCAGCAGGAACTGGGCGTCAAGACCGAAATTAAGAATATGAATAGTTTCCGTTCCGTGGAGCGTGCATTGGAGTATGAAGTGCGACGTCAGATTGCAATGGCGCTGGCGGGTGAAACGCTTCATCAAGAGACTCGTGGCTGGGTTGAAACAAAGGGTATTACGGTTTCGCAACGCAGTAAAGAGGAAGCGCACGACTATCGTTACTTCCCGGAACCTGATCTGCCGCCATTGATTATTAGCCGGCAATGGGTGGAGGAGTTGCGTGCGCGGTTGCCGGAATTGCCAGATGTGCGTCGCATGCGCTATATGACGGAGTTTGGACTGTCGGTGCAAGACGCGAATGTGATGACTGAAGATAAGGCGCTTGGGGATTACTTTGAGCAAGTCATGGCAGCATCGCAGGTGAGTGACCGCAAGGCACGCGCCAAAGCTGCCAGCAATTGGCTAAACAGCGAAGTTGTGCGTTTGCTTAAAGCACGCTCCATGTCTATACAATCATGCCCAATTGTGCCGGCAGCTCTCGCAAACCTGCTCGATTTGCTCGACAAGGAGCGCATTACGGGCAAGCAAGCGAAAGAGGTGCTGGACGAAGCCTTTGTGACTGGCGAAATGCCGGAAGCAATTGTTGGCAGGAAGGGTATTAAGCCGCCCATTAGCGATGCGGGTGAGCTGGAGCGGATTATTGAGGAGGTGATTGAGAAGAATCCCAGGATAGCGAATGACTACCGTGGGGGCAAGACGAACGCCTTGCAAGCACTGGTTGGTCAGGTGATGAAACAGACTCGCGGCCAGGCGAAGGCTGAGAGTGTACAAAAACTATTAAAGTCGAAACTGGACGAGGCCCCGTCATCGTAGCGGGCTTCCTCGGACAATAGAGAAGGAGAATGCAGGCTATGCACGATGAAGTGTCGTCTGCCCCATTAAACCCCTATAGTATGGCGGTAGAGCAGTTTGAGTTAGCCGCCGATAAGTTGAATCTCTCGGAAGATATGCGCGGGATTCTGCATCAGCCCAAGCGCGAGTTGATCGTTCATTTCCCCGTGCGTCTCGATAGCGGGCGTATCAGAACGTATACGGGTTATCGTGTCCAACACAATGTCAATCGTGGACCAGCCAAGGGTGGTATCCGCTACAGCCCGGAAGTGACGCTTGACGAGGTCAAGGCGCTGGCAATGTGGATGACCTGGAAATGCGCGGTCGTTGGAATTCCCTATGGTGGTGCGAAAGGTGGGGTTATTTGCGATCCCAAGAACATGAGTCCGGCGGAGTTAGAGCGTTTGACGCGCCGTTATGCCACCGAAATTTCGATGATTATTGGCCCACACAGCGATATTCCCGCGCCTGATGTCAACACAAATCCACAGGTCATGGCCTGGATCATGGATACCTATTCCATGCATGAAGGCTACTCTATTCCCGCAGTGGTAACGGGGAAACCGCTCTCCATTGGTGGTAGCGAAGGACGTAACGATGCGACGGCGACTGGCGTGCTGTTTGTGACGCGCCAGGCCGCGAAACGCATGGGTATGCCGCTGCAAGGAGCGCGTGTCAGTGTCCAGGGATATGGCAATGCTGGCGCTATCGCCGCTCGCCTTTTCCACAACGAGGGTTGCAAGGTTGTTGCGGTGAGTGATACTCGCGGCGGCATCTATAACGAGTCCGGCCTTGATCCTGCCGCCGTGCTGCGGCATAAGCAGGAGCATGGAAGCGTGATTGATTTCCCGCGTGCGCAGAATATTCGTGTCCAGGATGTGCTGGAAGTGCCTTGTGATATCCTGATACCAGCCGCGACTGAAGGCGTCATTACAGCCGCGAATGCTGACCGTGTACAGGCGCGTATTGTTTCTGAGGCCGCGAATGGTCCCACGACGCCGGAAGCCGACAAGATTCTTTTCGATAAAGGCATCGTTGTCGTTCCCGACATTCTGGCGAACGCGGGTGGTGTGACTGTTAGCTACTTCGAGTGGGTACAGGATTTGCAGAGCTTCTTCTGGGGCGTTGAAGAAATTACGCAGAAGCTTGAAGTGATCATGAATCGCGCTTTCGCCTCTGTCGCGGAGATAGCGGACCGCACTTCCTGTGACATGCGCCTGGCTGCCAACATGCTGGCTATCTCGCGTGTCGCGGAGGCGACGCAAATACGGGGTATTTACCCGTAGGCATTGTAGAGAGTCAGGCAATAGACAGCAAAAAGGCTGCTGGCGTTGCCAGCAGCCTTTTTGCTGTCTATTGCCTGACTCTCTTACTCAGAAGCCGCGACGTGGCTCACGTTTGGCACGCTTGGGCGGTGTTTTGGTCGGAAGTTTTGTCTGGCGGCCGGGTTTGGGTTTTTTGCGCCCGCGAGCAGTCCATGTATCCTCATCCTCCTCGTCCTCCTCTTCATCGAAGAAGTCCTCCTCCTCATTTTCCTCTGCCTCTGCCCCCGTCTCTGCCTCTGTCCCCGTCTCCGTCTCTGTCCCCGTCTCTGTCCCCGTCTCCGTCTCTGTCCCCGTCTCTGCCTCTGTCCCCGTCTCCACTACCTCTGGCTTTGCTACCTCTGCCGTTACCTCTGGTTCTGCCTCAGCCTCGGGAGTGATTTCTACGTCGGGGATATCGTCCTCATTGGCACCGAAGGTAGGAATGTTGTCCTCCTCGATTTCATCACCAGTATCGAACGTATCTACATCGGGTGTGCTGTACTCATCAGCATCCTCTTCTAATTCTTCTGGCTCGACCTGTGGATGAACGACGGTTTCGCGATAACCATCGTTATCGGCAGTTGTAGAACGCACAGTGCGGCGGGGGGCTACGGGTTCCAGTCCCTCGTCGGTATCGCCCTCATCCGTTCTTGGGGCTCCAATTACTCTACGCCCGGCTGCCACGTCCAACCAGAACTGTGAGTAGTAATGTGGCCGATCAGCGTCTTTCTCACTATCTTTTCTTGTCATGGGATGCTCGACGCAATTGCTCTTCAAGATGCCTCGCCTTCAAGCACGCTTGATACTGTTTTATGCAAGAGCAAGGGGCGTCGCTACTCCTTTCGTATTAACATGCTAGTTTTGTCGTGTACGCACACATTTCAACATTTTCTCATGCTCGGTTACGTATCTTTGCAAGATAGAACCGCTCTGTGTCATAATAAAGAGAAAGAGCAACGCTGTCAAGATGCCTTAAAATGCTATGAACCGGCCTGTGGAGTGGGTTGAAGTGTTGTCAATACCCCAAGTGCATGAATTTTTTGTTCGCAGGAGTTTGCGCGATTCCACCAATGCTTCTATAATATGATGGATATGAGCATACAGGCCCTTTGCGTGTCATTCCGCGATGTACAGCGATGTGAAAGAGAGTGCAGCATAGGAACGTGGGAATATTGCTCGCGTTGTGCCTGCAAAAGAAGGGATGCAAGATCAGGGTTTACCGCTTCTGGTTGGTGCGTCCAAAAAGTTGGAGGAAATCCTTGGCAAGAATTCTTGATACGATTGATGGTCCTGAGCAGTTACGTTCTTTGACGACTTCCCAGATGCAGCAATTGGCAGAGGAGATTCGGCGCGAAATTATCGAAAAAGTCTCGGTGAAAGGTGGACATGTTGCTCCTAATCTCGGCGTTGTGGAGTTAACTATTGCGCTGCATACTGTTTTTGATACACCGAAAGATTTACTGGTATGGGATATTGGGCATCAGGCCTATGTGCATAAATTATTAACTGGAAGGCGAGAGCGTTTCCACACGATTCGTCAGTTTGGTGGGCTGTCCGGCTACTTGAGGCGCGATGAAAGCCCCTATGATGTTTTTGGTGCGAGTCATGCCAGTACATCCATTTCTGCCGCTCTCGGCATGGCAGTAGCGCGTGACCTGAAAGGCGAAGATTTTAAGGTCGTGGCAATTATCGGTGATGGAGCATTGACTGGCGGTATGGCGCTGGAGGCGCTCAATAATGCAGGTAGTTTAAAGAAAAATCTCATTGTTGTATTGAATGATAATGATAAATCTATCTCGGATAACGTGGGCGCGTTGCATTCGTACCTGGGTAAAGTGCGCCGGGTGCAAACATCAAAGAGCTACCGGCTTTTACGCGAAATGGCGAAAGGTTCTATTGAAAAGCTGCCGGTGGTGGGTGATAAGGCGCGAGAGACAGCCGGGCGGGCTGAGACGAGTTTCAAGCAGTTCGTGATGCACAGCAAGAGTGGGGCCATCTTTGAGGAATTGGGCTTCAAATTCTTCGGCCCCTTTGATGGACATAATATCCCTTTAATGGTAGATGTTTTTGAAAATATCAAACATATCGAGGGGCCGGTGTTTGTGCAGGTTGTGACGAAGAAGGGCAAAGGCTACGAGTTCGCTGAAGAGGATTCGACCAGGTGGCATGGCCCCGGCGCATTTGATTACACGACTGGCACAATCAAGAAAAACGCTGGCGATCCACCGGCCTATACCGATGTTTTCGCTGATACGCTGGTGCAACTGGCGGCGAAGGATAACTCGATTGTCGGCATCACGGCGGCAATGGCCGAGGGAACCGGTCTCAAGAAGTTACGGCAGCGTTTCCCAGAACGCTACTTTGATGTGGGTATCGCGGAACAGCACGCGGTCACATTCGCCGGTGGCATGGCGGTAACTGGTTTGCGCCCGGTGGTTGCCATTTATTCCACGTTTATGCAGCGTGCTTTTGATCAAGTTATTCACGATATCTGCATGCAAGACCTGCATGTAGTATTCGCGATGGACCGGGCCGGTATCGTCGGTGAGGATGGGCAGACACAGCACGGCGTCTTCGATATCGCCTTCATGCGCATGATTCCGAATATGAAGGTGATGGCACCAAAAGATGAGAACGAACTGCGTCACATGCTCTTTACCGCGCTCTACATGGATGGGCCGGTGAGTTTGCGTTACCCACGCGGCAAAGGCGTTGGCGTTTCTCTGGATGATGAGGTACATGCCTTAGAAATTGGCAAAGCGGAACTGCTCAGCCCTGCCACGCTGGAACAGGCGGAGCGGCAGGAGTGCGCGATTCTGGCCTATGGTTCAACGGTTGCCTATGCCGAAGAAGCGGCGAAAGAGCTTGCGGAAGAGGGCATTGATGTGGCTGTTGTCAACGCTCGCTGGGTTAAGCCGCTCGATGAAGCGATGATTCTGAGCCTTGCGCAGGGGACGCGCCGCATTGTGACCGTCGAAGATCATGTAATTGCTGGTGGTTTCGGTAGCGCAGTCCTGGAACTGTTGGAGTCGAAGGGTGTGCATAACATAGATGTGCGCCTCATTGGTTGCCCCGACAGGCCCATCGAGCATGGTGCGCCATCCATTCTGCGCGAACTGGTCGGTATCTCGTCCGCCCACATCAAAGAAGTGGTGCGTGATATGGTGCATACCGAGTCGAAAGGGTATGAACTGGCGCATTAGAGAGCGTAGGATAGTGCTATCCTTAGATCAAATATCGCTCATATTGCCGTGTCGTCCATGACCTTCAACAAAACGGCTGGCTCCGGTCACTGCTTCACCGGATTTGAGTACCTCAAGTCCATGTCTGGTTTCGCAACGCAGGGCCTCTTCTAATGGGAGCGACCATTGTTCATAGGACGAGAGACGATCAGAACGTAAGCATTGCTGTGGCATCTGGGCAAGATCGTTTGCTAGAGTGATGGCGGCAGACAACGCCTCTCCGGGCGGAACGAGGCGATTGACCAGGCCCATAAGACAAGCTTCTTCACCTGAGACGCCACGGCCTGTGAGAATCAAATCAAGTGCATGACTGTGACCAATGAGTCGTGGGAGACGAATAGTTCCCCCATCAACGAGCGGAACACCCCGGCGACGGTTGTAGACGCCGAAGACCGCGTTGTCAGCGGCGACACGCAGATCGCACCAGAGCGCCAGTTCAAAACCGCCGGCTACGGCATATCCCTCTACTGCTGCTATCACAGGCTTGCTCAACAGCATGCGCGTGATGCCCAGGGGGCCATTTCCCTCAAGCGTAACGCTCAATGTCCGTTCTTGATCAAACATTGCTTTCAGATCAAAACCTGAGCAGAATGTGTTGTTTGCGCCGGTGAGAACTGCTACGGATAGCGAGTCATCGGCATCGAAGGTTTGAAAAGCCTGCACCAGAGCGTTGGCTACGCCTCTATCAATAGCATTGCGCACTTCGGGACGATTGATAGTAACGACGAAAACCTTGCCGAGACGCTCTGTACTCACTAGATTTTGTGTACTGACCATATTTGTCTGGCTGAAAGCTCCATCGGCAGTGTTTGTTTCATCGGGGAACTGATCCTGCGGTTCACGAGAGCTACTCATGGGAAAACTCCTTATATGTATGGGGTGACCGGATGTTTAACTATGTGCCGCATCGCTAACGGTGTCGAGCGTTGAGACGATTCGCCCGTTGCGCATGGTAAGGATGCGATTGGTGAGTTTGCCTACCTCGATGTCATGGGTGACGATGATAAAGGTCTGGTTGTTCTCGCGGTTGAGGCGGCAGAGCAGGTCGAGGATTTCCTGGGCTGTTTCGCTGTCGAGGTTGCCGGTGGGTTCGTCGGCCCAGACGATGGCGGGGTCGTTGGTGAGGGCGCGAGCGACGGTGACGCGCTGGCGCTGACCGCCTGAGAGTTCCGCGGGACGATGCCTGGCACGGTCGGCGAGGCCGACGATATCGAGCATTTCAAGAGCGCGTTTGCGAGCCTTTTTAGCGGGCGTTTTGGAGACGAGCATGGGCAACTCCACGTTCTCTACCGCCGAGAGGACGGGGAGCAGGTTGAAATCCTGGAAGATGAAGCCCATGTTGCGGGCGCGGTACGCTGTGCGCTCATTGTCACTCAGGTCACGCAGATTATCACCGCGAATGAAGACATTGCCTTCGTCAATGGTATCCAGACCGGAGAGACAATTGAGCAGCGTCGTTTTGCCGCAGCCGCTCGGCCCCATGATGGCGACCATTTCTCCCTCTTCAACTGCCATATCAATATCGGCTAACGCTTCTACACGAAGGTGTCCGTTGCGATAAATCTTTTTGACCTGTTGTGCCTCGATAATCATTCAGTGATGCCCCTCTTTCGTAGGGACCGATTTATCGCGTCCGCATTCGTTTCGTATCATGGGTATGAGTATCTTATGGGACAACGGACGCGATAAATCAGTCCCTACATTATGCTGCAAGCTGTTCCAGTACGGTCAGATTGCGAATAGTGATATGTTTCCGTCCCAGTTCAATGGCACCCGCGTCTTTCAGTTCGCGTAGTGCGATGGTGACAGTTTCACGGTAGACGCCAAGATGCTCCGCGAGTTCCTCGTGGCTGAATCCACTAATAGTGATCGTGTTGCCATTGTTCCCATTGTGCTGGTGTTCCTGTGCGACCTGTGCGAGTTGCAGCAGCAGCGTAGCGACGCGAGCCTGACTGTCCTTAAAAGTGGCGTTGATCAACTGGTTTTCCAGTTGCACGAAATGTTGCCCGGCAATGGAGAGCAGCGAACGGGCTATGGTTGGGTACCGACCGAGAAGCTGTTCAACATCGTTTTTGCTGATGACGCCCAGGCTGGCAGGTTCAATGGTTTCCGCGAAACTATTCTGCGGGCATTGCCCGGTAAGCGGTATCTCGCCAAAGCAAGCCCCTGCCTCAAGCGTGGCCGTAATCAGTTTTCGGCCATCGGTGGACAGATGATAGAGTTGCACGCGACCGCTTTTAAGCAAGAATAGAGAAGCACTGGTCTCACCTGGGTGGTAGAGTATGCGCCCGGTGGCGCAGGTAATGATATTGACGGTATGCTCCAGTGCGCTTATCTCAGCCAGAGTGAGGTGCCGAAACAGGTCACTTTGTGCTAGAAACGACGCTTTGTCTGTGATAGCTATTGCCTTCTCATCAGGAGGCTGCTTTCCGCGCATATCTTTCTATCCGTCTATCGATCTGTTTACCTGTCAATCTACTATGTGAAATTGATGAATGTTGACTGTATTGTACCATCCAGGTGCAACAAATGGCCGGGTCACAACCAACAAACATCCAGTGTTGCAGGTTGTGACCCGGTAGAGGCTCAGGCAAGGCGAGTCAGGTAGATGGCTTCTATGCGGTTGCGAGCGTGCAACTTCTCGAAGATGTTCTGGATATGTTTGTGGACGGTAGATTCGGCAATGGCGAGTTCCTGGGCAATTTCGCGGTTTTTGCGTCCCTTACGCATGAGGTTCAGGATTTCGTATTCGCGACCAGTAAGCGGGCGTCCCTGTCCAGTGGCGTCGAGCGATTGCGTGGTGGGACGCTGCGGGATCTTATAGTTAATAGGAGCAGTACCTGTTGTGGCTATCGCGGGTGCCTCAGCCGCATCTTCCTGTGTAAGTGAGCTAGCGTGATTGCTGATGTTTCTGAGCGAGCGGAGATGAGCAAGCACCTGCGATGAGAGCGAACGTGGGATGCAGATTTCATTGCGGGCCGCGCTACGTATAGCGTTTACGAGACCATCGGGTTCAATGTCTTTCGTGATATAGCCAATTGCTCCCAATTGGAGTGCGTGGAGGGCGTATTGTTCTTTTGAGGAGGCGGTAAATATCACTACACGTGAGTGAGGAGAGCATGCCAGGACTCGTTCTGTGGCTTCAAAGCCATTGCACCCAGGCATGTTCAGGTCCATCAGTATAACATCGGGTTGTGTGTGTGTGGCCTGTTCCTCTGCTTCATTGCCATCGCGGGCCTCAGCTATTAATTCGAGATCGCTTTCTTTCTCAACCACTTCACGCACAATACGCCGGATGAGCGCGTGATCGTCGGCAATCATAACTTTTACCATCCGTAAGTTCCCTTTCTACACTTTCCTCTACGGTCATGATTCAGCGTACTTACTAATAAATACGTACACCATACACTGTACTGCTGACTTCAAGAAGCAGGCGCTGATTTTGCTGACCCATTTGGCCCAATATCAAGGGGCAAAAGGTGGATTCTGCGGAGTTGGGGCTTGCGTTGCTTCCGTGTGATAGTCTGGGAAAGCAGAGCGAGGGGAGTTGGACCGGGACTAATGGGGGGTAAGCTCCAGCATGGGGCAGGAAACATGTCATAGGGGTAGAGCCGAATACGGTGATGACGCACTTTGAATTGCATTGTTCCCTGCTACCTACCTCTTCCAATCCTCTCTGTCAGTATACCCGATATTTTTGCTGTTGGGAAGAGAGTATGATCAAGTCCACTTATGGGTTTTTCCGTTCTTGCCGGTGAGACAGGTAGGGACCGATTTATCGCGTCCGCGTCCTTCTCTTGTATCAGATTTGCCCATTGCACAGATTATGACGCGGACGCGATAAATCGGTCCCTACCTGTCTCACCTGTTTCAATTGAAAAATGAAGAGCCTCTTTATCGTGTCCGCGTACTGTGATCTGCAATACTGTCAAGGCGGACGCGATAAATCGGTCCCTACTTCTCTCGCCTGTTTCACCTGAAAAACAAAAAGCCTCTTATACCTCTTGACAACCAACTCATCCACCAGTATACTTATGTATAGAACTACGTATCTTCCATTGTACAACGTGTTTTTTGAGGGAAGAACGGTTGTACATCCGTATCCTTTTGAGCGTGCCAACATATACAAAGGAGTATGTGTCTATGTTCACCCGTTCTCACCAGTCAGTATCATGTCGTCCCTTTTTCCCTGCCACTGCTCTCCGCGCCGACTCTTTTTCATGGAGAACACTCCTTTGTACCGGTTGTCTGCTTTTCCTGCTCCTCTTTACCAGCTTTGTTGCCCCCTGGTCGGCTTTGCAACCTGCTGTCGCATTGGCCGCCGGTACGCATAACCCGAATCCCAAAATAGCCCCTCCGGCGTGGCTCAAGCCGTTACCACCGAAAAAGCAGCCCAAACAGGGTGATTACCGCACGATGCTGCCAGCTACTCTGAAGCCTGTAGCCCAGCAGTGGCGCGTACCAATGACTCCCGCCACCTTGCATCTAACCAATCAGGCACAGCAGTTTGTGAGCAACGATGGGCAGCTTGAGGTAGACATCGCCGCGGGAACCATCAGTGCTGCCCAGGTGAAACAGGCGGGTGGTTCGCTGCAGCTCACGATCACGCAAGTTATCCCCGCCTCTGGCGGTTTGCGCAGTACGCATATTTTCTTTGGCACCTATCAATTCCAGTGGCACACGGCTAGCGGCCAGCCGGTGTCTGGCGTAGTGCTGGCGCATCCACTGGTGATCCAGTATCATCTGCAGAAACAGCAGGCAACATTGCTGATCAAAGGGCAAGAGGTGTACGCGCTCTGGCATACAGGCGATGTATCAATGCTGCTCACTGGACTGACGCCGCCAAAGGTCAAGCCAACGCTTTCCCTGACCCAAAAATCTGTTCCCTCATCATCGTCCACCTCGAAACTGTTGCCAGCAACGGGCGATGCCACTGGACTGATCTGGAGTATTGCCAGTAATCTCTCCTCCGATATGCATGTGCATACGGCCCTTTCCAGCAGCACCATCACGTTTGGCACCCAGGCTCCCCAGGCGAATTGGGGCAGTCCACAAGACTTTCAGGTGGACTTGAACGCGGGTGGCCTCAGCTATACCTATCCTCTTGTGATCCCGCCTGGTCCTGGTGGGTTCGCTCCGCCGTTGAATCTGACGTACTCCAGTGGGTCGGTCAATGAGAGTCATAATCTACAAGCTGCCGCTCCCTGGGTGGGTGAGGGCTGGAACCTCTCACTTGGCTCGGTCAGTTGGAGCGAAGAAAATGTCACCCTTGGGGGAACCAATCAACTGGAGAGTATCTGGTCGATCAGCGACCCCACCGGCATTAGTGGACAACTGATTCCGCCCGACGTCAATGCTTCCACGGTGTCGCCGTATGTCCCCAATCCGCTGCCCGCGCAATATATCTGGCATACCGCCCCGGAGAGCCATGCCAAAGTGCAGGAACTGATGTTTAACGGGCAGCCGTGCTGGCGTGCCTGGTTGCCCAGTGGCATCATCGAAGATTTTGGCTGTACCAATGATTCGCGGCAGTCCTATATTGATAGCAACAGCGTAGATGTGCAGTGGCGCTGGGACCTCGATCTGATGATTGATCGCTACGGCAACCAGATTCACGTTCACTATCAACAGAATTATCCTTCATCGGGCTATGTACGTGACTCCGTTATTTCTTCTATTGAGTATGATGATCCCACCTGCCATAACACCACCACCGCCTGTTCCAGCTGGAATCCCTTGATCAAAATCGTCTTTGATGCCAGTGATGCGGTGCCGAATGGCAATCTGACGAATTCAGGGTGCCAGAACTGGTCCAGTTCCAGCCACTATCGCTGTGATGACCCACTCGATTTGTCTGGCTCAGGTGGCTTACCGGTTCCCAAGATTGTCAGTACCTTTGTCTTGAACGATCTCAAAGTGGAAGTATCGGGCAATGTGCTGCACGAGTACGTCTTTTCCTATGAGCAAACCAGACCGACCACCTTTGAGGACCCCTCAACGGGACAACAGGAGAGTTACGCGGGGTATCTGGACCTGACGGCCATCCAATCGTTGGGAACCAGTGGCACAGTCAGCAATGATCCCACCGTGACGATGCAGTACGTGAGCCGGACGCAGCACTACGAGGACACCTATCAGTATGCTCAACCGGAGGGCTTTACCAACTGTGGAGCGTCGTGGATCCCCCGCGACAGCAATGGCTGTTTTTTGTGGGCGGCGGATTTCAGTTCGCGCTATATCAGTAATCTGGATAATGGGCGCGGCTGGAATGAGACGATTGGCTGGACCGAAGCCCGCAACAATACGCATGGGGTCAATAGCGGCAGCGCCGTGGATGATGCCTTTGCCTGCGCCAACAACACGAGCGGCGTCTGTAACGAAGCCGACGATCATAACTGGAGCCGCATTGTGGTCTCACAACGCACCGCGGTCTCTAACGGAGTTACCTCCACCTGGACATACCAGTATTATATGCTGGACAATCTCTCAACGAATTCGCCTGGCACGCACTGCACAAATTGTAATCAGGGCTATACCTGGGGCAATCAGAACGATGACGATTTTCTGGATTACTATAACGGACAGTTCCGCAGTTTTCACAAAGTGATTGTGACCTTGCCGGATAACTCGTATCAGTATCACTATTTTGGCTCAACCAATGGCTGGGGAGTGGCGGAAAGTAGCATTACCTGCTACCTGCCACCGGGCTATAGTTGTAGCGTGGCTCCTTACTGGGGGTCGGAAACCGGAACCTCCGGCAAAGAATTGCAGGAACAGGTGTATGACAGCCAGAACAATTACCTGAGCCTGACGCTGTGGACGGTGGACCCGACCTGTCCCGCCACGGTGGGCATGCATAGTAGCCCGCCTGGATTGGTGGGGCCACCTAATAATCCAGGTGACACGCAACTGATCAGCGAACTGGATCAGAATAATCCGGTGCTGGTGTGTGACCCGCGTGTCACGCAAGAGGATGACTATCAAATTGACGGCGTGACCACCAACTATCAGGATCCGCGTGTGGTGCATACCACGACCACGACCGCGTATGTCTCCGGTCCCGACTATGGCAATATCAGCAATGTCGGCACCAGCGGCAATGATAGCAGCGACACCATCACGAGCCACCAGCAATTTTATCCTAATGACAATATTGGTGGCAATATTTACCTGACCGATCTACCCGCGATTACCCAGACGTGGGATGGCAGTGGGACGCCGTACAGTTGCAGTCAGGCTATTTATGGCTCCAATACGAACGCGACCACGCCTCCCACCGTTCCCGGCGTCACGCAGGAGCAGTCGCATACAGTAGGCGGCACCAGCGGATGTAGCGATAACAGTAACCTGATTACTGTTCAGCATGGCTATGATGTCTCCGGCAATCCGATCACCGGGATAGACGGCGATGGGCATCTGGGCTGCACCAGTGGTTCGTCCACCTACAGCGCCTGTGCCGTCTATGACTCATTTGCGACGCATATTACCACTGCAAAAAATGCACTCAATCAAA
>Ga0307373_10000854_pt1 | contig 58654 bp, 50 predicted proteins | sample OX2MG_FD_202534 | JGI IMG/M metagenome (GOLD analysis project Ga0307373, IMG submission 202534) | Soil microbial communities from Risofladan, Vaasa, Finland - OX-2 | ecosystem: Environmental > Terrestrial > Soil > Coastal area > Acid sulfate soil | place: Finland: Risofladan, Vaasa | collected... | reverse complement strand
GTCTGGGGTGCGAACGCGGTCAATGGTGTTATCAACATCATTACAAAAAGCGCTAAAGAGACACAGGGAAGCCTTCTGACCGCCGGCGGTGGAACCCATGAGCCAGGTTTCGGAGTCGCGCAATATGGAGGAAAAGTTCATCAGGCGACAAGCTACCGAATCTTTGTGAAGGGGTTTAATTACAATTCCTTCCCGTCGCTCTCGGGGCAAGACGGGTATGACGGATCCGATCTGCTGCATGGCGGGTTTCGCGTGGATTCCACTCTTGCTAAACGAGATTCCTTAACGGTGCAAGGTGACCTGTATGAAGGCAGCGAAGGGGAAACAGCCAACATTGCTACACTGACACCTCCCTTCGGTCAGGTGCTCACTGTCTCGACCAGCGTGTCCGGCGGAAATGTATTGGGACGCTGGAACCATACGTTTTCTCCGCATTCCGATACGAGTCTGCAGATTTATTTCGATCGCACCAAGCGCAACAGCATTCTCGAGGGGGAGGCAGTCAACACATTCGACATGGATTTTCAGCATCACATCGGATGGGGAAGCCGCCAGGATTTTGTTTGGGGCGCGGGCTATCGATATATTTCGTACGCAACGACTGGAAGTTTGACGGTCTCGTTTAATCCAGCTTCCCAGGATTTGGAACTCTTTAGTTCTTTTGTACAAGATGAGATTACGCTGAAGCCGGAACGTTTGTACCTCACAATTGGAACCAAGCTCGAGCACAATGATTTCAGCGGGTTCGAATTTCAGCCCAGCGCGCGCATTGCCTGGAATCTAAACAAGGCGGACACGTTATGGGCTGGATATTCCAGAGCTCGTCGCACGCCTTCGCCCAGCGACCGAGGGCTACGGATCGGTTTCGCAGCGTTTCCCGGTCCGGGCGGCCTTCCAGTGCTACTGACCATTCTGGGGAGTCCGAACACCGTTAGTGAGAATCTGGACGCTTTTGAAGCGGGCTATCGGGCTCAACTGCGCCCGAATGTTTCTTTGGATCTCTCGATTTTCTACAACCGATATGGGAACCTCGAAACATTGGAACCAGGGGTTCCGTTCCTGGAATTAAATCCCCGACCACCGCATCTGAACGTGCCTCTGGTTTTCGCAAATAAAATGCACGGCGAATCATACGGGATCGAGATGACGGTGAATTGGAAGGCAACGAATCGCTGGACACTCAGTCCCGGGTATGCGTTCGAACGGATTCACTTGCAGACCAATCCCGGAAGCCAGGACACGACCTCGGTCTCAACCGGAGAGGGGAACAGCCCGCACATCCAAGCCCAACTGCGCTCGAATCTCGTTCTGCCGCGAGGACTCGAATGGAATGCGTCCGCCTACTTCGTCGGCCGGCTCCCGGCGGAACAAGTCCCCTCCTACACGCGCCTGGATACGGGGATAACTTGGCGGGCGTCTGAACACTTGACCGTCAGTTTGGTCGGCCAGAACCTTTTGAAGGATCACCACCTGGAAGCCAACAGCTCAGACCAGGCCGAACTGTCAGGACTGATCAAGCGCAGTGCCTACGTGAAGCTCACTTGGCAATTCTAGTTACTGAGTAAATGTCTTGAACTGTACAAACGGATTGACAGTCAAATTGCAGCACCAGGAGCGGGCGACCAAGACGCTGCGGGCGGCCCGCTGTGTTGTGCAGTTCTGTGCCTTGGGTTTGGCGGTTTTCTCAACCTTGGCCGCCGCAATTCCAACATGGGCCCAAGCCAACTCGTCGGTCGAGTACCAGGTCAAAGCCGCGTTTCTTTTGAATTTTGCAAAATTCATCGAATGGCCGCCAAACACTTTTCAGAATGAAAGGTCTCCCATGACTGTCTGTGTATTTGGATACGACCCATTCGGCGACGCGCTTGATGAGATCATCCGGGGAAAAAACATCGACAATCACGAGCTTCTGGCCCGCAGGATCAATGAGCTTCCGGATTTGAAGGGGTGTCAGCTTGTTTTCGTTAGTGAAAGAGAAGAAAAGCGTCTGCCAGAAATTTTGAATAATTTGAAAGGTGTGGGTGCGCTTGTGGTCGGGGAAGGCGGGAATTTCGCGGAGCGCGGTGGCGGAATCCAATTTTATTTGGAAAATAACAGGATGCGTTTCGCAATCAACGTGGATGCGGTTCAAAGGGCCCACCTGACGGTCAGTTCCAAACTGCTCGCGCTGGCCAGAATCGTCCACGATCCAGGTCATCCGAAGGGAAATTGAGATGCGTTCACACCGTGATATATCCATCCGTTTCAAGCTTCAAGGCATGGTCGTAATCTCGTGCGGTGTGGCCTTGCTCGTGGCTTCCGCGGCGTTCACAGTATACGATCGGACCACTTTCCTCCGCGCGAAGACTGCGGATCTGATTGCCTCCGCGAAAATGGTCGGGTCGAACAGCACGGCCGCGCTTACTTTCCACGATCCGATTGCGGCACGGGAAATCCTCAGCGCTCTTCGGGCCAGGCCGCACGTAGACAACGCCTGCATTTACGACTCGAATGGCAAAGTATTTGCGACGTATAGCCGAGAGCAGGCTCAGGCCGACTTTTGTCCCTCTCCTGCCCGCGGAAGTGGCAGCGCGATCACCGCTCGGCACATGATTCTATTCCAGCCGATCGCCCTGGATGGCGATATCATCGGCACGATCTTTATCGAGGAAGATCTTCAGGATCTCAACGACCGCTTGATCCGATTCCTGGAGATCGACTTCGCTGTCCTGCTGGGGTCGCTGGCTGTCGCTTTCCTGCTGTCCTCCCGCTTGCAGCGCGTGATTTCCGACCCTATTCGCGAATTGGCAGCGACCGCATCGTCGGTCTCCGCGCATGAAAATTATTCGATTCGCGCGGTGAAAAAAAGCCAGGACGAAATCGGGGGCTTGTTCGACCAGTTCAACGGCATGCTCGACCGCATCCAACAACGGGACGTCGCGATACAGAAGGCGCACGATGGTCTCGAAAAGAGAGTCGAAGAGCGGACGGCGTACCTCAACGCCCTTATCGAAAACAGCCCTCTCGCCATTATGGTTTTGGATGCCGAACAGAAAGTACAACTGTGCAATCCCGCCTTTGAACACCTCTTCCAGTACACGCGTCAAGAAGTGATCGGGAAACCAGTGGATGGTCTGCTTGCTGCTGGTGATTTATTATTGGAAGCCCGCACCATTTCTCGCGGCACGCTCGACGGAACGCCGGTGAGTCTGATCACGCGGCGCATGAGAAAAGACAGGAGTTTGGTAGACGTAGAACTTCACGGCGTCCCGCTGATCGTGAATGGCAAAGTGGTCGGTTCATTCGCGATGTATCAGGATATTTCGGCCCGGAAGCGCACGGAAGAGGCCATGCGGCGAGCCAAGGAAGCGGCAGAAGCCTCCAGCCGGGCCAAAAGCGAGTTCCTTGCCAACATGAGTCATGAAATTCGCACGCCCATGAATGGAATCATGGGGATGACGGAACTGGTTCTCGATACGGAACTCGACTCCGAACAACGCGAGTACTTGAACATGGCGAAGCTGTCCGCTGATTCCTTACTTTCGCTGATCAATGACATCCTGGATTATTCCAAAATCGAGGCAGGAAAGCTGGAAATCGACGCCATCGATTTCAATCTTGGGGACGCTATTGGCGACACCATGAAAACTCTTAGTCTCCGCGCACATCAGAAGGGCCTGGAACTGGCCTACGACGTCCAGCCGGACGTTCCGGACGCGCTGCTGGGAGATCCGGGCCGGTTGAGACAGGTCATCGTCAATTTGGTCGGCAATGCAATCAAATTCACCGAGAAAGGCGAAGTGATTCTTTCTGTCCAGGCGGACTGGAAAACGACGGATGATATCCAACTTCATTTCATAATCTCGGATACGGGCATCGGAATTCCCGCTGACAAACAGGCCGCCATCTTCGAGGCCTTTACACAGGCTGACGGTTCCATGAGCCGCACGTACGGCGGCACGGGATTGGGTCTCACCATTTCGTCTCGGCTCGTGGGATTCATGCACGGACGAATCTGGGTGGAGAGTGAGCCGGGCAAGGGCAGCCATTTCCATTTCACCGCGCACTTTGGCTTGCAAAAAACTCCGGCCAGAATTGTCGTACCCAGGGATCCGATAACCTTGCGTGACATGCGAGTGCTCGTCGTGGACGACAACGCAACAAACCGGCAAATTCTTTTGAAGATGCTAACCAACTGGCACATCAATCCCACAGCGGCTGAAAGTGGGGCCAAAGCGATCATTGCCTTACGAGAATCACAGGGTCTCGGAAGGATTTATCCCCTCATTCTGCTCGATGCTCAAATGCCCGAAATGGACGGCTTCGCGCTGGCCGAAACCATAAAAAGGAACCCGGATTGGAAATCCGCGACAATCATGATGTTAAGTTCTGCCGGGCAACGCGGGGACGCCAGACGCTGTCGCGAGCTCGGTGTCACCGCCTATCTGACCAAGCCCGTTCGGCAGGCAGAACTGCTGGACGCTATTTTGACCGCCTTGGGGACAAAACCAAGAAAAGAAGTGACGTCTGCCCTGGTCACGCGCCACTCTCTCCGCGAGACTGGCAATCAGTTACGCATCCTGCTAGTCGAGGATAACGCCGTAAATCAGGTGCTCGCGGTCCGGCTCCTCGAAAAGCGCGGGCATAGTGTGACCGTGGCCGGAAACGGCAAAGAAGCGCTGGCGGCTCTGGAAAAAAACACATTTGACCTCGTCCTTATGGACGTTCAGATGCCCGAGATGGACGGATTTGAAGCGACAGCGGCGATCCGAGAAAAGGAGAAAGCGTCCGGGCATCACCTGCCCGTCATCGCCATGACCGCACATGCAATGGCGGGCGACAGAGAGCGCTGTCTTGAAGCCGGAATGGATGACTACATTACAAAACCGATCCGGCCGCAGGAACTGAGTGATTTACTTAAACACTATTCGCCCATAGCTTCGCTAGAGACATTGGCCAACTCCTAGGAAGGGAATGAGTCCGGTCTTCGTCACCACGTTCGGATTTCCCGGCTCGCCGACAACGGCATCAGCGCGATTGCCAACCGGCCCAACGAACCGATACTTCAGCTTCCGCAAGCGGATTCGCGCGCGCCTGTCTCTGCGCCCGCATGGCCACCGGGAAAATGACTGCAGCAGCAACCGCCGTGGCCGCCAGACAGATAGAATTCCGCATTCGATTGTGATGGCTCATATTTGGCCTCCGGAAACGGACGAAATCTATCACGAATCCGTTCACTTCGTACCAAAACGCGTTCAGGAAGTAGTGGGCCGTTAGCAGATGCCAAAGACGCTTTCCGAACGATGCAACCATTCCATCGCATCGGATCTCTTGCAATCCCGCCGATTAGCACATCGAGCACGCGCAACTCTTTCGAACCCGCGCTTATTCGCCACGGGTTATATTCTTTCGCTATATTACTAGCCGCCATCGCGGCTGAAGCCGGCGAGAAAATCAGCGAGCTTGCGCACAAATCCTCGGAGCTTCAGAGCGCAGGGGGCATCGTGAAGCGTGGGAGAATACCCTTGCTTCTTATCCGGAACACGTTGATACCCACCGCGCTGCTCATGGCGATGCTCGCGGGCATGGTGCGCACGGCAGCCGCGCAGTCGCCGTCCCTCTTTGCAAATGACACTGAAATCTGGAACGACGACGTTGCCAACGTGGGACTGTCAAAGGTCCATCACCTGCCGAAAAGCGATCTTCAGTTGACCTTGAGCCTTCGGTCCAGCTTTGATGCTTACCACCTGATCCGTCTCGGTGCCGGTTATGCCTTTACGAAGAAGCACGAAATCGGGCCCGCCACATTTAAGATGCAGCTCATTCCGCACTATGATTATTATCTCAGCAGCAATACCTCGCTGACTATGCAGCACGAGGACCGGCTCTCCGGAGACATCACGCCGTCTGTGAGCTTCAAATGTTGGACCTTCACAGACCGCAATCGTGGCGAATATCGACTGGTGCAAGGCCCTCACGCTTGGCGCGATCGCAATCGTTTCGAGATAAAACACCCCGCTCCTTGGGAGCTCACTGCCTTCGCAAGCTATGAGTTTTTCCACAGTATGCCCGGCCGCAAGCCGAACGACTGGCACCAGGCCCGCCTCATCGCCGGCGCAGCCCGCGATGTATCAAACAACCTGGGCATTCAGATTTATTATCTCCGTCAGTGGCACGCCGCCAGTCCTCCCGGTAACGTCAACGTCGTCGGCTTCACCCTCAACGTATGCTTCCGAGAAACAAAGTGCAGAAGCTACGATGGTTGCTCTTGATGTCGAGCGCCGCGAGGACGTTGGGCGCTGCAGCAGCTGTGCCTGATCCAAGGTTGGAGAAGGCCGTCCCATGAAGGTTAGACCGTTTTGCATCAGCTGGATGTAGAAAGGTGATTTTGAGAGCTGGATTTCCGCTAAGGGACGACTCAACTCTAAGCAACAACACACTGTCTACGTGGATCACCCATTTGCTTCTGATTTGGTTCCTACGTCGCTTCACGAAACACTTCACACCCTAGCCTTCGACATCAATGGTCAGCGGTTAAGTGACCGCAGTTACTAATGGGGACACTTTATAGGTGACAGGAGCCAGACCAGCACTAGTATTGATTTCTTCATGATTTGAATTCCTCCCCTAATTTGTTTCGCGGATAGGTTCGATGTTTCGGGTCACGTCAACCGCCAGGTCGCAAAGCGCGTCCAAACGTGCGTAGCGCCAAGCAGGAAACTCAAAGGCTGCGACGCGACGATCAGCAGCGCGCCCCAGCCGAACGCGGGATGTAGCCTTCGGTTCTTGATGGTGTCGAAAACCACGGGAGCCGGCACGCACAAGTCGATCAAACCAAAACCCACCAAGGCGCTGCCCTGAATGAACCGCAGCGGAATACGCACGATGGCGGGCATCAGGATGCTGACGGAGGCGAGCAGCATCAATCGCTTGTGGAAGTCGCTGCGGCGCCTTTCGGAGTTCGTCTGTTTACTCTTCTTCATGAGTGACGATGTGGACATCCACGGTAGGGGCTCTTTGCAGGAAGCGGTGAAGCGCGGAAAGGTATAAGAACTTGCGCAACCCTTTCACCGCTGACCGACCGAAAATGACCTGGGTGATGTGCTTCTCCCTGGCTAATTCCGCCGTCATATCCGTGACACTCTTGCCGCGCAGTCGAACGACCTTCGCGCCCAGGTCTTCCGCAAATCGGATATTCGCTTCTAACAGCTTCTGATTGTTTTCCTGTTCATCGCTGCCCGTATCGACGTGGACGACGTACAGGTCGGCATCAAGCCGCCTTGCCATGCGCGCGCCGCGCGCAATCAAGTACTGCGCGGCGCGATTCGAGCTGATGCAAACGGCCAGTCTCTCGCGAACGGGCCAGTTTCCCTGAATCTCTTTTGCCGCCATGTAGGATTCCAGACTACGGTCCACATGTTCGGCCACTTGGCGCAAAGCCAGCTCGCGCAAGGCGATCAAATTGCCTCGTCGGAAAAAATTCTGGAGTGCCTGATGAACTTTCTCCTGCGAATAAATATCCCCGCGCTCCATTCGGGTTTGCAGCGCTTCCGGCGTCAAGTCCACCATCACGGTCTCGTTCGCCATCAAGGGCACCCAATCGGGAACGGTTTCGCGGACCGTCACTCCCGTGATGGTGCGTACAGTCGGCGCAAGGCTCTCCATATGTTGAATGTTCAGCGTGGAGAGAACATCGATTTTGGCTGCTAGAATCTCCTGAACATCCTCGTAGCGCTTGCGATGCTTGCTGCCGGGTATGTTCGTGTGGGCGAGTTCATCCACCAAAACGACTGCTGGCCGGCGGGCAACGATGGCATCCACATCCATCTCTTCGAAAATCGTGCCTTTATACGCGAGCTTGCGCCGCGGGACCGCTTCCAGCAGCGGGGCGAGCTCCTCGATACCTTTGCGGCCATGTGTTTCAACGAAGCCGATCACCACGTCTTCGCCCCGATTGTGGCGGCGAATGCCTTCGCTCAACATGCTGTACGTTTTGCCGACGCCGGGCGCGTAGCCGAGGAAAAGCTTGAAGATACCCTTTGCCTTCTCTGGCGGCGCGATCTTCTCCAGCCACTCTTCGGGTTTCTTGAGAGGTTTATTGGGCATCGTCCTTCTTCCGCCAGCGCGGGCGAAATAGCTGCGCTAGAATGCTTCGGTGTTGCGACGCCTCCCGATTCGAGTTCTGCACTTCGCTTTGGCACTGGCCATCGTCGTCGGAATCACGTTCTTTTACCGCAGAATCGTTACCGTCAATCAAACCACGGTGGCGCTGACTTTTCTGCTCGCGATTCTAGCAGTTTCCACGGTCTGGGGCTTCGCGGTTTCAGCGTTCCTGTCCGTCGCCGCTATGCTCGCGTTCAATTATTTTTTCCTGCCGCCGGTGGGTACCTTTACCGTCGCCGACCCCCAAAACTGGGCTGCGCTCTTCGCCTTTCTGGCGACATCGCTCATCGCCAGCCAACTGGCGACACGCGCCCGCCGAGAGGCAGATGAAGCGCAACAGCACCGCAGGGAGATTGAACGGCTATATGCGTTCAGCCAGCAACTGCTCGTCTCAGGGAACGTCATCAAGCTGCTCAATGCGATTCCGAATCATATTGTGGAAACATTCGAAGTGGGCGCTGCGGCAATTTACCTCGAGAATAAAAACAAGTTCTATCGCTCCGGCGCCTCCCCGCATTTCGCCGATGAAGAGCTGAAAGGGGCCACCGCGCGGGACGAACCCCTTCGAGATGCAGGCCGTAGCCTCTGTTTCGTTCCAGTCCGCATGGGAACGCGTGCAATCGGAAGCCTCGGCATTTCGGGTCGGTTGCTTTCCCGGCAGACCCTTGAGGCACTTGGCTCCATGATCGCTATTGCCTTTGAACGCGCGCGAGCCGTCGAAGAGCTGGGCAAGGCTGAAGCAACGCGCGAAGGAGAGCGCTTGAAGTCGGCTCTGCTCGATTCCGTTACGCACGATTTCCGCACGCCCCTTACTTCGATTAAGGCTTCCGTGACGAGTCTGCTTTCTACGGCGAATCCGCCGGAGGCCCAGCAGCGCGAACTCCTCACCGTCATCAACGAAGAGTGCGACCGCCTGAATCAACTTGTGGGCGACGCTGCGGAAATGGCACGGCTCGATGCCGGTGAGTTTGAGCTGAACCTGGAACCGAACGCGATGGAGGAAATTGTTTCCGCGGCCCTTCTGCACTGCAAGAGCGCGCTTAGCGGCAGAACGATCACCATTGACGTTGCTTCGGGGCTTCCGCGGGTGCTTGCAGACTTCGATCGCATAAAAGATGTCCTTGTCCGCTTGATCGAAAACGCCGATGCTTACTCCCCAAAGGGCCAGCCGATTACTATCACGGCTGAGGCCAATGGGAAGTTTCTTTCGACCAGCGTCGCGGATAATGGTCCCGGAATCGAGGACATGGAACTCGGACTCATCTTCGACAAATTTTATCGCGGCAAGGATCAGCGTTATCTGGTTCAGGGCACCGGCATGGGACTGCCAATTGCGAAGGCCATCGTGGAAGCGCACGGAGGCGTTATCAGCGTTACCAGCCAGCGCGGTCACGGCTCCGTATTTTCTTTTACGCTTCCTTTCGAACAAAAGCGGAGTGACACGCCATGAAATCCGCAACGATTCTTGTGGTGGACGACGAACCGCAGATTCGCCGCGTGATGCGAACCACGCTTTCGGCGCACGGATATTCCATTGTCGAGGCGCGCGATGGTCAGGAAGCACTGGAAAAACTCCGCATGGAGCGTCCGGACCTCGTACTTCTGGACATGAACATGCCCATAATGGACGGACTCGAAGCCTGTCGCGAGATTCGCCGCGACTCGGATGTTTTGATTATCATGCTCACGGTGCGCAATACGGAAAAAGACAAGGTGCACGCCCTGGACGCTGGGGCAGACGATTATGTGGTCAAGCCGTTCGGCATCCAGGAGCTTCTGGCTCGCGTTCGCGCCGTGCTACGCCGCGGTCCGAACGCGCAAACCCGTAGCATCTTTTGCTCGAAAGATTTCAACTTTGATTTCGAAAAACGAACCACCGTCGTTCGGAGCAAGCCGGTTCATCTGACTCCGAAGGAATTCGACGTGCTCAAAGAGCTCGTCGCAAACGCGGGAAGACCCATGTCACATCGGCGGCTGCTACAGGCTGTTTGGGGACCCGATTATGGTGACGAGACGGAGTCGTTACGGGTTGTGATTAATCAGCTTCGAAAAAAAATCGAGTCCGATCCCGCAAAGCCGAAATATATCCAGACTGAACCCTGGGTGGGCTACCGCTTCAACCTTCCTTCGGATACGCAAGTGGAAGATTCGAACAAAAAACCCTGAACTATCGCCGGACGGGATGCATCGCATCCAGTTCAATATTCAACTCGAGAACGTTGACCCGTGGCTCCCCCAAGAAATCAAATTGCCTCCTTTCGGTGTGGCGGGCGACAATCGCGCGCAGTTCCGCCTCGCTGATGTGCCGCTCGTGCGAAACGCGTGGTATCTGAAACTCAGCCGCTGCGGGAGAAATGTCCGGGTCAAGTCCCGAGCCAGAGGCGGTCACAAGATCGATGGGAACTGGGACCGATGGATTTTCGGCATGCATCTGCTGCATGTCGCTGTCCACGCGAGCGATTAAAGCTTTGTTTGTTGGGCCAAGATTCGAGCCGCCGCTTGAAGTCGCGTCATAGCCAGTTCCTGCTGCGGAAGGCCGGGAATGAAAGTAGCCTGCTCCCGTGAAGGCTTGCCCAATGATGCGCGATCCGATGACTTTGCCGTTCTTTTCAATGAGCTGACCGTTGGCGCGATTTGGGAACAAGGCCAGCGAAATGCCAGTGACTATGAGCGGATAGATCAGTCCAAACAGAACGGTTGTGACCAACGTGAACCAAATAGAAATTAGGAAGTTTTTTTTCATGGATTTGCTATGCCATCCCAAGATGTGTCAGCAGCATGTCAATCAGCTTGATCCCGATGAACGGAGCGATGACTCCACCCATGCCGTAAATCAAAAGGTTGCGGCGCAGGAGAGTCGCCGCACCCAAGGGACGGTACTTGACCCCGCGCAGTGCCAGCGGTATTAGCGCGACGATGATCAGCGCATTGAAGATGACGGCGGAGAGAATCGCGGATTCCGGCGTATGCAGCCTCATTACGTTGAGAACGCCCATCTCCGGAAAAGCAGCCGCAAACATCGCCGGGATGATGGCGAAGTATTTCGCCACATCGTTTGCGACAGAAAAAGTCGTCAGCGATCCCCGCGTGATCAGCAACTGCTTTCCGATCTCAATGATTTCGATCAGTTTCGTCGGATTGGAGTCAAGGTCGACCATGTTGCCGGCTTCCTTTGCCGCCTGCGTTCCCGTGTTCATGGCTACGCCGACATCGGCTTGCGCGAGCGCTGGCGCATCGTTCGTGCCGTCGCCGGTCATGGCGACGAGCTTGCCCTTTGCCTGTTCGTCTTTGATGAGCTTCATTTTGTCTTCCGGTTTCGCCTCGGCGAGGAATCCGTCCACACCTGCTTGCCGCGCAATGGCCGCGGCCGTCAACGGATTGTCTCCCGTAATCATCACAGTGCGAATGCCCATGGCGCGAAGCTGTTCGAAACGCTCGCGCATACCACCCTTAACGATGTCTTCGAGCTGAATCGCGCCGAGGACGACACGATTCTTGGTAACCAGCAGTGGCGTGCCGCCGGAGCTGGCGATCGTTTCGACCACCTCCTGGATTTCGCGCGGGACGCGGTTGCCGCGCTCAGCGACGTGCTTCGTTATGGCGTCCTGCGCTCCCTTGCGAATTTCCAGGCCGTCGAGGTCCACTCCAGACATTCGTGTTTGCGCGGAGAAGCGGATGAACGTCGGATTATGCGGAGCGAGCTCACGCCCGCGGAGGCCATATTTCTGCTTCGCGAGCACAACGACGGAGCGTCCTTCGGGTGTTTCATCGGCAATCGAGGCGAGTTGCGCGGCGTTCGCGAGGTCGGCCTCCGTCACACCGGGGGCCGGAAAGAAACGCGTCGCCTGGCGGTTGCCGAGCGTGATCGTGCCCGTCTTGTCCAATAAGAGCACGTCCACATCGCCCGAGGCTTCGACTGCGCGGCCGGACATGGCGATCACGTTCCGCTGAATCATCCGGTCCATGCCCGCAATGCCAATCGCAGAGAGAAGCCCGCCGATCGTGGTTGGAATGAGGCAAACGAGCAGCGAGACCAGAACGAAAATACTCTGCGGCGCGCCAGAATAGAGTGCAAAGGGCTGCAACGTGACCACAGCCAGCAAAAAAATGATTGTCAGCCCCGCGAGCAGAATGTTTAGTGCAATCTCATTCGGTGTTTTCTGCCGCGAAGCGCCTTCGACAAGCTTGATCATGCGATCCAAAAATGTCTCGCCAGGATTGGACGTGATGCGTACCTTGATCTCATCGGAGAGGACGCGTGTGCCGCCCGTGACAGCCGAACGGTCGCCGCCCGCCTCGCGGATAACGGGCGCCGACTCGCCCGTAATCGCCGACTCGTCCACGGAAGCAACGCCCTCGATCACTTCGCCATCGCCGGGGATGAATTCACCCGCAGCTACAAAAACAACATCACTTGCCCGCAGCAACGCGCTCGGGACTGTTTCCTGCGTTCCATCGCACTTGATCCTGTGCGCGACAGTATCGGTCTTGGCCTTGCGCAGCGCTTCGGCCTGCGCTTTGCCGCGTCCTTCCGCTATCGCTTCCGCAAAATTTGCGAACAGTACAGTGAACCAGAGCCACAGGCAGATTTGGACGCCAAAACCGAAATGGCCACTACGGTGGGTGGCGTCGTAGGTGAGTTGAATCGTCGTCAACACAGCTCCGACTTCGACGACGAACATCACCGGGTTCTTCACCATCGTGCGCGGGTCGAGCTTGCGAAACGCATCAAGAACCGCGCCACGCAAAATCTTTGCGTCGGTCAGTGATATGGCTCTTGAAGGCGAATTCTCAGTCATCGGATTCTCAGAAGAGCCTTCCGGCATCCATTAACAGGTGCTCAAGAATTGGCCCCAAACTGAGCGCCGGAAAAAACGTGAGCGCGCCGACGATCACAATCGTCGAAACCAGCAGTCCTGTAAACAGGCCGCCCGTGACCGGAAACGTGCCAAGCGACGGCGGAGTCACTTTTTTCCTTGCGAGATTCCCCGCGATCGCGAGGATCGGAATCACCATGAAAAACCTTCCGAGTAGCATGGCTGCGGCGAGGCTCGTGTTGTACCAAAGCGTGTTGGCGCTGAGGCCGGCGAAGGCGGAACCGTTGTTGCCGGCCGCCGACGTGTACGCGTAGAGAATCTGCGAAAGGCCATGCGGGCCGGGATTCGTTATGCTCACGGTACCGAAAGGCTTGACGACAGCGAGCGCTGAGAAGGCAAGGATCGTGAACGACAGAATAAGGATGGCGAGCATTGCCATCTTTACGTCATACGCCTCGATCTTCTTCCCCAAATATTCTGGGGTTCGCCCAACCATTAGCCCGGCAATAAAAACCGCCAGAATCACGAAGACGATCATCCCGTACAGGCCCGAGCCCACGCCGCCGAAGACCACTTCCCCCAGCATGATGTTGACTAACGGAACAAGTCCGCCGAGAGGCGTGAAGGAATCGTGCACGCTATTTACAGCGCCGCAGCTCGCGTCCGTGGTCACCGTGGCGAAAAGTGCGGAATCGGCGATGCCGAAGCGCACTTCCTTACCCTCCATGTTTCCGCCCGATTGCATCGCCGTAGCGCGCTGATCTGCACCGTGCAGAAGAGGATTGCCATGCGCCTCGGCCCTGTAGGCTGTCGTTGCGCCGGCCATGAAAAGGAAAGCCATCGCCGCCCACACCGCCCAACCATGCCGCTGCGAACCGGTCATCCGCCCTAGCGTATAAGTGAGCGCCGACGGGATTGCGAAAATCAGTAAGAGTTGTAAGAAGTTCGTGAGCGGAGTCGGATTCTCGAAGGGATGCGCGCTATTTGCATTGAAGAATCCGCCACCGTTGGTCCCGAACATCTTAATGGCTTCCTGCGACGCAACAGGTCCTTGCGCGATCACCTGTTCGTGAATCACCTGCATCGTTGTTTTTCCATCAGCGCCGGTCACCGGCACCGTCCGCGGTTCAATCAGTTGCGCCGTGGTGTATGGCTTGAGGTTCTGGATAACTCCCTGCGACACAAAGACAAGCGATACAAGCAAACAAACCGGGAGTAGCACCCACAGCAAGCAACGCGTCAGGTCTACCCAGAAATTGCCCAAAGTGTTCGTTTCCTTTCGCGCGATTCCGCGAATCACGGCGATCGCCATCGCGACGCCCACCGCAGCAGACGCAAAGTTGTGGTACGCGAGGCCAACCATTTGCGTCAGATAGCTCATCGTCGTTTCCGGCGTGTAAGCCTGCCAGTTCGTGTTCGTGGTAAACGAGACAGCGGTGTTGAAAGCTAGGGCCGGCGAAACATTGCCCAGTTTCTGCGGATTCAACGGAAGCCACGTTTGCGCTCTCTCGATCAAGTAGAGCAACGCCATCGAGACGGCGCTGAACAGCAGCATCGCGACGGCGTACTCCGTCCATTGCATCTCGTGGTTCTCTTCAATACCTGTGATTCGATAGAGCAGCCGCTCCACGGGACGCAACACGGGATCGAGGAATGTTTTTTCGTGCCCGAAGACGCGTGCCAGGAAAATACCCAGAGGCTTCGTGATCGCAAAGATGATCAGCAGGAAAATCCCGATTTGAAGCCAGCCATTGGGAGTCATCGCTAGAATTTCTCCGGTCTAAGCAGCGCGTACACGAGATAGCCAAGGAGCAGCGCACACAAGACCAGCAGAGCATTTCCTCCATTCATTGGTTCGCTCCTATCGCAGTCTCTCGCATGCGCGAACGTAACCAATTGCCACAAGAAGAAAAACCACGATGGCTGTGATGAAAATTATGTCCGGCACGAATCCTCACTTCCGAAAAAACATACGACGCGTCTGGACAAGCCGCAACAACGATACCCTCAGAATTTCACTAGTATCGACATGTCGATAAAAGACTCGTTCTTGCGAAGATCGGGGAACCAGACGCTTGAGTTTTGCTGCGGGCTCGTGCAGAACGCTGTCGCGGACGCGAGGGCTATCGCCCCGGACGAGACGCCGTTATTGCAGACGAAGTCTTCGGGGGAGCCAGTGTTTCCGCCCGGAGGCGTAATTCCACCACGGCCAGTCCAATACGGCACGCTCGCGTGGCGATAATCATATTCCCAGCGAAAAGTGATGTATTGCTTGGGCATGTAGTCAAAAGTGACCGATGAATCCCATGCTTTGTATGGGTCTCCAGGATTTTCCGTAAAGTACGGCGAGTTCGTTGATGCCGTAACGGCCGTCTCTCCATTAATCGGCGGCAGCAACACAAGGTAACGTCCCGGATTGTTGATCTTGCCGCCGCCAAGCGTTAACCCATACAGGTCCCTGTGAAACCAGAATCGGTTGTAACCCATGAAGCCGACGAAGCTTTGCTTCGGACCGCCCTTCTTATCGCCGTAGCAACTCACCCCGCCTCCGAACTCGCAGCCCAGATCGCCCGTCAGCGAGAACGCCATCTTGTCGAGAGTCAGGTCGGGTTTGTCGTAGTACTTTATCTCGACGCTGTCGTCTGTATGGATGCGTTCGCGACCGGGCACGAACAGGTCATCCTGACCTAGCCCGTAATTGTTCGAAATGATGTCTATCCACGGTTTCGGAGTCCATTTAATCTGGCCGCCGATGCCTGGCCTGTGGTTGGCCGATCCGTACGACTGCCATCCATTGATGAACCAGGGCTCGATCTTCAGATGTGCCGTCGGGAAAATCTGCACGCGCACGCCGTTGAAGAACCACGGAGTGTTGGAGGAAACATAAGAGGGCTGATAGGCCCAATTGTCAAAATTGTAGTAACTGAAGAGACCAATGTAGGACATGAAGATTCCCGCGTCAACATTGACGCCATGCAGTACGTCGAAGTGATATCCGCCGTACGCTTCCGAAATATAACGGTATGCGCTGACGAGATCCCATTGACCATGCCCCGGGCTGGGGTCATTCCGAGGCGTCGTCGCGGAATACATGCCGAACTGTGTCATTAGCCTGGCGCGAACGTCGTGATAGTGGAAGTCCCCGCCAACGCCTAACTGTTCCAGCTGAACCTCTTGGGACCGAAAGAGCTCGCTCGATCCGCCCAACGAGTGGTCCGCCGGGTGGTTGAAGTCGAAGACATAGTTGACGTCCGCTCGAATCTCCGGCGTGAAAAACTTCGAGTCGAAGGCCGGCGTTTTTGTGCGCGGGTTCCCATTTAGCCAAGTCCAGTCCCAATCCGAAAAGGGTTGTACCGGCTTCTTTTTTTCTGGCTTCGCGGATGGGAACACTACAGGTTCGGGCGCTCCCAGCACCGGGGTTGTCGGTTCTGCGGAGGAGGGTTCCCCCATAATCTTAGGCGTCTGCAATTTTGCCGTCGCGGGCGGGACTACTGCCGGCGTTTGCGCTGCGGGCAATGGCTGTTGCGCATTCTTGCTCTTCAGTTCCGCTTCGAGCTCATCGATGCGCTTTTTCATGGCGTCGAGCTGCTTCTGAATCGCTGACGGTACGGGCCGATCCGGGGCGCTCGCCTGTTGACTGGGCGGTGGCGTGCTGCTCTGCGCGAAACAAACGCATTGCCAAAGCGTTAAGACGAGAAGGCAGAAAATGAACCGCCCCTTACACCGGACCAGAAACTTCAACATGAACGCTGTCTCCTGTTTTGCAAGGCCTCTCCATGGTTTCACCTTAACCGAGTTGTCTCCCGGTAGAATTGAATAAGAATGTGGATCAAGAAGCCACATGCCAAGAGACAAACAGCAGCGAGAACTACCGTCACCGTCCGTGCCTTCGGTCAGTGCGGCATCCCTTAACAAACGGGTCGCAATCAAACAAATGGAACGTTAGGCGGCCGTAGTTTAGGAAGGCATAAAAATTTCGTAAGATTTTTGTAAGTTCGTGGCAACCATTAGGCAGCGTTCTAGCGCCGCTGGAGCGCTGGAACGAAACGTGCCGAACGCGCTCGAATGATTTGTCTGAGAGCGTACAGTTTTGGTCTGCGTGTCAGAAACCGGGAGCGGTCATGATTATTCCTTGACGGAGTTTCGGAGCGCGGCTGCTTTGCGGGAAACGAGGCCCATCCCGTGTTCATGTGCTTGCTGTGCAAGCTCGGCGAGGCGCGAGCGGGCGGCCCGAGGGTCATCGTGGAGCTCGAGCTCGGCGAGCGCAAGGCGGGCGTCGCATTCGATTTCATAGTAACCGAGCTGCGTGGCCGTCGATAGCACGCTCAGAAGTTTGCGGCGCGGATCGGATAAATCGGGCTTGGATTTTGCGTGCGAGGCGAGCTCCGCAGCTTCGATGCGTGCGTCCTGAATGGCGACGGGCAACTTCAAGCCGGGATCGCGGCTGTCGCGGGTGAGCGCAAGGGCGTCAGAAACCGCCTGGCGGGCCTCGCCGAGCTTGCCTGTACGGAGCAGCACGCGAGACAAATCGGTTTCAGCGTGAATTTCATCCATGGCGAGTTTCTCGGCGCGAAATTCGGCCAGCGAGTTTCTGAGCGCAGCTTCGGCATCGGAAAGCTTGTCTTCCTCTATGGAAACGTCCGCGAGCGCCGCCTGATTTTCAGCGACCCCCCCCTTATTGGCCATCTGCTGGCGGATAGCGAGGGCTTTCTGATAATTCTGCCGCGCCGCCGACAAATCGCCCTGGGCGAGTCGAATATCGCCGAGAACAACAGTGGCCGTCGCGACGTCGTTGGCGTTCCTTCTATCCTGGGATGCGGCGAGCGCCCGACTGTCATACTGGTTAGCTCCGGCGACGTCGCCCTCATCTAAGCGCACGACTGCGATACTGTAAAGTTCATAGGCGCCACTGTTTGAGTCGGTGATTTCGATTTGCTTCCGTGCGCTTTGGTACTGCTGTTCGGCTTCGCGTAGCTGACCGCGTTCCATGGCGATGTCCGCAAGATTGCCCAGAGCAACTCCTTCATTCAGCGTGTCGCCGCACTCTTTCCACGTCTGCGCGGCCTGGCGAAATAGTTCCTCGGATCGCTCGATTTGGCCCTGATTCTCGTAGGTGATCGCCATGTTGTTCAGCACGACGCCCGTTTTTTCGTGCTCGCCTAGTTTGCTGAGGAGCGCGAGGGCCCGCCGGTAGAGTTCGCGTGCGCCGGTGAGATCGCCTTTGGATCCGCGGCGGTCCCCCATAGCGCGCAAAGCATCAGCCGCGAGAAGCGTGTTGCCGGCGGCCATGAAGATGTCGTACGCCTCCTGACAGTGAGGCACTGCGCCCTGCGGGTGGTCGCCGTAGACCATATTGATGCATTGATTGAGACGGAAATGGGCGTAAAGCAGCCGTTGGCCGCGAGAAGCCGCTTCGGCAACGGCCTTCTCGAAGAATGGCTGCGCAGCTGGGCCTCTGGAGTAGCTAATGAGTTGGCCCTGCCAGAAATCAATTCGCGGGTCGTCGGAGGCTGGAGGCGGAAGCGTGCGGAGCTGCTTGACGACGGCGAGGGCTTCTTCACGACGGCCAGCGGCGTTGAGTACGACGATGAACTGCTCGGCATAATCCACACTATCGGGATAAAGAGTGCAAAGCGCCCGATAGGCCGTGATAGCCCGATCCAGATCCTTCAGACTCCCAAAATAAGCACCCTCCACTTGCAATTTGTCGATTTCGGGAAGGCCCGCAGAAAGTCTGTACGCGATTTTGATCTCGTCTTTGGCCTTTTGATCATAACCCAGAGCGCCCCAAGTGCGGAAAAGCATGAGATGCACCAAAGGAAAACGCGGCGCCAGGTTCTCCGCCTGCAAAAAAAGATCCTTGGCAGCGGCGTCATCGTAATTGCGCAATTTCTCAAGACCCAAAGAGTAGAAGCGATTGGCGTCCGGATCGGAGGGCAGGGAAGAAACCACGCCAGCTTCTTCCGATTCCGTGATTACGGGCAGGCCCAAACGCTCGCGAAGCTCAAAACCGATTTTGGCGACAAGTCCGAAGAATTGCTTTTCGCTGCCAGTCTCCGCGCCTTCGTACAAGATTTCTCCGGTCCGGGCATCCTGTAAACGAAAATCCACGCGAACGCTGCCAGTTTGCGGCTGTCCAAGAGCTGCGAAGGAACCGAGGACGAGAAGGTCGCTATCGAGGGCCTTTCCGATGCGGGAGGCCGTTTGCTGACTGAGGGAATCGGTCTCAGACCAGGGCGAACTTTTGCGAAATTGCGCGACGCTTTCGCCAGGGACCACGCGGAGTTTGCCACCAGCACCGAGCTCGGTCCGCAGCATTTCGGCGAGCGCGGTGGAAAGCCACGCGTCGCTGCTTCGACCGGAGGCATTTTGAAAGCCCAGCACAGCGGCAGAGCGACCAATTGCCCCGACGTCAACGTTAGCCCCTGCGGATGGAGTTGAAGGAACCGCAGCGCGCTTGCGAAAAACAAAAAATGTTACGGCTGCGAGAACGACCGCAACGGCAGTGATGCTTGCGAGCCACCGACGGCTCGAATAGGACGGGAGAGAGTGCCGGCTAGCCGGATGTTCTTCGACTGCGGCAGGCTGAGCAATCGGCACCAGAATTTCTGATTCGTTCATCAGCGACGAATTTTCTGCGGTGACCGGCGCGATGAAGCGGTAGCCACGCTTGGGAACCGTTTCGATGAAACGAGGATTATCCGCGTCATCGTCGAGAGCGGCTCGGAGGCGCTTGAGAGCGGCGTTTAGGCTGCCGTCGAAATCAACGTAGGTTCCGGTGGGCCACAAATCCTTGCGCAGTTCTTCGCGCGTGACAATTTGACCGGCGCGGTCAAGAAGCATCCCGAGGATTCGGAAAGGTTGCTCCTGGAGTCGAATGCGCACGCCTTTGCGCGTGAGGCGGGCATTCTCCAAGTCTGCTTCAAAAAGCCCAAATCGAAACAGTCGAGAGGTTGCGCGAACGTTCATTGGGCCTCGCGGGAGCTTGAAATCTTGCGGCGGAGTATATCACGAAGCGTGAGCGAAAGCGGACACCGAGTCAGGGAAGGGCGCAGGTATTGCATTTTGTTGTGATTAGCAGGTCACAAAAACGTCGGCGACTCGTCCTTTGACGCTAAGTCGATTTCCGTTTATTCCAGCTCATGAATCTGCAAAAGCCACTTGAGGGGGCTCGACCAATGAACAAGACAGTGAGCAGCACTATCGCAAAGTTTCTTCGGCGGGCCACATTGGCGCTGGTTTGCAGTGTTTTTGCGGTTAGCGCGGCTTACGGCCAAAGCGGCCGCGGATCGGGCGGAAGCAGCGGGCAGTGCTCGGTGACGCAAATTCGGCTCAGGATCGTGACGGGCGGCGACGACTTGCGCGGCGGCAAAGACAACTTGAACATCCAAATTCTTTTTGCCGGCGGCAGGGCTCCCCAAGTTGCACTGAACGTTAATAAGAGCCAGAACTGGCCGAATAATAGCACCAACACCGTGGACATTCCGCTCAACCAACCAGTGCCTCCGAATCAGATTATAGGGCTCAGGCTGATTCACATCGCCGACGGTGGCTTTAACTTCAACAGCCTTCCGAGCGTGCTTACTCCCGCAGCACCGTGGGAGATACCTCAAGCGTTCCTAAGCCCAGATAATTGGGACATGTCCCTGCTACAGGTCGCCGCCATTGGAAATGGCGTGGGCGCGCGCATTGCGGGACACGGGTTCAATCGCTTTACAGGCAGTAATCCAGTACTTACGGTCGCAACACACGTGCCGGCCAATGCGTGCGGCTCGGGCAGGCCGACAGGCAATAGTGGCGGCGGTTCCGGCGGCGCGGGATCTGGGCTAAATCCTGGTCTGAATCCCGGCGGATCCGGCCTGCATTCGGTTACAGGCGGCACCGGTACAGGCTCACGGTACGGACGCAACGGAACGGGAGTAGTCCCTGGTCCGCCGATGCAAGGCGGCACGCAACCGTGGCAGAAGAACAGGATCGTTACGCAGGCACTGGCGCGCGCCGTTCCAATTGGACCGAAGCCGAGCGCTCCGAGCGGACCTGGCAGCAGCTCGAACAGCGCGACCATAGCGATACTGCGGAGGCAGAGTACAGCAGCCCGGCCGTTTCTATCGCCCCCATTCACAAGCGGCGTGGGACCGGGCGGAACACAACCGGGAGCGCCGACCGGCGGGACATTACTTACGGGCGGCGCAAACCAAAGTCCCACATTGCTTAACCGGCCAGGCGGGGCAAGCCAAAGCAGCACGATGCTCAACGGGGGCAGCGCGAAAGCGGACGATTTGAATCCGCAGCCGTACCCGCCGAAGGGCTCAGCGGCGCAGATCGGGCCAAGCCAGACGATGTCGGCTCAAGGCAGCATGCCAATCGGGACAGCCGCCGGATCACAGGCGACCGCGTTGACACCCAACGGCCCGCAGCGCCAGCAGCCGGCGGGAGGGCAGCACCCGACACCGTCGATTATGACGCGAGCCGCTACCGTAAAACAGACGCAGACACAAGCTTGCGTCAATGGAATCGGGACCGTTGATGGTCAAAAATCCGGCGTGTACTTCAGCCCAATCGCTGGAGCTGAAGGCACATTCGTGATTCAAGGCTGTGGCTTTGGAACAACGCAGGGCCAAGTCTATTTGAGTGGCGTGCACTACCCGAGTGGCCCGGCTATGTACCATCCGATGGGAGTCGCATTGGGTCAAGTAAGTTTTCAGATCCCCACGAACGGCTGGAGCGACCGGCAAATCGTGGCGCAGATTGATTCGAACGCCGGCGGCCTTTACGACACGAATAACGTGACGCTGACGGTGATGACGGCGAGCCGGCAACTCTATCAGGCGACCGGCTTCAATTTCGCTGCAGCGTATGACTTTCAAACGCTTACTTCCGTTCCGCAATCGGCCAGCGCGGTCACTCTTCAGCTCGCTACGGTCAATGATTCGACCGGCAGTTCTGTTCTGCCGTTATATGAGACGCCCTGGATATACAGTTCGCCACAGCACACTCTCGGAGTTGATCGGAACAGAATCAGCTTCACGTTTCCGGGCTCGCACACATTTCCGGGCGGCACGGACACCTATCAGTTCCACTTTGCGCCGGGATTTCGTCTGGCTAACAACGGCGTGCAGCTGTACCACTCAGACCTAACGCCTGCGGGTTGCCAGTCATCACCGAACGGACAATTCTCAACGAGTGGGAATTGGGCGGTTAACTACACTTCTCCGACATCGGTTCAAATCTCGTGGCAAGAGCAAGGCTGCTGGCCGACGAGCAATCCGGGGAGTGCGCTCGATTATGCGAGCGTTTCCGCTTACAGCTTGTGGATAACCGTGTGGGGCCCGCGCGGCGTGAGCCCGTGGTGATCGCAGCGACGGTCCGCAAGCGCGCGACAGCAAATCGGGGAACGGACGTCGCTGAGCGAGGGGAGAGTCGGTCATGAAGAAAACAAGAAGCGTGCTGCTGTTTGCGGTGCTGGTTCTGAGCAGCGCGGCATTTTGCCGAATTTCGCCGGCGCAGCAGCCGCAGAAGCCGCTGACGAATGCGGGCGTGATTAAGATGGTGAGGGCAAAGCTGTCGGAGTCGGTCGTCGTGGCAGCGATTCAATCGAGCCCTGCGAACTTCGACATTTCGCCGGACGGGCTGATTGGCTTGCAGAAAGCTGGCGTCACACAAAACGAAATGGATGCAATCGTGGCGGCGCAAAAAACGGCGAACGGAGGCGGAGCTGCCGCTGCTCCGGCGAATGCTGACGCCGGAGGCGGGAGCCCAGCGCCGGCTGCTGAGTCAGGGCCGAGGTGGCAGATGCCGTCGGTGACCATTATGCAGAGCGGGGGTGCGCAGGTGCTGCCGCTGGAGAAAACGCAACTGGCGGAGACGAAGACAAAGCCGACATCCATGGCCAGCCTGGCCGGGGATTCCGCAGTGACGCAAGGGATTCAAGCAAGTGTCAACGACGCGACGTGGAGCGCAGCGTCGCACATGAACTCGGCCGTCGGTGGCACGGCCGTGGAGCAGGCGGGAGGTATTTTTGGAGGGATGATGGCGCGACGCCAGCCAACCGTCACGTATGTGTGGGGTGTGCCAGGTCCGGCGTCGTCGAATGTGCTGCAAACGACCCTGCCGAAGTTTTCTGTGAGCTTCGCAAAAGCCCCCGGCGTGAATCCGAATGAGTTTGCTCCGGAGATTGTGAAGTTGACGCCCGCGCAGAATACCTGCCGTTTGGTGGGCGCAACGCGAGGCAAAGAAGATGCCCGTTCACACGATGCCGCGGACTGGGAGATTTACTCGTCATTCGTGGAGGACCGCGTCGCCGTGACCCTGCAAAAAACCGCGGCGGGCGAATACCAGATGTTGCCGCAGTCGGCGCTATTGCCGGGCGAATATGCGGTGGTGCTGCGTCCGGTTTCGAAGACCGAGAAGTTCTCCGGCGGCGACGTGGCGCGTAACCAACGAGGCGGAATGATGTTCAATTCGTTGTGGTCGTTCCAAGTCTCCGACAACGCGCAGTAGTGAAGGCAAACGAGCACGCAATGAAGGCAAGAGAGAGCGGCAGCGGACGGCGTAAATGATGAAACGAACCTGGGGACTGAAAAGCGCTGCGGTGATTGCGGTCGCCGGTTTGTTCGGCGGCCTCGCGGCGGCCGCGAGTGTGCAGCTGAAGCCCGGCAAGTATGCGCTGACGATTACGTATGAAGTGCAAAACCAAAGGCAGAACGAATCGCAGAGCGGCACGCGTTGCATTACGCTGCGCGATTTGGACAATCCAGAGAGAATTTTCAGTGACCGGGTGACTGTGCGGCCCAAACAGGAGGAGTCCTGTTCCGTGAAACAACTCAGGAATATTGGCGGAAAGATTTCGTACGACGCGGAGTGCTCGAACCGGACGGTGCATGTCGAAGGAAATTTAAGCGGCACGGAATTTTCTGTGGTGAGAACGGTGAAGCCGAAGGCGAGCGAAGGAGTGTCCCTCAAGTTCACGGTGAGGGGACGACGGACAGGCGACTGCGTGACGGCGGTCAACACCGGCGATCGTTAGGGAGCAGCAAGGGCGCCAAGAAGTTTGCGCAGTTGCAGTGAAGGAGCGCCGATGAGACGACGCGAATTTCGTTTTGTGCGGCAGGTAATGTGGATTGCGATGGGAGCGGCGTTGGCCATGGCGTCAGGATGCAATCTCGGATCGCAGAGCAAGGCTGAGGAAGGTTCCGGAACTACTGTTCCCGTGACGCTGACGAACAAATTCAATCCGACCGGCGCGAGCGTCTGTCTTCAGCAAATGATCAAGAATCCGCCGGGGCCGTTCCATGTGTCGTTTGCCGAGAAATCATCGGGGCAGGAAGCCTCGACCGTTGAAGCGGACGTAACGCCGGCCACCATTGACTATACGAAACATGAGACTAGCGCCGGACAAACGTCAACCGACACCAAACATCTGGCGCGGGCGCACGTCACGGAAATGGAAGTTGATTTTGACCTGATGAAACCGGTGCCGTGGCACGGAGAACTGGTGGCGGCGCAGGACGCCGCGAAGTCCGCCGGCGCGGAAAGCGTCAATGGCTACAACACGATCAGGTACTCGATTGACACGGCCAACGAACCGGCGGCGCAGAAGGCCACGTTCCTTTCGTTGATGGCGGTGAAGGACTACAAGATTCTAGGATCCGCCTGGGTGACGAGCGACACGGGCTGCCTGGTGAAATACGCAATTGATTTTGAGCAGGATGAGGAAAACGGCAGCGTCAAGAAGACCCATTTCGAGGGCAACGTCACGAAACGGTAGCAGTTTGGATAAACGGCCCGATTGAGGACGGACGAGGAACGAAACGAAAGGAGTTTGACATGGCAAATTGCGTGAAGTGTGGTGCAGCGATCGCGGAGGACAGCGCGTTCTGCGGAGCGTGCGGGCAGCCGAGGGTGCAAGCAAGCGCGGTCGCGCCAACAGGCGGTTCGGTTTCGACTGCTCCGGCGATCGCCGTGGGAAGCAGCACCGTTTCTAGCGGAGCATCGAGCGGTACAGTCAGCGCGCCGGGGCTGACGATGAATATGGCGGCCGCGCTCTCGTATGCGCTGGGAGCGATTACCGGAGTGCTGTTTCTGGTGCTGGAGCCATACAAGAACAATCGCCTTGTGCGCTTTCACGCGATTCAATCGATCATTCTCAACGTGGCAATCGTGGCGCTGGCGATTGTGTGGAACATCTTTGTGGGAATTTTGGTGAGCATCGGGGGGTTCTGGGTGCTCACCGTGGCTTTGCCGCTCGACTGGCTGTTTGGCCTGGGAATATTTGTTTTGTGGCTGTTCTTGATGTTTCAGGCGTACAGCGAACGCGAGTTCCGTATTCCGTGGATCGGGGACATTGCAGCGAAGCAAGTGCACTAAGCTTTATAGACGCGGCGTTCAATTTTGGTTCGCAGGAAATGTTGAGCACGCGGAGAAGAAAATTCCGCAGTGCGAAAAGGAAAATGGAGGCTGGATGATGCGGCACCTGAAGATTGAAGGTTGGTCGTTGGGCATATCGCGGTGCATGGCTGCGGCAGCTCTTACCCTTCTGATGGCGCACAGCGCGCCTTGCGCTCCAGCGGGGCGAACCAGCGGCCTTAGCGGCGCCGGAACTGGCTCAGTACAGATTATGTTAAGCCTCTCTCAATTGGCGGTGACCGGCGGAGATTATGAGATCGGTAAGATTATATTGAGCCAGCCCGCGCCAAATGGCGGGGCCAAGGTAACCGTCACGAGCGATACGAAAGACGTGAAGATATCGCCCATGACGCCCGCAAGCATTACCGTGCCTGCAAACTCCACCAGCGTTTCGTTTAAAGCCATCACTTCTGCCGTAGGTAAACAGGAAATCGCTACGCTAACAGCCACGTACAACAGCGCCACCACGACCGTCAAGCTCACGCTGCAGCCAAATGGCGTTGCTTCCGTCTCCATGCAACCGGCAACCGTGAACTGGGGAGCTTCAGCGAGCGGCGGAGTGCAACTGAAGAGCCCCGCGCCACAGGACGTCCCCTACTATAAAAACATGGCGCCGAAGGGTGCACCGGCTGTCTATGTGAAGCAAGTAAGAACCGGCGGAGCAACAGTCACGCTCAAGAGCAGCGGATCCGTCACAGTGCCCGCGAGTGTGAAGATACCGTCAGGATCTAGCTTTGCGAAATTCACCGCGACTGCCTCGCAGCTATCTTCCTGCTCGATGGGGCCAGGGAACCCTGCGACCGCCGCGATTACGGCTACATGGCTGCAGCCCGCAAATGGAACCTTGACAGTCGGGCAGAACAATGGGAAGCCGAGCCGATACACCAGCCAGACAGTTCGTATCGATCCGGGCACGATTGTGGGCGTGAGCCATGACGGGCACGCGCTGGTACTGGACGGTTCCGACAAGTGCGTTCAAAGCCTGAAAGCGGGAAGCGTCATGTTTCTCAAGCAGCTCGGAGTGCTCAAGGTTGTAAAGGTCATGAAGACGCCGCAAAAACAGGTCGTAGTGGCCGTCAGTTCGGCCTCGCTCACCGATTTTATAAATGACGGCACATTCCAGGTTTTCAAGCAAACCTTGGGAGATGCGGCCCAACCCAGTGGGACGTGGGCAAAAGGTCTGGAGCCGGACCAGCCCGCTGGTGGAGATGGCGATTGGAAATACAAAACGAGCGGTACAGGCACCAGTTATTCGTTTCTCGCGTACAAACAAAACGGAGGTCTGCAGGCCAGCGTCAGCGGCAACGGACAGATAACCAAATTTGGCTACAACTTCCTGGCGGTGATTCATAGCGGCAAACTTCAGCAGGCAACTTACAAAGTGGACACTGACGGAACCCTCGACGTGGACTGGATGGTGCAAACCACTGCTGCGGGTCAGGGTATCGGAGAGTCGCGCCTCCGATTGCCGGCGTTGCACTCTGGACTTGTCGATAGCGCGGACGGCATTCCGCTACTGTTCCAAGTGTACGCCAACCTGATTTTTAAGCCCGGTTTCGGAGAGAAAGCTGCGGCGAAAGGGCACTTCAAGGTCACCTATAGCGGCGAGGGGGGAATTGACGGTACCACGCCGCTAAACGAGGGTTTGGACGCAAAGACCGACATCTCAAGTACGACGTCATCGGCAAAGGCCGCGCACGGCGCGGTAGTGGCCATCAACGCGCCGAAGTTTGCGTTGTCACTGAGCACGGTCAGCTTTCTCTATGCATTGGACGCACGGCAGCCGAGTGCATTGAACGCGAAAGGCGCGGACCTCGCCGACAGCATGCAAGGACAGTTGGGGGTATATGTCAAGGGGGACCTGATGCCACCCACGACAGACGACCTCTTTGCCGTGCGGCGCGCGGCCTACGTCAGTTGGGTCACATCGGTGGGTTACGCAGGTTCCGGCCTCATGGGCGTCGGCCTGATGAGCAGCGTTCCCTGTCAGCAGTATTACCAGACATTCGTGACCTTGGCAGGCATGGACAAGAGCATGCTCGGCTCGATCAGCGGCTCCATTCCGCCCAAGAAGGGAATCCAGGTCTTCCAGAATACGAAGACAACACTCATACCGGCCATCAAGGGATGCGAGCCGAAACCGAACTAGCGCGCGGACCAAAAATGAAACGGGAGAAAACGAATATGAAACTTGGATGGGATCAGAGCAATCTAGTTCTAAAGTTCGCACTTGTGTCTGTGGCCGCGCTGGCACTGCTGGCAGCTTCTGGGTGCACCTCGGGCACGAAATCGGGCGGCGCTAGTCCAGCCCGTGAAAGCGGCTCAGCGATTCACCTGGACGCGGGCTGCATGATAGATCGCGTCGAGAAGCCCTCAGAAGCTTTTCATTATTCCTACAGATATGCGAGCACCTCCACCTGGGCCAACTACGAGGCGGATATCACACCCACCTCGATTGACGGAATAACGAAAGACTCGATGGGCTCGCGTCCCGTCCACGCGGTCCGTTCGGACTCAGACGGTTGGGATAGCGCAGTGCTGGCGCTATCCAGCCTTACCTTCACAGCCCTGACGGGCAGGCTTGCTGGCCTCGATGGGACTTCCGCGATTGCCAGCCAGGGCGCGGAGGCGGTTAACGGCTACCAGGCAACGAAGTATTCCATTGATACCACCAGTGCCAACTCTTCGGACCAGAAGACGATCGAGACACTCTTCGGCGCGGGAAGTTATGACAAGGGAACCGTTTGGATGGGGCAGGACGGCTGCGCCGTGAAAGTCATGTTGGATGAAGGATGGCCGATCGACAATCGCATCGAAAAGCGGCACTACGAAATTGCGAGGATTAAGAAGTGAGCGCGGCTGGATGACGCGCTTCTGTCGAGCAAAGAAACAACGGAGGTTGTAATGTCGGATCGCTGTAAACAATGCGGTGCGGCGCTGACCGAGCGCGATGCGTTTTGCACAAAATGCGGAGCGCAGCGAAATGAGGCGGCCGCGCCCGCTGCGGCGAAGCGCTTTTGCACCAAGTGCGGCGCAGTGCTCCCCGCCGGAACGAAATTCTGCACGAAGTGCGGGTCAGAAGTTGGCGCTGGCGCGGCCTCTTCTGTTACGACGGCAAGCGCAACGCCAAACTCCGCTGCTCATGCGGACGGCGGTAGCGTTTTGGCAGAAAGCGCCGCGCAACGTGCGCTCCCTTCCCCCACACCTCCGATGCACATTCCGAAGGCGGCAAGCGTAGCGGCTGTGGCGGTTGTGGTCATGCTGATCCTCGGCGGAATCATCTCCGCAGCCCATCGCGCGCGAGAAAGGGCGCAAGAACGAGAAGCCGCAGAAAACATTGAGAAGAGTCTCAACAAATCCGCGGCAGACTCGAAGGATTCGGCGGCAAAAAGGCAAGCGGGGTCATCGTCGGACGCTGACCTCCAGAAGAATTTGGCTGATTTGCAAGCGGCGGCGAACGCGCTGGGAGCAACTTCCGGCAATCCTGGCGCGAATGGCGCGTCCTCCAATTCAGGCGCCGCGAACGCAACTCCCGCGGCATCGGCGAAACCTTCTGCGCCTTACGGCTGGACGCTTGAAAACGGCAAACTCGTGCCTGCTAAAGCCCCCGAGGCTCCCCCAATGCCGAAGGCCGATCCAATTGAGCCCGTGGCCGCAACGGGCAATCAGGCGCACGACTGGGCGCTCAAATATGAGCGCACGCTCGGCGGCCCGGAGGCGGACCTGGTGGTACGCACCGGCGACATCAACAATCTGGGATTTGGGTGGCCGCAGGGATTCGATCCATTTTCCGGGCAGTCAACACCGCCGCACCGGTGGCCCGATATCAATAAAATTCCGACCGGCGCACCGGATGGAACAGATCGAATCATGCTTGGCACGAGTGTGATGCCCGTGCACATGGTCATACAACATACCGCAGGTCAAGCAGACAAGATCCTCGTTGATTCCATTGTAAAGATGATCGGAGGAGACGGGTATAGCGGCTCGCTCGGAGATTGCTTTTCAATACGGAATGACCTGCCGACCAGCATCCGGAACAACCCACCACCGGAGGGCAGACTAGACCAGCTACCGCATTATCTTCAGATCGCAACGGTGCCTACCGAGTTTGCGGCGAGATGTACACGCGAGCGACAGTTGACGATGCCCACGCCGATCGTTCTGCCCGTGGGCGCGTTGCCGGCGAAAATCGACTCAGTGCTATTCCAAATTTTCGTGGACGATTTTCAGGCTCCCAGCCTGCACTCGCATTTCCAGGTGGACTTGAATGGCACGCGCATTCCCACTTTTGAATCCGCCATCAATTCAATCGATCAATCGGGACCAATCGGCCAGCTGGTGACCGTGAAGTTGCTGCCGGAATATTGGCCGCTCCTGAAACCCGGCACGGTAAAGCTGCTGTTTGACGATCCAACGACGCACGTTCCGGATGGATACGCCGTTGATTTCGTGCGTATTTTGGTAAACCCGCACAAGTTCAAATATCAGGTATCGCTCGCCGTTTCGGTGGTGGACTTGGATGCGGGGCATGCGCCGGTTGCGGGTGCGACGGTGACAGCGGCGCTCGAATCGGCGACGACCGACAAGCGCGGGAAATGCCAGCTCACAGGGATGCCCGCGGGGCTCGTGGTCGCAAGCGCGAACGCTCCGGGATACGACGAGAATTCCGCGCAAGTAGCTCTGGTGGCAGGACAGGCGGGTGCAGTAGAGATCCAACTGCATCGGCATCAGGAAAACACTGCGGCGCTGGAAAAATCCATCGAGCAGACCGGCACAGCGACGATTTACGGCATTCATTTCGACACGGGCTCGTCGAAGCTCCGGCCGGACAGTCTGCCGGCGCTGAATGCCGTGCTCGGACTGGTCAACAACCATGCGGGCTCGCGCTGGATTATTTCGGGCCACACCGATAATCAGGGCTCCGACAGACTCAACATCCCGCTTTCCAAAGCGCGCGCTGCTTCTGTCGTCTCGTGGCTCACGGCACATGGCATCGCGGCAGATCGGCTCGAGCCGGAAGGCTTCGGCGCCAGCCGGCCGGTCGCAGACAATGCGACCGCGAACGGCAGAGCGCTCAATCGCCGCGTGGAGGTCTCCCTGGCGAAATAGTTCTGAGGAGGATGGCGAGATGAAATCGAAATGTACAGCCGGTGCGGTTGTTGGAGCAGCTCTTATTTTCGCGCTGGGCTCCTCGCGAGCAGCCTACGCCGCGCCGCCGACGGATGCGTGTTCGCTCCTCACGCCAGCGCAGGTGAGCGCCGCGCTTGGTGTCAACGTAGGTGCGGGCAAGCCTCTGCCCGGTAACAGCAAACTCTGCCACTGGGGCGCTCCTGTCCTCATGGCCAAGGGAACGACGAAGAAAGGAGTCGTGCTCACACTTCAAGACCCGATGGCATTTGCCTACGCCAAGATGCCGGTCGGGCACGGGATCACCAAGGTCCCCGTCAGCGGCATTGGTGATGATGCGGTTTATGGCACGACTCCCGGATACCCCACAGTCTTGACCGTCAAAAAAGGGGACGTGGTTTTTGTCGTTCACGTTAACGGCTTTCCAGACGATCAGATTAAAGCGAAGGAAAAGGCGCTGGCGCTGGACGTTCTCGCAAAGCTGTAAAGCTGCTCCGACGATTGAAGATTCGGTGGCAGCTGGGAAGGGAAGGTCAAATTTGAGGAGGATGACGACATGAAATGCAAATCAACGGTTGCTGTGATTCTCGGGGCCATTCTCATCTTCGTGCTGGGCGCTACGCGAGCAGCGTATGCCGCCCCGCCGACGGATCCGTGTTCGCTGCTCACGCCCGCGCAGATTCAGAAAGTCCTCGGGCGGCCGTTCGGCGCACCCGGGGAGAGCAAATGGCCGCCGGCCTATGGCAAACAACCGTGGGGCACGCAGTGCCAGTATGATTCGCAGAAAGGCCCGGATACGAAGGTTACTTTCATCGTTTACTTCGAGCAAACAGCCGCGGCGGCGAAGCAGACGTTCGATAAGTTAACCATGTGGTTCCCGGCCAAATCGAAGCCGGCAATCGGAGACGCCGCGTACATGGACAACAGCCATGCAATTCATGTACTGAAAGGCAAAGTTCGCTACTACATCTCGATCGATCCCGCAAATGAAAAGCAGGTCAAGGATCTAGCCACCGCGGTGGCAGCAGGGATCTGAAAGAGTCGCGTATTACAAGTCACAAGTGTGATTCCAAATTCCCGAGGAGGATGAAATGCGAAGAACGATGCTGGTAGTTGCTGTTTGCTTGTCGGCCACTCTGCTGCTGGCCCAGGAGAAAACTACGCCGCAGAGGAATGCGGAACAGACGCGCACGGCGGCGAAAATGGCGAACCTAACGCCACTGAAGGTTAACACCGGCCTGTGGCAAATGACGCAGACGGTCACTTGGACCGGGCTTCCGCCTCAAATGGCGGCCATGATGAAGCAAATGTCGCCGACGACGACATACAAGTCCTGTGTAAAGCCAAAAGACTTGAGCAGCAATCCGTGGGCGGAGGGATCTCACGACAAGTGCAAATGGACCGCTCTGAATTCTACGGGTACCGATATGGACGTGCAGGCAACGGGGTGCGAGATGGGTAAGAACTATGGCATGACCGCCGACGTCCACGGAAAAATCCATGTCCTGGATTCGGAACACGGCACGGGATCGATGGAAATTACTATGACCGGTAACGGCCAAAACATGCACGGCCACGCTACGTACACGGGCAAGTGGATCGGCGCAACCTGCCCTGCCGACATGAACTGAAAAAGCGACCGAGCATCGTCGACGCCGTGTGACAACTTTTTTATGCACGGCGTTCGTCAGGGATGTCAACGCGCGCTCGCGCTTATCTGTGTGGGTGTCTAAAGGGAGAATCGCATGAGCCGAAAGATAGTTCGCGCCTCGCGGCGCGTTGCATTGGCGGCGACGGGCCTGTTGTTTCTCGTCGCTTCGGGATGCAGCTCTAGCTCTGCTCCGAAGGGCCGGGAAAACACTGCAAGCCCGTCTCAAGCCAGCACAAGCCCGGCGGGAAACAGTGGAACGCCCCGTCCCACTCTCGGGTGTTACGCCGACCGTACTCTAAACGCTCCCGCGCCATTTCATCTGTCCTGGAAATTGGACGATTCAACCGGGCACTCCGACTGGGAAGCGGATGTCACCGCGAGCACCATTGATGGAACCTGGACGAACAGTTCCGGCACACGGAAAATTCACTGGGTTCGGAGCGACAGCTCAAGCTGGCAAATGGCGTTCGTCACTTTCCCCTTTGGTTCGCAATCAGGCCACTTCCGCCTGCTCTACGGTACGGCGATGACGGCCCAAGGTCATGAAAGCGTGAATGGCTATGACACTACCAAGTACGCAATCGACACTACGCACGCGTCCGCTGCGGATGCTATCGCGCTTAGGTCGGCGCTCGGCGCCAAGGGCTACATTACCGGAACTGCGTGGGCTGACAGGAAGGATGCGTCGTCAAGTTCTCACTCGATGAGGCGTTTGAACAACATGACGGAACTCTGGACCAGGAGCACCTCGACGTAGGGATGACCAAACAGTGACGATCGCAAGATCGCGGAGGAGAAATGCTGTTCGCGGTCTGCCGGCGCGGTGCCGGATTCGACAGTGACGTGGCGAGAATGGTCGCACTGATGAGTCATTGCTGAGCGGCATGGAAAGGAAGAGATTGACGTGAACTGGCAAATGGCTGGTCACAAGCGAGTGTTTGCATTAGCGGCGACTGGTTTGCTGCTGGCTGCTGTGGGATGTAACTTCGCTCCTCCCGAACAAGTCCGGAAGGGCGCTGCGGAAACGGCATCAAAGACGGCGGCCACGTCCGCTATATCTTCGACCAGCAGCGATAGCCCAGGGATTGAGCTCCAGTGCGTCGCGGACCGCATTCGAAAAGCTCCTGTGCCGTTTCACTGGTCGTTTAAAAACGTAGTGCCGCCGATGACAAGCGCGGATTGGGAGGCGGATGTGACGCCCGATTCGATTGCCGGCACGCTGATCGACAGTTCCGGCACGCGGGGAATCCACAGCGTTCGTTCCGATAGCACGAGTTGGAATACGGCCGTACTGGCTTTGACCGGGCCGCTCCCGGCAAGCACGTTCGCGCTGGTGAACAACTCATCGGCAGCGGTGCGCGCGGGCGTGGAGAACATGAATGGTGAGAGCACCATCAAGTACGTGATAGACACTTCGCGAGACACGCCGGCCGACGCCTCGTTGATCCGAAGCGTGCTGGGCGCGAATGGATCTGTGAAAGGTGCTGCGTGGGTGACGCGGACCGGATGCCCCATCAAGTTCGCTTTGGATGTTGAGCAACATAACAACGATGGGACCGTGCAGAAAGAGCATTACGAAGCGAACGTAACACAGCCTTAGCGCCCTTTCACTTTGTATATGTGAGGAACACGAAAATGGACAATCCTTCCGCGCCGCAGCAACAGCAGGCTGAACTCATCAAGGACTATCTCTCCGGGCAAGTCCCCAACCTCGGCCGGCGAGCACGGCGCGGGTGCCTCACCAAACTTTTTTCGCTGCTGCTTGTGGGGATTCTCGGCGTCGCCCTGCTTTATGGCTTGGTTGCAATAACTGACCCATGGTCATTCCATATCGGCGGACGCTGGACGCCCCTGCTCACCTGGCATGGATACGGCGAGCTTTTTACAAAAAACGGAACAGAGTATCCGCTGTACATTAATTTCTACCCGTCTTCTCATTCTTCCCACCTTCACCTGGAAGGCCTGCGCCCCACCGGCGGCCTGCAAGGTGGCGGCTGGCTGTGCACTTCGCCCGGGGTCATGCAGCGTCTGACGCTGAGCGGAACAATTTACGGCGGATGGCGGAGCACCGAGGGCAGCCTCATGGCCTTTCGCTTGCTCGAGCCGATCATTTTCAACGTGGGGCAACCCCAGGGATTCTTCGATCTTGCAGGCAGATGGAAAGGCCCGAAACTCGTAATGACCGGCAAAGGCGTGCCAGACACCTTTCGCTCCGGTCTGCGAATCGAAGCCGCTTCGGTTGCCTTCGACTGGGGCAGCTACTCAGAGTTTAAAGCCGCTTGCGCATCGAACCGACACTGAAGCCGGCCGAGAATGACTGATAACTCGTGATGCTTCCATGAATACCAATACAAGCGCTGCTCCGATGGTTGGCCCGCGCGATCGCGAGAGCTTCTTTGAAGCGCAACGGCGCAATCGTCGCGCGACCTGGGGTCTTTCCGTGGTGTCGGTTTTGGCCACCGTGGTGATGGGCATTCCGCTCGCTTTGACAATCACGCCGCTGCTTTACGCCGCGGCATTAATCCTCGCCGACATCGTTAGTATTTGGGCTCCTTTGCCACCCAGTTTTTGGCAGCACGCCGACGACATCGCTCGATACGGAATGGTGGCAATAGGATGGCTGACGCAGGGCAAAGCGGCAAATCCGCAGGCGCTGGCTCTTGGGGCAGCAGTACTGCTTCTGCCCGGCGCGATTTTGTCGGTGGGATTGTGGCTCGGGGTAAACGCGCTGTTCCGTCGCGCCGGAGTGGGCGGCGCGTTGCTGGCGCTGAAAGCGCGCGAGCCGAATCAGTCGGAGCTCAAGGAATTGCAGTTGGCGGACGTGGTTCAGGAAATGGCCATAGCTGCGGGCCTGCCGGCGCCGAAGATCATGCTGATTGACGCGCCTGCCGCAAATGCCGCGGCCATCGGAACGTCGCCTAACGACGCGCGGATTGTGGTATCGCACGGACTGCTCGAGCAACTCAATCGCGATGAACTGGAAGGCGCGCTGGCACATCTGGTGGCGTCAATTGGCAATGGCGATCTACGGATCGCCTTCCGAGTGACGAGCGTTTTTGAAACTTGTGGGCTGCTGGTCGCGATTGTCAACTCGCCCTTCGGTTCGCGGTCGCGCGGCACGCTGTGGCGCATTGTCCGTTATGGATTGTTTGGGAAAAGAGATACTGAAAGCAGTGCCCAGGAAGCTGCCGCCGTGGCCACGCTTCTCACGCGCAGCGCCGGGCTCGAGACCGACGACATCGACAATTTTTTCGACACAACTTCGCGCAAGAAATCCGTGTTTCGGTCCATTCGCAACTTTCTGTTTTTTCCGATCTTCTTCACAAACATGGCCATCAAGCTATCGCTCTGGTTTTTCTCGTTCAGTATGCTCGAACCAAGCATGGCGCTTCTCTGGCGCAAGCGCAAATATCTGGCTGACGCTTGCGCTGTGCAACTCACGCGAAATCCGGACGGCCTGGCGGAGGCGTTGCGGAAACTCAACAGCGACCGCGGTCCGATTCCCGGCGGATCATGGGCTTCGCATTTATTTTTGGTCAGCCCGGCGGCCAGCGACCGCATGAGTGACCCGAAGGCAAACGCCGCGCAACAGCAGATGTGGGTTCAGATGTGGGCCGCATCGGAAGCGAGCAAGACCAGCAATTCGTCACCGCCAGCTCCCACGGATCTGCCCTCGGTTATGAAGCAAGTCACCGCGACGGGAAGCGCGGCTATGGCGGGAGACGCCAACGCGATGGCGCGCATGACGGCGTTCCGTCAAGCTGCCGCTACCGCACTCGGCAAGTCCGTGGATGAAATGCCCAATCTGGCGGACATCGCTGCGGCACAGCACGGCGACAAAGTGGCGTTGCAGCATCTCGCGGAATTCAGCAATAAGATGAAAGCGAATCAGCCGGCCGCGAGCGATTCGCAGGAAACTACGGACAGTTCGAGCAGCTTCGCGGGCTTCTTTCCTTCGCTAAAGCGCCGCTTGAAGCGTCTCGATCGCATGGGCGCGCATGTTGAGCTTGAATCGGATGGAGGCAAGTCTTGGATTGTGATTGTGGTGCTGGCGGTATTCCTCGGGCCGTTTGCGTTGGCCGCGCTGGCGCTGCTGCTATTGCTCATCGCGATTATGGTGCTGGCGAGCTTGGCGTTTCTGATGGTTTGGATGGCGTTCATTCACGAACTTTTTGTGGTGTTCCTGCATCATTAGCGCGAGGCATTTTAGAAAGCAGGGCGTAAGACCGTGTCTACTACAACGCTGATTGTGATTGGCTTGGTCGCGGCGGCGCTGCTGATCTGGCTTGTCGCAGTGTTCAATTCGCTGGTGGCGCTGCGTGTACGGGTTCAGAACGCCTGGGCGGATATTGACGTCCAGCTCAAGCGTCGCCATAATTTGGTTCCCAGTCTCGTCGGCGCAGTGCAAGGTTACATGGCGCACGAACGCTCGACCCTCGAAGCAGTCACAGAAGCGCGTACCAAAGCCGTGGCGTCGAGCAGCGGAACGGTTGCGGATCGTTCGCAGGCCGAATCCGCTTTGAGCGGTGCGCTATCGAATCTATTTGCGGTGGCCGAACAGTATCCGCAATTGCGGGCCGTCGAAAGTGTCCAGTTGCTGCAGGAACAGCTCACTTCCACCGAAAACCGCATTGCCTTTGCCCGGCAGTTCTACAACGACGAAGTGATGAAGTTCAACACGGTGCAGTCCACATTTCCGCGAAATCTTTTCGCTGGCATGTTTGGCTTTTCCCCGGCGACAATGTTCGCGGCGCAGGATGCCGAGCGCGCCAATGTGCAGGTGAAAGTCTAAGCGCCCGGCGGAGAGTGATTCCGTTTGAGCGAATAACCCACTCACCACAGCTACGTCACCTAGCGCTGCACACAATATCGTGCTAACCTTCGATTCAGAGTGAAAATTCGATGCGCGCGCCGTGCAACAAACCAAGAGGCCCCTCAAAGCCGCCAAAAACACCCCGAAAATCCCAAACCTTGATAGGTAATCGAATGCACAGGGCCGCAAGCGCAGCTAATTCAGACCGCGCCACTTGCATTTTCTTGATCGGTAATGAGTTTCGCAGTCCTGCTAGCAAGCGCTCCTGTTCGGAATCTGGACGAGCGGAATTCCCGCAACTGGGTCTCCCCCATGAAGCGGCGCCGATTCGCATCGATTTCCCGTCCGGATGAGCATAGTCTTGAATGTCACGTTGACCGCGCGAATGATGTCTAAAGATATGGAGGAGACAGATGAATTGGAATCGGGTGGAGGGTTCCTGGAAACTCTACAAGGGCAAGATTAAAGAGAGCTGGGGCAAGTTAACCGAGGACGAATTGTATGTGATTAACGGCAGGCGCGAACAGCTTGTCGGGCGAGTGCAAAAGGATTACCGCATCACCGATGATACGGCGGATGCGTCGCAATCCAGTTCCGGCAACTCTTCACGGTAGCCGTCGCTCGCGTTTTGTCGAAATCCTCTCCGGGACCGTATGACATGTGTTTGGTAGAAAGCGTATAATTTCTGAAAGAGGGACGTTCATGGCGAAGAAACAGAAGAAACAATCATCGAGCAAGGCAAGGCCAGAGGAGAATTCCTTTGTAGGCGGTTATGAGCGTTTGGGAGGAAAGAAGCTTGTGCAGCACGGCGCCGACAACTTTCAGAGATTGCAGAAGCAAAAGCACGGAGCGAGCGGTTCACCGCGACGTTCCGGTTAGTACCCCGCGCGCGACGATCTCGCAAGTCTTGCGAGAGAGCTTTCCGATTTCTGTCAGTTGATGAATCCCGCTGACATTCGCAGTGTGGATCGCGGGCAGACGGGATTTGTGTCAAGGTGCGAAGAATTTTATTCATCCCAGGCAGACCGCTCTTTCTCGTAGCCACATCTCCTGACCACGACCGCAACGCCTGCGCGTTTTGTCGCGTCGAATACTTGCTCGACGGCATCCAATAAGGAGAGAGCGGGGAGCCGGTCGTGGCGGCTGGAGACTAAAGCACTCTCGGAAGAAGCCCCTGTACTTAAGTGCTAGTAATCTTACGGGCGCGCCCAAGCATGTCCTATATTGAACAGACAATCTTCTTGTGGCACTGTAGACTCTGTAACGGGAGAGTTCTATCACAGCAGCGATTCATCCAAGACCGAGACGTAGTCCACTCGCTCGAGTGAATTCCGCAGTTTGGTTTGAATCTCCACTGAATTGTTTGCATTTGGAACCTATGGCGCCGGACGTTAACTGCGAGCGCTCGTTGCTTTGTCGGGGGTTCTGGCGTTTCTAACGTGCACCTGGATCTGGCCGCTGCGATTCGGTGTGATCTTGGATGCAGTATGTACGACTCGCGGTGGAAGCCGCGCCTAAAAGGCCGGCGGCATAAAAGAAAACAGGGAAGGACAATCAATGGAACTCGAAAATCTACAACGAAGACAGCCGGGCGACCGCGATATTAACTGGGTGACTTCTTCTTTTATGGTCTTATTTCATTTGGGCGCGATCGCCGCCCTTTTCTTTTTTACGTGGAAGGCTTTGTTCGTCGCACTTTTTCTGTGGTGGGTTTCTGGGAGCCTCGGTGTTGGGATGTGTTATCACCGGTTGCTCACGCATCGCGCCTACAAAACGCCCAAGTGGGTGGAGTACTTTCTGACTGTATGCGCGACGCTGGCGCTCGAAGGGGGCCCAATTTTCTGGGTGGCGACACACCGGATTCATCATCAATTTTCCGATCGCGAAGGCGATCCGCACTCACCGGTCGACGGCAAGTGGTGGGCGCACGTCGGCTGGATTCTGGTTGGCAAGTCGATGCATCACGATACTTCGACTCTAGCTCGTTATGTGCCTGACCTCGCGAAAGACAAATTTCAAGTTTGGATCACGAAATATAATTATGTGCCGATGATCGTGCTGGGCGCGGTGCTGTTTGCCATCGGCGGGCTTCCGTTCCTGCTCTGGGGCGTGTTCCTGCGCACGGTGGTAGGCCTGCACGCGACATGGCTGGTTAATTCCGCAACGCACGTATGGGGCTCTCGCCGGTTTGAGACTCGCGACCATTCGACGAATAATTGGTGGGTGGCGTTGCTGACATTCGGCGAAGGCTGGCATAACAACCATCATGCGTATCCCACTTCGGCGCGGCACGGCCTCCGGTGGTACGAGGTCGATCTGAACTGGTACGGCATTTGGGCTCTGAAAAAGCTCGGGCTTGCGCGACAGATTCGCCGGGCGAAGACGGCGGTGTTGCCGGGCGCTACGGGTATCGCGCCGGCGGCCGCCCCCCCACAGAGCGATCTGATTTCAGCCTAGAAGCAAACAACCCCCGTCGGTGCGTTCCTCATGAGGCGCACCGATGGAGAAGCTGTCGCCCGCACTAGCGGTCATATTGCCTTCGGTGAATAAAAAATCCCTCGATAACATCGGCCACAACATTTTCCAAGACATCAGCCACTGACGCGCGCGCCTCCCAGAAATTTGCCGCCGTGAAACTCCGTCACCCCGTCGCACGTCTCAGAACATGTTCCCTGACAGGAAATTTCAGTAGCGCGGAGAAGTCGTGCCACTTGCCGCGTGAGGAGAGAGCATGGCTATGAGATTCGCGCGCGTTGGTATTGCAGCATTGGCTGTTTTGGTTGCGTCATTCACGGTTGCTGCGCAGCAGCGACGCCCAGGAGAACAACAGCGCCCCGGGCAGCGCGCAGTTCCGCGCATGACACAGCCCCAGCCCGAAGAGCAAAAGCAGAAGGAGCCTGTGCGCCACGCCCCTCCGCCGCCGCCGGTGGAAAAGACCGTGGTGACCCGTCACAGCGCGCACATCGGTGGGCAGGAAATCAATTACACGGCTACAACGGGCACATATGTCATCAAGGACGATCAAGGGAATCCGAAGGCGACTTTTTTTTACGTGGCTTACACGAAAGACGGCGTGCCGGACGTATCGAAGCGTCCCCTCGCGTTTGTTTACAATGGCGGCCCCGGCTCGGCCTCTCTTTTCACGCATATGGGCATGGGACCTGAGCGCGTGGTGCTGACGCCCGATGGCCATGGCATGCCCGCTCCGTACACGATTGCGGACAACGAAGATTCGTTTCTGGACGCGACCGATCTGATTTTCGTGGATGCGATTTCGACCGGCTATAGCCGCCCCGCGCCCGGCGAGAATCCCGCACAGTTCCACGGCATCGTCGAAGACGCCACCTGGTTTTCCGACTTCATCTATCAATACATCACGCGCAACGAACGGTGGGATTCGCCGAAATATCTGATCGGCGAGAGCTACGGGACCACGCGCTCGGCGGAACTTTCGGGAGTGCTGCAACATCGCCACGAAATTTATCTGAACGGAATCGTGCTGGTGTCCACCGTTGCGTTCGCGAGTTGGGGAGCTGACGACCGCTCGGAATTTTATCTGCCGACGTATGTGACTTCCGCGTGGTATCACCATTTGCTGGCACCCGATCTCGAAGGCCAGAGCGTTGAGCAAGTCGCGCAACAGGCGCGCGAATTTGCCCACGGGGAATACGCGCAAGCGCTGGCGAAAGGCGACCAGCTATCTCCCGAAGAGAAGGAAAAAGTGGTGAAAGACATGGCGCGCTTGACGGCGCTTTCGCCAAAGTATATCGAGGAAACGAACCTGCGCATCAGCCCGTTCCGCTGGTTCACGGAACTCGAACGGGATAAACGCCTGATCGTTGGCCGTCTCGATTCGCGCTTTGAAGGCATGAACCGCGACGCGGCTGCTGAGCGGCCGGAATATGATCCGAGCGAGGCGTCGTATCTGGGAGCTTTTACGGCAACGTTTCAGGACTACGTGCGCCGCGATTTGAAGTGGGACAGCAACCAGTATTACACCGTCACCGCCAACGTTCGTCCCTGGGATCGCACAGGGGACACCGACGTTGCGGAAGTGTTGCGCTCCGCGATGACCGAGGAGTCGAATCTGAAAGTGCTGGTCGTTTGCGGCTATTACGACCTTGCGACGCCATTCAATGGCATTGAGGAGACCGTGTCTCACATGGGCCTTGAGCCGTCGATTCGCAAGAACATCAGCTTTGCCTATTACAAATCCGGCCACATGGTCTACATCGATCAGAAAGCGCACGACAAACTTCACAGGGACGTGGACAACTTCATTGATTCGAGCTACGCGCACTAAGAAGGCATCACAGAGGGCGTAAACGGCTCGCGTATCTACCCAATGGTTGCGATGCCGGAATGTGGAGTATCCCGCACCGCCCGCACCGCAACAATTACTGCGCGCGATTGCTGAACACGGATTCGAACTGCAAGCGAAACTTTCGCCAGTGCTGGCGGCCCGCAGTCCGTTGCTGTTTGTTCCAAGACGGAACACGCCTGCTTTCTGGTACAGCGCTGAATTGCACCGCCGCAGTTATTTGCTTGTGAACCCTGCATCCCACTGATTCCACGACGATGACGAAATAATGCGCTGGCAGCTATGGGCATCGTCGTGCTCCCTTAACCTCCCGCGTTCACCTCGAGGGAGGGGTGTCAGGTGAAAGTTTTGCTTGTGGACGATGATCCTGTCTCGCGTTTGTTGCTCGTTCCGCTGTTGGACAAGTGGGGCTGCGAGGTTGAGGTTGCGCAAGACGGAGCATCGGCGTGGGCTGCTTTGCAAGCGCCTGAATGTCCGCGTTTGGTGCTGATGGATTGGATGATGCCCGGATTTAGCGGCGTGGAAGTATGCCGGAAACTGCGTGCGCGTCACACCGAACCATATATTTATGTAATGCTTCTCACTGTGCGCAATGATCCGCAGGACGTTATCGAAGGACTCGAGTCAGGAGCCGATGATTATCTGGCGAAGCCCTGCAACCCGGCGCAGCTTCGCGCGCGCATTCGTATCGGTGAACGGATCTTGCAAATGCAAAGCGATCTGATTCAGGCGCGGGAGTTGGTCAAATTCAAATCCACGCATGACTTGTTAACGGGTGCATGGAGTCGTGGAAGCACTCTGGATATGCTCGAACGCGAACTGAGCCGGGCGGGACGCGAACATCGCCCTCTTGGACTTATTCTTATCGACTTCGATCGTTTCAAAAACATCAACGACACGCGGGGCCAGCTTGCCGGAGACATAGTATTGCGTGAGGCCACGCTGCGCATTCTTTCGTCCATACGCATATACGACATCGTCGGACGATTCGGCGGCGAGGAATTCCTGATCCTGCTTCCCGGTTGCGACACTGCGGCGGTAGCGAACAAAGCAGAACGAATCTGCGCAATCATTTCCGGCCTGCCAATTCAAACCGCAACGGGACCTGTTTGGTTGACGGCGAGTCTCGGCGCATTTTCCACGTCGCCAAGCGAGTCTCCCATGCCCGAGTCCGCGCTGCGAGCTGTGAATGCGGCGCTTAGCCGCGCGAAAGAGCGGGGACGCAACCGGGTCGAGATGTTCAGCGAGGAAATTCCCGCTGAAAGCCAGCTTGGTGCCGTGTTCCCCGCTCTTGAAAGCCGCTGAGGAAATACACGCCGGTCGCGCGGCCGGATTTGTGCAATTCGTTCGGATTTGCCCGCACGTTTCCGCATTTGTGTGCTATTTTTAATGTGCAGCGGGAATAGCGGCAATGCAGTCAGCGGGCACGTTACACATTCCTCGAATCCGAGTTGCACCGCCTCTGCCCAGCTTCGCAAAGAACGCCGAAGCCCTAAGTTCGCACGAAAGCTACGTAGACGAAGTCCTCCGTCAAGTTTTGCGGCAGCTTCCGGAAATCACCACAGGGTGCAGTTGTACACGAAGGAGAGAGATATAAGCATGGCGCAGCCCATTCGCAATATCGCAATTATTGCTCACGTGGATCATGGCAAGACGACGCTCGTCGACGCCATGCTGAGGCAGAGCGGAATTTTTCGCGCGAATCAGGTGGTCGTCGAGCGCGTGATGGATTCCAATGATCTGGAGCGCGAGCGAGGCATCACAATTCTCGCCAAAAATACCGCGCTGTTTTATCACGACACAAAAATCAATATCGTGGACACGCCGGGCCACAGCGATTTCGGCGGCGAAGTGGAACGCGCGCTGCGCATGGTCGATGGCGTGCTGCTCCTCGTCGATGCAAGCGAAGGCCCGCTGCCGCAAACGCGCTACGTCCTGCAAAAGGCATTGCAGGCGCATCTTCCGCCGATCATTGTCCTAAATAAAATTGACCGCTCCGATGCGCGCGCCAAGGAGGTTCTCGACGAGATCTACGATTTATTCATCGACCTCGATGCAACGGAAGACCAGCTTTCATTTCCCGTGCTCTACACGAACGCGAAGACAGGCGTCGCGCATCGCAAATTGGATGATGGCTCGACAAATCTTCAGCCGCTGTTTGAAGTAATCGTTTCCGCGATTCCCGCGCCCTCGGGAGATCCCGCGGGACGATTGCAAGTCCAAGTCACGAATCTCGATTATAGCGATTTCCTCGGACGCATTGCGATTGGCCGTGTTTTCAGCGGCACGCTGCGCCGCGGCTCTGAAGTGGGCATTGCGAAACTCCACGGCGACATGATTCCGACGGTTATCACGAAGCTGTTTACGTTTCGCGGTCTGGAGCGCGACGAAGCGGACGAAGTTGCCGCCGGTGACATTGTCGCCATCGCGGGTTTCGATGGCATTCAAATCGGCGAGACGATCACGGATCTCGCAAATCCGGCGCCGTGCGAGCCGCTGGTGATTGATGAACCGACTCTGGCGATGATTTTCACGGTGAACACTTCGCCGCTCGCGGGCCGCGAAGGGCAATTCGTCACATCGCGCGACATTCGCGCGCGTCTGCAAAAAGAATTGCTCACCAACGTTTCCATTCGCGTGGAAGATTCGGAAACCACCGATTCCTTTCGCGTGTTGGGACGCGGCGAATTGCAACTCGCGATTCTGATTGAAACCATGCGCCGCGAAGGCTACGAGCTGATGGTTGGCAAGCCGGAAATCGTGGTGCGCACGGAGAATGGACGGCGGCTCGAGCCAGTCGAGTTGCTGGTAGTGGATTGCCCGGAAACGTTTGTTGGCGTGGTGATGGAAACGCTGGGCAGCCGCCGCGCCGAACTCGCCAAAATGGTGAACCATGGCTCGGGGCGAGTGCGTATGGAATTCAAGATTCCCTCGCGCGGCTTGATTGGATTGCGCGGGCAGCTCCTCACTGACACGCGCGGCACGGCGCTGCTGCATTCGCTCTTCGATGGCTGGACGGAATATGCGGGAGAGCTTGCGTCGCGCAACACAGGCGCGCTGGTCGCGGATCGCGCCGGGAAGACTACGGCATTTGCGCTGTGGAACTTGCAGGAGCGCGGCGAACTTTTCGTCGGCCCGGCCGTGGAAGTTTATGAAGGAATGATCATCGGCGAGAACGCACGCGAAGCGGATATGGACGTCAATGTCACGAAGGAAAAGAAGCAAACGAACATGCGCTCGTCAAGTGCCGACGAAGCCATTCGCCTGGTCCCGCATCGCGTGCTCACTCTCGAGATGGCCATCGAGTTTATCACCGACGACGAATTCGTCGAGATCACGCCAAAGTCAATTCGCCTGCGCAAAAAAGTTCTCGACCCCAAGCGCCGCCCGCGCCGCTGGCAACAAATCCGCGCCAGCATCGACACTCCGGCGTAGCGCGGCCCGCGCTGGTAGATCCACGCTTTCGCAAGCGCCCAACGCGCGCGTTCACGACGATGCTGCACGAAGGAACGTGCGACGTCACTGACCCTGCCCCGCGGCCTTGGCCATCCATTCTTTCGAGCGCCGCTCCATCTCTTCCGGCGCAACGTCTTCAACGTGCTGGGCGATGCCCCAGTTATGGCCGAACGGGTCCGTAATGGATCCGAAGCGGTCGCCCCAGAACATGTCCGTGAGCGGCATAACCACTTTCGCTCCCCCGGCGACGGCGCGGTTGAACACCGCGTCGCAATCCTCGAAATAAACATAGAGGGAATGGGCCGTACAACCCGCGGGCGCGACGGCGTGCCCCGGGAACTCGTCGTTGACCATAATTTTGCAATTGCCGATGAGCAATTCGCAGTGGCCGATGGAACCGCCGGGACCTTCCATGCGCATCAGTTCTTTCGCGTCGAATGTCGTCTTGTAAAACTCGATTGCTCGCGCCGCGTTCTTGCAGGTCAGCGAAGGCGTAATGGTGGGATGATTTTCGGGGATTGCTTTTACGGGATTCGCCATTGCGAAGCCTCCTTCGATTTTTCCCGAGCCCTGATTTGCTCATGGCAGCCGTCCGCGGTCGGGAAACATGTAATCTGGAAAGTGGACAAGAGTGTACACCGAGGCGCGCGGAAATCAAACCGCCGCTTTCCCCGCGCGGAATTGAGTCGAAATCCGCTTCGCGCCGCCCTGCTTAGCCGATTCCCTCAAATGGGGGATTTTGTTCGTCTTGTTATCCGCGCGGACGTGCGATAAATTAGCCGCCTCCCGAGCAAGGAGCCAGGACGCGGATGAATGCGAAGGGCAGGAGTCACAAAAGCCATCTGAAAGTTTTGCTGCGGCGCGCGGCGATTCAGAAACGCGTGGTCGCGGTAGCCCGCGAAATCAGCCGCGACTTTCGCGGCGAGCGCGTCCACCTGATCGGCGTGCTCAAAGGTGCGTGCATTTTTCTTTCGGATTTGATTCGCGAAATCGACCTCGATACATCGATCGATTTCATGGCTGTCGCGAGCTATGGCAAAGGCAAGCAATCTTCGGGGCAGGTGCGCCTCTACAAGGACCTCGATACCAGCATCGAAGGCTTGAACGTTATTGTCGTCGAGGACATTCTGGATACGGGCCTCACCCTCAGTTATCTTTGCCGCGTGTTGCAGCAGCGCAAACCGAAGACGCTGAAAATCGCCGCGCTACTCGACAAGCCTTCGCGCCGCATTCAAAATATTAGGGCGGACTATGTCGGCTTCACGATTCCCAACGAATTTGTTGTGGGCTATGGTCTCGATTACGATGAGCGCTATCGCAATCTGAAAGACGTTTGTGTTTTGACTTTGCCGCTTGAATAAAAGTTCCCTGAAAAACGAAATCGCGATGCACGCCGAAAATATTGCCAAGCTGATTGACCACACGCTGCTGAAACCTGAAGCGGTCAACAACCAAATTCGCGCACTTTGCGAAGAGGCAGTGCGCTTCGGCTTCGCGTCCGTGTGCGTCAATCCGTGCTACGTGCCGCTCGCCGCGGATTTGATCCGCGGCTCAGCGGTGAAGGTGTGCACGGTGGTGGGTTTCCCGCTGGGCGCGACACTTCCGCTCGTGAAAGTGTTCGAGACGGAGCACGCGATAAAAAATGGCGCGGACGAAATCGACATGGTCATCAACATCGGGGCGCTCAAGTCCGGCGACGACGAAGCCGTCGAGGCGGACATCTGTGGCGTTGTCGACGCCAGCCATCGCGGCGACGCGATCTGCAAAGTGATCCTCGAAATGGCCCTGCTTACGGGAGAAGAAAAAATCCGCGCTTGCCACGCTGCGAAAAATGCCGATGCCGACTACGTAAAGACCTCGACGGGTTTTGGTCCCGGCGGCGCGACGGTGGAAGATGTCGCTCTGATGCGTTCCATCGTTGGCGTCAAGATGGGCATCAAGGCAGCGGGCGGCATTCGCACTTTCGAAGACCTGAAAAAAATGGTCGCCGCGGGCGCCACGCGGATCGGCTCAAGCTCCGGCGTGAAAATCATCGAAGAGGCCCGCCAAGCCGGCGCCGAATGACCGTGGTTTTTCACACTTCAGCGCTCTAGTTTCGCAACTTACGCCAAGCTCCCGGATGTTTTTGCGCTTCGCCTGCTATAATAAATAAGCATTCATGCATTGCGGCATCTGAGTCGTGGTATCCGCAAATCTCATCGAATAGGGAATCATGGAACCCGTTGAATTGAACGCTGCCCAGGAACTGCCCGCCGAAGTGCTGGCGACGATGGCCGAAATCGGCCAGGAAATCAACGCATCGTTGAATCTCGACGAAGTGTTGGCGCACGCCGCAGCCCAAATTAAGCGGCTGATCGAGTACGAAATCTTTGCCGTGCTGCTGCTCGACGAAAATGCGCACGAACTCCGTTTTCGCTTCGCCATCGGCCATCACCAGGAAGTTGTCGAGAACTGGCGCATTTCCGTGGGGCAGGGAATCATCGGAGCCGCCGCGTCCACGGGCCATCCCGTGCGCGTCAGCGATGTTCGCAAGGACCCGCGCTACCTGAATGCTCTCGATGGAGTGCGGTCGGAGCTCGCGGTTCCGCTGGTGGTGCAGGGCCGCGTAGTAGGCGTGCTGGATATTGAAAGCAGCCAGCTCGATTACTTCACGCGCGATCAGCAAAATATTTTGATGATGCTGGCCACGCGCATTTCGAGCGCGATTGAAAACGCGCGGCTGTTTGAGCGCACGCGCCATCAGGCGGATACGCTTTTGCTGCTGAACGAAGTCGCGCGCGAGACAAATTCCATTCTCGATGTCGAAGGCGTGCTGCGTCGCGCCGCGGAAATGGTGAAGCGCGTCATCGATTACCAGATTTTTGCCATTCTGCTTTACGATGAAGTTGCGCGCGTTTTTCGCCATCGCCTCAACGTGAAATTTGGCCAGCACATGCAGGAGCGTTCCGTCGTCTCGCCGCACGAAGGAATTGTAGGCGCGGCGGCGACGCTGCGGCGTCCCGTCGTGGTGCCGGATGTCTCTTTCGACCCGCGCTACATTTCCGTCAATCCGGAAACGCGCTCCGAGCTGGCCATTCCGCTTCTCTACAAACATCGCGTGATTGGCGTGCTCGACCTGGAAAGTCCGCAACTGAATTATTTCACGCCCGATCACGTACAGGCTCTTTCGATTCTTGCTTCGCATTTGGCCGTCTCGATTGAAAACGCGCGCCTCTACGAACAGGTCGCGCGCGACGAAACGCGGATGGAGCGCGACCTCAACGCGGCGCGCCGTTTGCAGTCCGCGCTACTGCCACCCGTTCCTGGCAGCGAATACGGACTCGACATTGCCGCGCGCGTCGTTTCTTCGCGCGAGTTGTGCGGCGATCTCTACGATTTTTTGCCCAATGGCACGAGCGACCTGAGCATCGCGCTTGGCGACGTCAGCGGGAAGGGAAGCGCTGCCGCGCTCTACGGCGCTGCCGCCGTTGGAATTCTGCGCAGCCTCGCTCCGCAGCACTTGGCGCCCGCGAAAATGCTGCAAAAGCTCAATCAGGTTATTTGCGAACGCCGCATCGAAGGCCGTTTCATGACCATGTGTTTGCTTTCCTGGCATCCCGCGGAGCACATGCTTCGCCTCGCGAACGCCGGACAGGAGCAGCCGCTGATTTTCCAGAATGGCCACTGCGAAAAGATTCCGCTCGCTGGTTTTCCCGTGGGCATGTTCGACGATGCCAAATATGACGAGATTGGCCTGGTGTTGTCGGCCGGCGATATCCTTGTGCTTTATTCCGATGGCATCACTGATACGCTGGACGCGCGCGCGCAGTTTTACGGCTGGCGGCGCTTGAGCGAGAAAGTGTGCTCGCACGGGAATCTTTCCTCCGCGGAAATCGCCGATTACTTGCTTACCGATGTCGATAACTTTTCCGGTGGCAGGCACCCGTTCGACGACCGCACTCTTGTCGTCCTAAAAGTGATATAAGAATTCCCTTCATGGGTAAAGACAGGGGTTCCGATTCACTGAATCCGACCAGCTACGCGCCCGGATTTTCCTATCGCCGGGATGCGATTTCTTGCGAGAGCATTCCGCTTTCCGACATTGCCGCGCGGGTCGGAACGCCCACTTATATCTATAGCCGCGCCGCATTCGCTTCTGCTTATGGAAGATTTCGCCGCGCCTTTCGCGGCACGCCGCATTCGATTTGCTACGCGGTCAAGGCCAATTCGAGTCTGGCTGTTCTGCGCGCTTTCGCTCGCATGGGCAGCAGCTTCGATATTGTATCCGGAGGAGAGCTTTTTCGCTTGCGCCGCATCGGCGTTCCGGGCGAACGGATCGTTTTTTCGGGCGTTGGCAAGACGCGCGAGGAAATTCGTGAGGCGCTGCGCGCACGCATTCTGCTTTTCAACGTTGAATCAGCGGAAGAGCTCGAAATACTCGCGAGCGAATCCGCACGCATGGGCCGTTCTGCGCCTGCCGCGATTCGCGTAAATCCGGATATCGAAGCGGGCGGCCATCCGCACATCGCCACGGGACATCATCGCCACAAGTTTGGCGTCGACTGGCCCGAAGCGCGGCGTCTCTATCTTCTTTACAAGGATTCACTGTGGATCGATTGGAAGGGAATCAGCGGCCACATTGGATCGCAAATCACCAAGGTTGCGCCTTTCCGCAGTGCGGCCGCGCGCCTCGCGGGGTATTTTCGTGATCTGTCGCGCGAGGGGATCGCGCTTCGCTATCTCGACATCGGCGGCGGCCTCGGCATTCGTTACACAAACGAAAATCCGCCTTCGATCGAGGAATATGCCTCCGTATTGCCAAGCTCGTTGCGCGCGCTGGGTTGCCATTTGCTGCTCGAGCCGGGCCGCGCACTTATCGGACAAGCAGGCGTTTTGCTCACGCGCGTCCTTTACGTAAAAAGCAGTCGCGGCAAAACATTCATCGTTGTCGACGCGGCGATGAACGATCTGATTCGCCCCGCACTGTATGGCGCAACTCATCCCATCACGCCTGTCGTGCGCCCTCGCGCGAATGCGAAAGTATCTTCCGTCGATATCGTTGGTCCGATTTGCGAATCCGGCGATTCATTTTTGCACGATTGGCGTATGCCGGAAGTCCAGCCTGGAGATCTGCTAGTGATTTGGGGCGGGGGTGCGTACGGTTTCGCCGAATCTTCAAATTACAATTCGCGTCCGCGCGCGGCGGAGATTCTCGTCCAAGGCAGCCGTTTCCGCGTCATTCGCCGCCGCGAAACCCATGCCGATCTGATCCGCGGCGAACGTTCCTCGTAATAATTTGCTTCACGCGTTTCGGACGCTTACTGCCCTGCCGCTCGTCTATTACTCACCCGGATGCAAAAAACTTTCTACCGCACCCGTGAACAGGTTCGGCTGATCGACGAAGGTCATGTGACCGCTCTTCGGCAAAATCACAAGTTTCGAGCCTGCGATTTTTTCGTGCATTTCTTTCGAAAGCGACGGATCGCATTCGTCGTGATCGCCGACAATAATCAGCGTCGGGACATGAATCGACGGCAGCTTGTCCACGTATTCCACGGACTTCAAATTCCCGTCAATCACAAATTCGCCGTCGGAGCCCCACATTTCGCGATACAGATCCCACGACATGATGCCGTTTGCGACAGGATCGTAATTCGGGTCGGGATGTGTCTGGTACAGGTAGGGAAAATAGGCCTGGCCCCACGCGGCTTTCATGTACGCGTCCGTGTATCGATTCTGCTGGTAGGGAAGTCCGTGCCCGAAGAGTCCAGCCTTCTCCATCGCATCGAGCCTTGCTTGCACATCCGGAGGGGCGCTGGCCTTCTCTTTGGCGAGCACTTCGTTCATCTGATTCGTGCTCGGAAATGTGCTGCATAAAATCAGATGCGTCAGGTTGCGTTGATATTTCAACGCGTATGCCTGGGCCAGCACGCCTCCGGCGGAATGCCCGAGCAGCGTGATTTTTCCCAAATGCAGCGCATGACGAACATCCTCCGCGTCTTCCACCATGTTTTCAACCGTGTATCCGGAAGGATCGGAAAGTTTCGACGATCGGCCCGAACCGCGCTCGTCGATAAACACCAATTCGTTATGGCGCGCCAGCGGCAACAGATAGGGTAGAAAATAATCGTGCGATGCGCCCGGCCCGCCGTGGAGAATCAACAGCGGAGCGCCGCGTCCCACCATCATGTAATAAATCATCACGCCATGCGCATCCACGAAGCCTTCGTGCATCGGGTAGACGTTCGAGCTATTTACGCTGCTCCGCGTCGCGCGGTGGACGCGCTGCTGCGCATGCATCGGAGACGCAGTCACCACGAAGAGAGCTGCCAAGAATATGCACGACGGAAATTTAGCTTTCATTATGGTGGCCTCTTTTTGAGATATTCTGCGGCGACTCAGCGGCGCGTTCAGCGCTGTCCCCACCGCAGCTTGTTGCGAAGCACTTTGAAATATGTCTGCTCTTGCGGCCTCACCAGTTGCACGCGATGGGGTGATTTGGAAACGGTGATGCGATCGCCGCGTTCCAGCTCGAATCCCACCTGCCCGTCGAGTGTCAGATAAGCTTGCTCCGCGAGCGCGCCGAAATCCAATTCGAGTTGCACGCTATCTGGCAGAACAAGTGGCCGGTTGGTAAGCATGTGCGGGCAAATCGGCGTAAGGACAAACGCTTGCAGAACAGGATAAAGAATCGGCCCGCCCGCGGCCAGTGAATACGCGGTCGAGCCCGTCGGCGTCGAAACGATCAGGCCGTCCGCGCGATAAAGTCCGAGGAATTGCCCGTTCACCGACACATCGAAATCGAGAATGCGCGAGAGCGCCGATTTCGTCACCACCGCGTCGTTCAACGCCTCCTGTTGCTGAATGATTTTACCTTCGCGCAACAATTCCGCTTTCAACATCATTCGCGGGCTCAGGCGATGCCTGCCCGCCAGCACATCTTCCAGCAGAGGAAATGCTTCCTCGGTGGTGACGCTGGTCATGAAGCCCATTCCGCCCAGATTCACCGCGAGAATGGGCGCCTCGCATTCGGGAAACCGCCGCGCTGCGTGGAGCAGCGTGCCGTCGCCGCCAAGGACGATTAGCAAATCGATCTGTGCAGACATTTCATCGAGAGTTATTTTTGCCGGCGGAGTGAAACAGGATGCCGCGACGGAGTCGAAACAGACTTCAAGGCCGCGCTCCCGCAGCCACTCGGCCAATCGCGGAACCACCGCGCATATTTCTTCCTTCCGTGGCTTGCAAAAAATTCCCGCGCTTTTGATCATGGATCACCAAGTTCGGCGAATTGTATTCTATTCGGGAAGCCGTGCGTGGAGGAAATGTTCCTGATTGCCTTCTTTGCCCGCGACGCGGCTGGGCCGAATGCCAAGAATCTCCAGCCGCGCCTTTTCGGCCGAGCTCCGGACCGTCGCAATTGCGCGTTCGTGAAGCGCAGCGTCGCGCACGATCCCTCCCTCACCCACGAGTGATTTCGGCAGTTCGAACTGTGGTTTAACCAGAATCAGGAACGTTGCCCCGCGTTTTGCAATCGTAGTCACAGCTTCAATCAGTTTCGCGACAGAAATAAAGGAGACGTCCACTGTGACAAAATCCACTTTTTCCGCAATTTCGGTTGGCTGCAAGTAACGAGCATTTTTTTCTATAGCGACCACGCGCGTGTCTCGGTGCAATTTCCAATCCAACTGTGCCGTATTGACGTCAACCGCGTACACGCACTTCGCTCCGCGTTGGAGCAAGCAGTCCGTGAAGCCTCCATTCGACGCACCGACGTCGAGGCAAACCAAACCGTGTACATCGAGGTCAAAATCTTCGAGCGCCCCTTCAAGTTTCACCCCGGCGCGACTTGCATATTTGGAAGCGGCGTCGGTGATTTCAATTCGCGCGGCCGCAGCGACCAGCTGGCCCGACTTTCTTGCCAGCTGTTCATCGATACGAACTTTCCCCGCCATGATCAGCGCTTGCGCGCGCTGTGGCGTCTCCGTCAGCCCGCGCTCCACCAGCGCGAAATCCAGTCGCATACGTTTCTGTTTAGGAGATGAACGCGCAAGGGCCATGAGTGGGAGTGTCCGTGAAAGCTAACCGAGAAACGGCAAAATCGCAGCCGAACCAACGAGGAAAATAACGCCAACGACCAGGCTGTAGGTTGCCGTTAGCGCCGTGGCCATTTGCATCAGTCGTTGTCGCGTGGCGGTCACGGTGAAAATTCCCACAGCGGATGCGGTCATCAGCATATTCATCAGCAGCAACCCAGCCAAAAACATTCCCAGGCCAAGGAAGCCGCGCCCGCGGCCGCCCAGATTCGCGGCAAGCAGAAAGATGAGAAGTTGACTCGGCGTTTCCGCTCCCAATCCGTGAATCACACCTACAAAAAATACCGATTTTTTTGTGTAACTCCAATTTACCGCTGTAGGCCTCTCCGCGGCGCCTCCATGAAAGGCCGATCGAACTTTCCAAACAAGCCAGCGAAACGCGCCAATCAAAATCATGATGCGCGATTTCGGAACGGCTTTTCCGCGACTCTGGAACATCGACCCCAGCACATAAATTCCCAGCACTACAAGAGTCAATCCCACCGCGCGCTCGGCCCAAGCGTCGATTACCGGCGGCAGGGAAGTCTGAAAGAAAATCACGATGCTGCCCAGCGCCGCCACGGTCGCCGCATGCCCCACCACGTAGAGCAGGCCCATGTGCATCGCGCGCTGGCGATCCGCTTCCACATTCGTGATGTCCGAAATTGCGGCGATATGGTCGTAATCAAATCCGTGGCGGAAACCGAGCACGGCAGCAGTGAGCAACGCGAGTTCGAGTGTCTTCGGCGCGATCATCCGTTTCACGATAACAGAAGATTTTGCCCGCTGCAAAGCTAAGCGTAGTCGGGCACAGCACGTTTTATAGCGAACCCGTCGCGCGTTTGCAGCGGTCTGCCGACGAAAACAATCCGCATTTGCAATTGCCTTGACTCGATAACGGAGAAAAAGATTCTAAGTGCGTCGCACGACGAGGTATTCCGCAATCGCGCGCAAGTGCTCCGCGCGTTCTCCGTAGCAATCCAGTTCGCGATCCGCGCGCGCGGCCAATTCTCGCGCAAACGCACGCGATTTCTCGATCCCGAACATCGCCGGATAGGTCGCCTTTTTCTGCGATTCATCTTTTCCGGCTGTCTTTCCGAGCGCCGCCGAAGATTCTTCGACGTCAAGAATGTCGTCGACGACTTGAAATGCCCAGCCAATCGCCTCGCCAAATCGACGCAGCCGTTCGATGTCTTCGTCGCCCGCTCCGCTGGCCAGTGCGCCTGCGACACTTGAAGCGCGAATCAACGCTGCGGTTTTGGATCGGTGAATGTACTCCAATTGCGTCGCATCGAGAGGCTTTCCTTCCGCTTCTACGTCTGCCACTTGTCCGCCGACCATCCCGCTCACGGTGCCCGCCGCCGCGGCAACCTCCGCGATGATTCGTACGCGACGTGCTACGTCGATATTCGCGTTTGCCAGGGTTTCGAACGCCAGCGTCAGCAAGCCATCGCCCGCCAAGATCGCCATCGCCACGCCGAATTTCTTGTGGCACGTGGGTTTGCCGCGCCGCAGATCATCATTATCGAGTGCGGGCAGGTCATCGTGAATCAGCGAATACGTGTGAATGAATTCCAGCGCACATCCCACGATGGCTGCCGCGTCCAATTCGCAGGAAAACATATGTGCTGCTTCGTAGCACAAGATTGGCCGAATACGTTTTCCGCCGGCGAAGATGCTGTAGCGCATTGCCCGATGGATCGTTGACGGCGGAGTGACTTCCGGCGGCAGCAAACGCTCGAGCGCGGCTTCGATGATGGTTTGGTCTTCGGAAAAAAAGGAAGGCTGCGTCATTTATATGGAGTACACGGAGGAAAGCTAAAGTGGTGAGAATTCAGCAAGAGCATCACCGCGATTGCGCATCGTCCTCGTTCGTTTCGAAAGGCTCAGCTTGAATTCTCCCATCAGCCTTTCTCAACAGAATTTCGACGCGCCCCTCAGCTTCTTCGAGCTGCCTCTGGCAATCGCGCGAAAGCTTCACGCCTTCTTCAAAAAGCTTCATGGCTTCATCGAGAGACAGATCGGTCGATTCGAGCCGCTTCACAACTTCTTCCAACCGCGTCAACGATTTCTCGAACTCGCCTTTGCGCGGCGGCTCAGGCGCTTTATTGGGCATAGGATTCATTGCGTTTCATCTCCAGCCTTGCGAGTCTAGCTCGACACTTCAATCGATGCAACCCGCCGTCTCCGACGCGCGCGAAAGCATAACCAGTCCTGCAAGTTCAGTTTTGAATTCGCGACGCTGCGGGGCCATCTTGCTACAATTAACAAGGGCATGGCGAAACAGGTTGCACCGACTTTTGTTTCCGCCTCGCCAGCGACTCCGGAGAAGACGGATCTATGCCTGCTGCATTTGGCTCCAACCGATGATCGTCCTCCATCTCTTCGTCATTTTCATACTCATCGCTGTTAACGGATTCTTCGCCGCCGTCGAATTCTCGCTCGTTGCCGTCCGGCAGTCGCGCGTGCGACAACTCGTTGAGCAAGGTGATCCGCGCGCGCGCGTCGTCGAGCTCCTGATCGCCGATATGGGCATGGTAATTTCCGGCGTGCAAGTCGGAATCACGCTGACAAGCCTTGCGCTCGGCTATCTCGGCGAACTTGCGCTCGCGAATTTTCTCGATCCATTTTTCGTTGGAGTAGCAGGGCGTTATGCCCCCATCATCGAGCATGGTCTCGCTCTTCTGCTCGCTTTCATATTGTTGACGGCATTGCAAGTCGTGCTCGGCGAACTCGTGCCGAAAAGCCTGAGCCTGGCGCATGCCGAGCGCGTAGCTTTGCTCGTCGCGCGCCCGTTCCGATGGTTTCTGCGTACATTTCGCTGGGCCATTCTTCTGCTCAACGGCATCGCAGGCAAATTCGTCAAGGCCCTCGGCGTAAAAATAACGCAGAGCCATTCCGCTGTCCGCTCCGCCGAAGAACTTCGCATTCTCGTCGAGCAGGCGGGCGAGCGCGGTGTGCTTGAGCCCGTTGAAGAACGTTTCATTCAGGGCGCGATGAGTCTCGGCAACGTGCAGTTACGCGAAATCATGGTGCCGCGTCCGGACATTCACGCGTTGCCTTCGAACGCCACGCTCGAAGATGTGATGAAAATGATCGCCATCACGCAGCGCTCCCGTATTCCCGTTTACGAAGGCAATCTCGATCACGTGGTCGGCTTCGTCCATATCAAAGACCTCATCTGGATTTTGCTCGACCGCGCACGTCGGGCCGAAGAAGACCAGCCGCCTGCTGAATTTCATCTCCGCCACATGCTGCGCGAAGTCCTGATCGTGCCGGAAACGAAACCCGCCATCGAACTGTTGCTCGAGCTTCGCGCACACCGAACTGGCCTTGCGATGGCTGTCGACGAATTCGGCACGATACTCGGCCTGGTCACGCTCGAAGACATCCTGGAACAAATGGTGGGAGAAATTCACGACGAGTTCGACGTCGTCGAGCATCCGCTGCACCTCGCCGATGGCTCAATGATTTTCGATGCGTCGCTGAATATTCGCGATCTCGAGGGTCAGTTCCACATCGAGCTGCCCGAAAATCCCGCATACGAAACGCTGGCGGGCTTTGTTTTAACGCAACTGGGCTTCCTTCCGCGTGGCGGCGAAACGTTCGAAGATCGCGGCTACCGCTTCACCATCGTGGAAGTTGAGGGCCGCCGTATCGCGCGCGTGAAAATTAAGAGGCTCGAAGATGTCCCCGCGTCAGCGGAAAAATCAGAGGGAGCGCCGGCTTCGCCGTCAAAAAACGCGGCAAATTCCTTTCAGTCTCGCGCGTCCCAATCGGAATTTAAATCCAAGCTAAAATCCAATTCTAAAAACAAATGACACGTTACATTTCTCTGCGTCTCGTCTATTCCCTTCCTGCACTCTGGCTGATCGTTACCATGGTTTTTCTTCTCGCGCATATTGTTCCCGGTGATCCGGTGCAGCAAATGCTCGGCGAAGGCGCCACTGCTTCCGATGTGATTCAGCTTCGCCACGCGCTCGGCCTCGATCAGACGATTCCTGCTCAGTACGGCCGTTATCTTGGCGGAGTCGTGCGCGGCAATCTTGGCGAGTCGTTTCGTTTTCAGCAGCCCGTGCTTAAGGTCGTTCTCGAACATTATCCCGCCACGCTCGAGCTGGCCTTCGCTGCGCTGATCGTTTGTTGCGCGATTGGAATCCCCGCGGGCCTGCTGGCCGCGCAGCGTCGTGGACGTCCCGCTGACCACGCCATCGGCTTCTTCACTTTGCTCGGACTGTCCATCCCAAATTTCGCCTTGGGTCCGCTGCTCATTTTGATTTTCTCCGTACTCATCGGTTGGCTGCCGGTCAGTGGACGCGGCGGCATCTCGCACCTCATCCTCCCGGCCATCACGTTGGGAGCCGCGCTCGCCGCGATTCTCACGCGCATGGTGCGCACGTCCGTGCTCGAACAACTGGGAAGCGATTACGTCCGCACCGCACGCGCGAAAGGCCTAACGGAACGCGCCGTTCTGCTGCGCCACGCATTCCGCAACGCGCTGATTCCTATCCTCACCATTCTCGGATTGCAATTCGGCACGCTCCTCGCCGGCACCATCGTCACCGAAACGATTTTTTCCTGGCCAGGCATCGGCCGTCTGGCCGTGCAAGCCATCGAAGCGCGCGATTATCCGTTGCTGCAGGGCTGCATTCTCGTCATCGCTGTTTCGTACGTTCTGGTAAATCTGCTGACGGATCTAGTTTACGCGTTCGCCGATCCGCGCGTGCGTCTGCAATGAAAGGCCTGCGCGAATTTCTCCGCCACAGTATCCCCGGCAGCGTCGGTTCCGTGCTTTGCGTGATTCTGATTATTCTCGCCGTTGGCGCGCCGTGGCTCGCTCCATACAATCCCGCCGCGCAAAACCTTCCCGCGCGTCTGGTCCCGCCCAGCGCGGCGCACTGGATGGGCACCGACGAGCTGGGCCGCGACGTCCTCTCTCGCGTGATTTATGGCGCGCGAGTTTCCATGTCTGTTAGTGTTTCGGTTGTCTTCGGCGCGGGAATTATCGGCTTGATTCTTGGCTCGCTCGCGGGCTATTTCGGCGGCTGGTTCGACCGCTTCGTGAACATCATTCTCATCAACGCGTTTCTTTCGTTTCCGGGAATTCTCCTCGCGATTGCATTCGCTGCGTTTCTCGGCCCCGGCCTCGGCAACGTCATCATCGCGCTCACCATCACCGGCTGGGCGGGCTATGCGCGTCTCGCTCGCGCGCAAGTCCTGCAGGCGAAGGAAATGGATTACGTCACCGCCGCGCGCTCGCTTGGCGCGTCACACACGCGCATTCTCGTTCGCCACTTGCTGCCCAACATCATTCAGCCCGTCCTTGTGCAAGGCACCATCGCGCTCGCCGGCGCGATTCTCGCCGAATCGACGCTCAGCTTCCTGGGCCTCGGCGTGCTCGCGCCCATGTCCAGCTGGGGCGCGATGCTCAACGACGCGCGCGGCCATCTTTTCGACGCGCCGCACATGGTCATTTTCCCGGCGCTCGCCGTGATGACCGCCGTCCTCGCCTTCAATTTGTTGGGAGACGCCCTGCGCGACTGGATGGACCCGCGCATACGCTCGTACCTGGTCGTCACCGACCTTGCCCGCTAGCCGGATTCGCGATGGCTCGGCTTACGTTCCGTCGGCCTACGAAACCCAAAGCATGGCTTCTTTGACGACCGCCCACGTGCCATTCTTTTCGGCCAGGAGCACCAAATTGCCAGCGCCCATCTTATCGCTTGCCTGATTCCCCACACCTAGGAGAGCTTGATCCTTACGTTTGTTCAATCCGATACGCGAAAAGCTGAGGATTCCATGTGCCCCGGGATACCTTTTATAAAAGTTACTCCAGCCATCTCCGGGAACACTAAAGACTACGTTCAC
>Ga0307373_10000853_pt1 | contig 58662 bp, 55 predicted proteins | sample OX2MG_FD_202534 | JGI IMG/M metagenome (GOLD analysis project Ga0307373, IMG submission 202534) | Soil microbial communities from Risofladan, Vaasa, Finland - OX-2 | ecosystem: Environmental > Terrestrial > Soil > Coastal area > Acid sulfate soil | place: Finland: Risofladan, Vaasa | collected... | reverse complement strand
TTGCCCGCAGTTCGGCCAGGCGCAGCGGTTCGTCGGCGTCGTGCGGCGCCACACCGACGCCGGCCGCTCGAAGGTCATCCCGCATGGCCCCTCCGCGGCCAACCCTGACGCCCCCCACCAGAACCTCGGCCATCGTGAGGGTGTGGACGAGCATCGAGCCTGGTGTGGCATCGAGCAGGATGGCGGTCGCCTCCGCGTGGTGGGAATCGACAGGACTGAGGTGAGCGATCAGGACACCGGCGTCCAAAGCGATCACGCCGGCCAGTCCTCCCGCAGCTCGGCGAGGTAGCCCGGTCCGAACGCGTCGGGGTATGCGCCGCTGCTGGCAGTCACGGCGGCGCGGTGGACCTCGACAGCTCTCTGCTCGTGCTGCTCCAACGTTTCGCTGCCGACGTCGACGAGTCGCAGGAGCAGCTTCGAACGCGGCTCGCCCGGCCACCGCATTGCGGCGCGATCGATCGCACGGGCGACGGCTGGTGTCTCTGTCACCTGATGGCGGGGACGCGCGGTAGGCATGAGGTGAGTGTACCACTATATGCCGAGGTGGTACACCAATGGCGGAACGTCCAGCTGACGATCCCCTTGCGACGACGATGACAATTGCCGGGCTGGATGCGCCGTCCCTACACCGATCGCAGTTCGGTCCCCGGGCGGTTACGGCTACTGATGGTGACCGCGTGATCGTTGATCACCCGTCACCGACCTGCGTCATCTGCGGCAGCCCCGAAGGGGTTCGGGAGGACGGCACCGCTTGTTACCCGGTCGCCCGAGCCACTGAACAGGGAAAATGGGTGAGGTCTTCACGTTTGGGGTCGACCGGGACCGTTCGCACCGTTTCGTGAGCCCACCCACAGGTTGAGCGCCGGCCACGCACACCAGCTCGGCGTGAGCCGCTCAGCGGCGCCGCGGCGTGCGCGGGTCGACCTCGATGATCGACAGGCTCACGACTTTTGGTTCTCACGGCTGTTCTCACGGGAGGCAGCGAGCTCGGAGTCGCTCCTTACGAGCTCCCGGTTTGACCGGCCTCCGGTGTGGACAATGTCTACGCCCTTCCGTTACCATTATCCACATGGCTCGGAACCGCCATCAGCGCAAGCAGGTCGAGGAAGCGCTGAGGTTCGCCGAGCGAGAGGGATGTGCAGTTGAGGTTCGACACTCGGGACATACCTGGGGCCATGTCGTAGCTCCGAACGGATAGCGATTCCGTATATGGAGCACTCCCAAGGACCCAGACGTGGCCGCTCGCATGATCCGCCGCTTCGCCCGCAACAACAAGGAGGGATGAAATGACAAGCTTCACGTTCCGCATCCGGCTCCACGAGGCGATCGATGACGAGGATGCCGATCGCCTGCACGAGGCATTCGACGACGAGATCGGGATCGAGGATGGACCGAAGGGCCACTTCGTCGATTTCGAACGTGATGCCGAGTCCTTCCTCGACGCCGCGCTCGACGCCATTGCCCGCGTGATCGAACTCGGATTTGAGCCCCTATCCGTGGAGGATGAGCTGGTCTCGATGGCCGACATCGCCGAGAGGACGGGTCGCAGCCGTCAGTCCGTGTCAATGCTGGTCAGCGGGCAGCGGGGCGTGGGCGGCTTCCCTCGTGCCATTGCAGGCAATGTTCGCAGTCCTCTCTGGCATTGGGCGGACGTGGCAGCGTGGTTCGAAGGTCACGAGGGCGAACATTTGATCTTCGAAGATCGGATTCGGACGATCGCTTCGATCAACGGCGCCCTCGCCAATCGGGTTCTGGCTCGTGAGCATCCATCGGACGTGAGGCGGATCCAGCAACGGCTTGCAGGGTAGGCCGGACGCGTTCCGAATGACGGGACAGAATGACGTCAACGAGAGAGGCCCGTAGCCCCCTACTTCGGCTGACGGAGTCGTCCCTGAATCCCACGGCCCGTCGTCCCGTGCGGTCGGGTCCCGGAGCTCCTCAGCCAACTACGCCGTATCACGTCGGAGAGGGTTTTCTGCGCTGGAGGGAGGCTCGCCGGGCAGGCGGAACGCTTCCGACCCACTCACCCGGAGCTTGATGGCGGTCCCTCCCTCCCTTCACCACCCTGTGGGGAAGCATCTGGCCGACCACGGTGTTCGCCACGGCCCGCTGGACCCGCCGGACTGGACGCTCCAGCTCATTGGCCAGGTCGGTGATACGCCTGAGCGTCTGGAGATTCGACGGCGGACGCGGGGGCTTGGGGCTCACGGCGCTATCCCAAGCTCCGCCGCGAGACAGTCGGCCTCGCGGGCGCGGAGCAGGCCCCGCCGGCGAGCCTCGCGGTACGCATCGACAAGCCACCTTCGCCCTCCCGCTCCGCCAGGCGGGCGCGAGCTTGGTCATGGATCTCCACCCGAGCGACCGGGGCACCCAGGGCACCCACCACGGCGCCATCTGCCACCACGGCAACCTCTCCTGCCCGGCCACGCCCACGGTCCTGTTCGACCTGGTGCCGCTGGCCCGGGGCGCGAGCCAAGAGGAGGTGGCTGCCCACAACCGGCGCTCGGGCGAGCTCGCCCGCTACAAGCTGGGCCGGGTCGCCGGTCCCGACCCCGATGGCTACACCCGGGTCATGTGCCCGGCCGTGGCGCTCTGCCGCCGAGCGGGCCAACGCCCGGATCAAGGACCCCGCCACGATCGACGTCGCCCGGGGATGGTGCCGGGTGATGGGGCTCGCGCCGATGAGCCTCTTCCTCGCCTGCGCCATCGTCGTGCGCAACCTGGCCGTGCTGGACGCGTTCAGCGAGCGCCAGCGCGACGCCGAACGCCGGGCGGCAGCCGGCTTCTCTCCACGGACCCGTCGACGCCGGCGCCGGACCCTGGCCAACCTCGTCGGCGCGTCGGCCAACGCACCGCCGTAGTCCGAGGCCCTTCGCACTGACAACGGCACCACGGTTGTCCTCACGCGCCCCGACCCCCACCGAGCGCGTCGCCAGCGGCCGGATCGAGGGACGAGGCCGCATCCGGGCTCATGGACCGAGCGTCACACCCCGGCGCGACAATTCGCGTAGACGTCGTTGAGGTCGACGAGGTGCACGTCGATCCGATTTGCCACCTCGGCCACGAGGCCGCGGGTGAACCCCGACGCCGAGACGAGGACGATGTGGGCGTGTGCAGCCCCGTGGAGCACCGTCCTGATGCGCTCCAGCCGGCTCAGGTCACCCGCATCGAGCTCACGGAGTTTCGCCTTGCCGATGGCCTCGATGACCCGGCGCTGGGGCCCTGTGCCCGGGCCCAGCGCCACGATGTCGAGCTCATGGGCGGAGTGGTCGTCCCTGTCGTTGATGACCGTCGTGCCGACCGTGACGATCGGGGCGCCGATGAGCGTCTCGCCGATCCGGCGGAGGTGCTCGCGTGCCAGCTGCTCGAAGTGGGGGCCGAGCACGAGCGATTCGAAACTCGACCGAGCGTCCGCCCACGCCTCGGCGCCACGACGGTCCTCGAAGAGGGCGACCCGGGGATGACGCACCACCTGGTGGAAGCGGATGATCGGGTCGGCGATGCGGTACACGGGGCGGCGCTGGCGGAGCACGTCGTCGTCCTTGTGGAGGAAGCCGGAGCGCACGAGGGCGTCGAGCGGGTGCAGCACGCTCTGCTGGGAGCGCCCGAGCTCGTTGGAGATCGCTGACTGGGTGCTGCTCCCCCCGGCGACGGCAGAGAGCACCGAGAGGTAGAGGGCTCGGTTCTCCAGACCACGCTGCTCGCCGAGGAGCCACTCGTCCTCCCGGAACAGGGCGGCAGCGGGGGAGAGGATCTCGTCGACGACCCAGGGGTCGAACTCTTCGATCGAGGAGGGCACCGAGCGCACAAGCTCGCGGTAGCCGGGCGTGCCACCGAGGATGGCATCGACCCGGAAGGCGAGGTCGGGGTCGGTGATACCCCAAAAGCGCGCCGAGTCGAGGTAGCTGAAGGGTCGCATCAGGAGGTTGGACTGGACCCGCCCCCGGAGCGCGCCCTGGCCCTCGAGGAGATCGGCCATCACCGAGATCGCCGAGCCGCAGAGGATGAGCCGCACGGCGGGCCAACCCTCGTCCTTGGAGCGGTCGACGGCGCGCTGGAGGAGCGAGGGCAGCTCGGGGGTCTTCTCGAGGAGGTAGGGGAACTCGTCAAGGATGGCCACCGCTGGGCCGTCGACGATCGAGCCGCCTCCGAGCGGCATCGTCTCGAGGGGAGCCGTCCCGAGCGCTCCGCCCATCCGCGGCGCCAGTCGCCCGAGGCTCGAGATCGCCTCGTCCCAGTCGGCAAGGGCCAAGCGGCCGACACCGAGGTGGGCACCCAACCGGTCGCCGAGCTCGGCGAGCGCCTGGGTCGGCTCGTGCTCGAGCGCCTGGTAGTAGAAGCCCGCGGTCGCAGCGGCGAGGCGCCGGAGGGGATAGGACTTGCCTTGGCGCCGCCGGCCATAGACGATGCCGATGCGCAGACCCGGGGTTGTATCGGAAACGAAGGCCGACAGCTCCGCCCATTCGCTCTCCCGGTCGAACAGGTCGGCCGGCCGCTCCGGCCCTGCGTTCATGGAGCAAAGAGTACAAGGTTGACTTTGTAAAAGTCAACCTTGTGATGATCGCAGGCACTGACGCCTCGACCGAGGGCCACGAAGTGGCGAGTGGAGGTAGCCGGTAGGCAGGGGGCCCTCCCTCGTCGACCTGCCGCGCTGCAGGGCGTCTCATCGGGGCCGCGGTCTGAACTGGGAGGATGCGATCTGCTGCGACGCTCGGAGACGGGTGAAAACACCCCTCTGCGGATTCCGAGAGCGACGTGCCCTGCGACGGTCTGTGTGCGGAAACTCGTCCCGCCTCCGACCTGGGCTGGGGAGCTTCGTGGGGACGTCGTCCGAGGATCGCGTCGGGACTTCCCCGAGCAGCGGGGCCCGTTGCCCGGGGTGTCCTTCTATGACCACCACTGCCCAAACGAGCACCGAGGAACCCATGACCCTGCCTGCCAAGAGGGACCCCACCCAATTGCCCCTCGGGCTGGATGGTGCCGGTCTCCAGAGGACCCGTGGCGACAGCGATCGCGACGGCAACCATGCGCCGACGGCGGTCCAATCCGGCACCGAACGACCGGTTCCGCTACTCGCTGCCGGCCCTGCCCTCGTTGACATTCCCACCGTCGCCGAGTCCCTGGGGGTGACCGTTCGCCACGTCCGGCGGCTGGTGGCCGAGCGCCGGATCCCGCATGTCCGGGTGGGTCACTTCATCCGCTTCGATCCCGACGACGTCCGCCGGTGGATCGACGATCACCGGGTGACGGCCTGAGGTCGTGCAGCGGCCAGGGCGCCGCCGACCGGCGAGCCTCATCCCTCGGTGCCGAACAGGGCGGCTCCGATCCGAGCCGCGGCGTCCTTTTGCATGGTCGGGGTGACGTGGCTGTAGAGGTTGGTGAACAGCATCGGGTTGGCGTGCCCGAGGCGCTCGGCGGCCACCTTGGGGGCCACCCCGTTGGCCAACATCAGGGTGGCACAGCTGTGGCGCAGGCCGTGGGCCGTCAGCCGGGGCAGGCCCAGCTCCTCGGCGAACTGGGCCAGGGTCCGTGACAGGTACTGGGGGTGGTAGGGACCGCCGACAGGCTTGGTGAAGACATGGTCGGTCTCCTCGTAGTCCCGGGCCGCCAGGCGCTCGTGGGCCTGGCGGGTTCGCTGGCGGCGCAGGACGCCCACCATGCCCGGGTCGAGGTCGATGGCCCGCACGGCGTCTCGGTTCTTGCCGGCCGAGGCGATCACTTGATGGCCTAGGCCGCTGCCCTTCGTGTGGTCTGGCAGGGTCCCCAGCGTTTAGGCAGGTCAGGAGTGGTCGAGGGTTAGGGTTCGTGTGGTCTGGCGAGGCTAAACGGGGGGTGTGTTGCCGAGTTCTGTTGACATCGCGTTGACAAGCGATGTGCCGCCGGATTCATCGGAGGGCAGAAGTTCGGGCAGAAGTCGTAACGTGGGTCGCATGAGTCACTTCATCGGGGAACGTCCAGGATTCACAGACCATGCTGCTGGCACCGTACGCTTCGAGATCGACCTCGAGCTGTGGAGTGAGTCCGGTCGGCCAAAACACACCGACCTGACCGAACAGGGAGGATTCCTCGCGGAATTCATTGTAAATGCGCTCAAGAAGTTCGATGTTGGCAACGATGTCGCTGTCCATCGGCTCCGATATTTCGGCGCCAAGGGATCCGACGTGGCGTCAGATCTCGAGATCGGCAACGCTCCGCCGGGCTAGACACTCAGCGGTTCGCCTCGCCTTTGGGCGTCGCTGCTGGCGTCTCGGTTCGCCGAGCCCCTGCCTGCTACCCGTGCGCCTTTTGATACGTGCGCACGAGCTTCTCCAATAACTTCACTGAGCGCTTGCCGGTTACGAAATGAAAGGTCTCTCCGGTTCCAAGGGCGACGGTCGCACAGGCTGACCGCATTGGCCCGCGTTCTCTCTTGATCGCCGACACATCCTGATACGAGATCATTGCCATTCGCGCCGGGGACTGGTCATAGTCCGGGACGAAGAACAATCGCCGGTCCGTGAACGCCAGGAACCCCTCATTGTCTGGCCCCATTCCCAGTTCGAGATACATGGCGGTAACGTCCCACTCCGGGGTCTCGCCGGGTTCAAGGCCAGATCCGAGGGAGCCCCATCGGGCTCGCTTCGCCTGTATGGCGTCGTAACTCATTTGCTCAACATGTTAGCGAGGTCCCGATAGGTCGGCCCTGGCCTGCCCCGGTATCCGTCGAAATCCCACCGTGACGGCTCGAGTCGTTCGGGAGAAGAATGGCAGAAGTGGGTCAGGAGACCGGCAGGTCCCACAAGGGTGGTTCCTCCCGCTGAGGCCACGCCACGACCTTCCAGCAGCCGAGATGAGGTTGCCATCCCCATACCAACGGGTTACCCCACTGGTCCTTCATGCATCTGAGGCCTACGGGGACCTCGGTCGGGTACGCCGGAATGGGCATGGGAACTCCTTTGGTTATGGACTCCCCGACCGTACCCAGGCGCCCTTTGCCAAAGCGGTCACTTTCACCAAGGTTCAGGTCGGGATCCAGCTCTCGTCCCACTCGTACTGGCTGCCTTGATCGGGGAGCACCGTCCCGTTCACCTGCGCGAGCTGCTTGCCGGTGATGCCGAAGGCGTAGCACGTGAAGTTGGCCCCTGACGTCCAGGCGTGGGGCATCACGCAGACGACGTGCCTTACCCCTGGCACGCCCTCCTTTGCCGCATCCGGTCGTATCGAACTCTCGATCTGGGCCCGTGACGGGCCACCCCCACCCCCGTGCTGGACAAGCACCAGAAATCCGACGACAACGACGCTCGCGACGATCGACACCGAGCCCACAATGATGCTCGCCACCGCCCAGCCCATGCCTCGCTGGCCGCCGTTTGAGCTGCGGATTTGGCGCCGTGATCGGAAGCCCATGATCACGCTCGCGATCCCACCAATGCCGCCGAAGAGAATGGAGAGCAAGATTCCCCACCCGCCGAGCCGGTTCGTCGTCTGGTATCGGGGATCGGCCGCCGGGGGCGATTCCTTGGCAGCGACTGGCGGTGTCGGGGCGGCGTACCAATAGCCGTCAGACGCCCGGTACTGCCAGTTCCCTTGGTCGTCCTGGCGCCACTGGACTTGGTCGGCTATCACAGCCCCTTGATCTCTCGCCCCGTCGCCCGAGCCCACTCGAGGATGTCGTCACGTTGCCACACCCGGCCACGAGTGAGCTTCTCTGCGGGAGATGACTTACGACGGGCCATCGGTGAACCGATCCAGCTCCTTGCGGGTTCGCGTGAGGTAGATGATTGAAGCAATGAGGCCGGGGAGGAAGAGGAGATACCACCCGGCAATGACTCCGATGATCCACACGGCTTTTTGCTTGCCGTTCAGCTGTAACCGCGGCCTCCGGGCGACGTCGATCACCGTCCAGACAACGAGGACGAATCCAGCGAGTCCCAGAAGGAGCAGGATCAGATCCGGCCCGTAGATTTGAGCAAGCATCGGTTTGACCGTCATCACTCCCCCACAATCTCTCGCCCGCTCGCCCGGGCCCACTCGAGGATCGCCTCGGTGTCCCACTCGATTGCGGCCGAGCGTGGCAAGCGGCACTCAATCAGCGCGACCAGCAACCTATTGCCCAGTTGCGTTCAGGGACGAGAAATAGTCAAGACCTGTGGATGAGAACCTGACCGACTACGCGGCGACCTCCTCGTTCAGCTGCTCTGATCGCTCGACCATCACCCCTTTCTCGAACTTCACACCGGCACGAACCAGCGCCACGAGCTCGGGTGCGTTGACCGCTCGCCAGCGGGCCTGGGCCGACTCGATCAGCTTGTAGGCCATGGCCAGTCCGGCGGCCCGTGAGCCTGGTCCCTTGGTCACCTTGGTGCGCAGCCGCACGGTGGCGAAGGTGGACTCGATCGTTATCTAGAGCCGCCACCAGATCCGAGTCTCTGACGTGCGAGTTCGTGTTGTGGACGGTGTCTTCGACGCAGATTCTCAGGATGGTCCAAGAGCCCCAGAAATATTTTGGGTGGAGTCGTGTTTTCGGTCGATCGGGCCATTGATGACGGCACGGTTGGCGCCCAGTGCCTCGGCAAGGGCGTCGCGCAGGCGGCGGTTGTCATTTTGGAGTTCCCGGATACGTTCGTTGGCGGCTTCGAGCCGGCGGATCAAGGAAGCGTCAGAGATCTTCTGTCGATCTGGAATGAGCCTGCTCGTGGAGTTTCGGCGTCCCCGGAGCCGTTCGATCTCACCCCGTAGCTCGGTCTGGGTGTAGAGCCAGGATCGGGAGACACCCGCCTCTTTGGCGACCGACTCGAAGCTGACGGCGATCCCGGCGTTGTCCATCCGGCGCAGGGCTGCCACGGCACGCTGTTGGGTCGCTTGGGAACGGCGACGGGCGGCATCGATCACGTGTCCGGAGTTGTCAGCCCGCATCAGCCACCTCATCACCGGCGGTGTCATCGTCTTCGAGGCTCGTGATGATCCGGTCCAGATTGGAGAGGACCTGCCGATTCATCTCCGCCAGGCGGCTCTGATCTCGTGCCTCGGCGGCGGTGATGATCTTGACGACCTGGGTGCGCTGCTGGCGGTGCTGGGGCAAGAACTCGACGGTGGTGAGGAACATTGGGCAGGTCAGGCAGGCGTTGGCGTGTGGGCAGGCCTTCTGAGCCGGTAGGCCGCAGAACCCGTTGGGCAGAGCCTGGGTGGCCCGGCCGAGCCGCTGTTTGGCCCAGGCCGCCTCGGCCAGCGGTCCGTCAGGGTCGATGGCGACCTCTCGGCCGGTGATGCCGACCTTGCGTGCTGCCTCCCAGTGCCGACGGACGGTCGTGTCGTGCAAGCGGGCGTAATGAGCCGTCATCTGCGGCGAGTCGTGGTCAAGGATGCGGCGGACAACCTCTTGGGGCACGTCCCGGTTGAGCAACCGAGTGCCCAAGGTATGGCGCCATTGGTGCGGGGTGAGGTGAACCGGCTGCCCGTGGCTGTCGCGTACTTCACAACGCTCCAGCCACCGATAGAGCGCCTGGCGGTAGGTGCCCGAGCTGATCGGGGCACGGCCATCGGGGTTCTTCGTCGGCCGCGGGAACAGGCACAGTGCGGCACCGACCCGCAGCTGTTGCTCGCCGATGAGATCTTGAACCTCCTCGTCGATCGGCACCAGCGCTTCGCGCTTCATCTTGTGATTGACATAGCGCAGGTAGGGGGCGCCTTCGGCGTCGGTCACGATGCACTCGCGCGGGAGTCGTAGCGCGTCATTGACCCGTAGACCGCAGCGGATGAGGATCACGGTGACCAACTGAAATGCCGGATGGGCCCAGCGGTCGAGATTATCCGGCTGCTCGATCTGGGCCATCACCTGTTCGGACAGTGCACGGGGCATCCGCTCGTTGCGCCTCGGATAGTCGTCGTTGAAGATCAGCGCGCTGGGCGACAAGGAGTCATCCCAGCGGTGTTGACGGATGGTGCAAAGAAACGAGTTCAGTTGGGCGATGTGGTCGTTGTGGCGCTGCCGCCCACCCCACTCGGCTTGTAGATCGGCCAGATAGCGCTCCAGGACCACCCGGTCGATGTCACTGAGACGCTGGACTCCGATTCCCTGGCAAAAGACCGCGAAGCGGGTCAAGGAACGCAACCCCCGCCGGACGGTCTCGAGGTTCAACTCGGTCGAGAGGCGCCAACGCAGCCACCGCTTGACCAAATGGCACAGCCACGGCTGCGGAACGGTGGTGAAGTCCAGCGTCTGGTTGCCGTCGTAGCCGAGGCGGCGCAGTTGCCAGATGTCGCGGGGAAATTCGCCCTCCCAACCGTCGGCGTCGACGAGGTCTTCGATCTTGCGGCGGGCGTAGAGGAGGAGCGCCCGGCGGTCCCCGTCTTTGGTTCCCTGACTGACCTGGCTGCGCCAGGTCGCCTCGCCGCAATCGAGCAACGACGTTGCGGTGGTCGACGCGAGGAAGCGGACGAGCCGCATGACGACAGACGGCATTGTCTTGGTGGCCATCTCATCGCGGCGGCACTGCAGCATGTACTGGATCTCTAACTTCAGTTGCGGGCCGAGATCGTCCAAGCAGATGGTCTCTTCGGCTCTATGGGTGACCGGCAAGAAGCCCTCACAGAACGACTCGACGTCGGGCCGCCCGTTGGCCCGCCAGGTGGCGTCGTGGGCATGGCAGAACGGCTTCTGTGCTTGTGGCCACAACTCACAGTGTGCGATGGCGCAACGAGCCCCCGCGGTTGGCTGCTTGATCAGCGGCGGATCCAAGAGCCAGCGCTCGAGGTCGGGGCGACCTGAGCGCTCCCAGCGTTGGAAGTGCAACTGGCACAGACCGCTTCGACACACTCCGTAGCCACACGGCGTGATTCGACAGCTGGCGTTGGGCCGCTGGCGCTGCCACCGGGAGTCAGTGGTGCTGACGAAGACGCCCAGATCTTTGCAGCCCTCATTCCTCCAGCGCAGGTGGTGTCCGGCACAGAGCCCTTTGCCGCGGGCCGGGCGGGTGCAGCTGTCGACCCCACAGACACCACCGCCGAATATCGGATCGGTGGCCGAGAAGGTGAGGGTGTCGGCCCGGAACTCGGGGCGCACCACCCCAATGAGCCGCTCGAGTGCCCCCGAGGATCCGAATGGGTTCCCCGCGGCTGTGGGGGTGCTCACAGGCGCACTGCGGTGTCGGTGAACCATCCGGCCTCTTCCAAGGATCGACGGGCGTCTTCGACGCTGAGGTGCCCGTAGATGTCGAGCGTGGTCGTGACCGAGGCGTGGCCGAGCAGATTGCTCACCACCTCCACTGGGGCGCCGGCACGCAGGAGCCGGGTGGCGTAGCTGTGCCGGAACCAATGCGGGTCAAAATCCACCCCGCTGCGGCGGCGCAGTCGACGCACCAGGTCGTAGACGGCGGGATAGCTCACGGGGCGACCATGTGGTTCGCCCCAGAGGTTCACGAACACGTAATCGCTGTCGAGGTCGCCATACTCGCCGTGCATGTAGTCGGCGTAGAGCCGGATCAGCTCCGCGCTGACCGGGATGCTCCGGACCTTGGCTGACTTGGAGCGGGCCCCGTTGTCGTTGTCTCGTGGCACCACCGTCACTTCTCGCTGGGCCGCCGCCCAGTCCTCATGGCGCAGACCGAGGGCCTCGCCGATGCGCATGCCGGTGTCGTAGAGCACCGCGCACAAGAGCCGGTCCCGGAGTCGTTCGCAGCTGTCCAAGATGGCCCGGACCTCGGCTGGGGTCAGGATCCTCGGCTGCTTGCGAGAGGCCTTCAGCCGGATCGCCCGACGGGCTGGCGGCTGGCTCTTCGATATGTGGTGGAGGAACGGCCGCCACGCCGTTCCTCGACGACCGGCCGGTTGCCAGCTCTTGAGCAATTCGCCCAGCTCGACCCCGTTCCGGGCAGCGTGCTGATAGAAGGCACTGACCGCCGACAACTTTCGGTTCACCGTCGCCTCGCCGCAATGGTGTTCCACCGAAGGCAACACGGCGATCCCGCCGGAGCGGATCATCGGCGGCAGCCGCAGCCACGCCACGAACCCCCCGACGTCTTCAAGCCGCACGTCACGCCAATCGGGCCCTCGGTCACCGAGAAAGACGAACCAGTCCTTCAGGTCGTGCGCATACGCCTTGACCGTGTTGGGGGATCGCTCGATGTCACTCAAATATGCGAGGTAGCGATCCACTCCCTCAACGGGAGCGCCGTCATCATCGAGGACAGTCCACGACTCACGCCGCGAATCGGGCAACACCACCCGCTGAACGAACACCGAACCTCCCTCGAACCTGCGTACTGGACGGCTGTAGATAACCACGTCCAGCACCCAGGCTCGGATCAAAAGGAGGCCCGTCAGCTACGTCATGGACACCCTCCAGATGCCTATAGATAACGATGGGGTTCGTCGTCTTCAAGTGGATCCAGTGCTCGGCCGGGAAGGCGTAGAACGCGAGCAGCTCCTCGCGGTCCTTCGTGACCTTCTCGGTGGCCTTGGGCCATTTGGCCTCGTAGTCCTTCACGAACTGCTCGAGAGCCTTCTCGGCGTGGGTGCGGTCCTCGGCGTCACGGACCTCTTTGAGGGCGGCTCGGGCGGCCGGCTGGGCCGACTTGGGTAGGGCGTTCATGACGTTGGCCATCTTGTGCACCCAGCACCGTTGGTGAACCGTCTCGGGGAAGACCTCGCCGAGCGCCCCCCAGAACCCCAGCGCCCCGTCGCCGACCGCCAGCACCGGGGCGGTCATGCCCGGGCGCTTGAGTCCTCGTAGCACGTCGGCCCAGGACTCGATCGACTCCCGGTGGCCATCGGAGATCGAGACCAGCTCCTTGGTCCCGTCCGAACGGACACCCACGATGACCAGGGCACATAGCCGTGCTTCTTCGAGGCGGACGTTGAAGTGGATCCCGTCGGCGAACACGTAGACGTAGTCGACGTCCCTGAGTGTCGGGCGCCGCGTTGATTGATCACAACGGGGACCCTGACGGACACCGACGGTGGACATGAGTTGGTGGTCGTGGTGGCGACGCCGCCGTTGATGAGGACGGGGCGGGGCCGGTCAGGGTTTGCCCTCGAAGTGCGGAGGGCGCCAGCGTGAGCACGACCTGAACGCGCAAGAGCCCCCTCGCCTGACCGTTGGAAGATCACGAGGGGGCCCTTCCTGACGAAGCCGGAGCTCCGCTGTGCTCATCGTAGGGACCGACGCCGCCCGCGTCGAGTCGGACCTTGTGGCCGGCAGCCTGGCCTGTCCTGGCTGCGGGACTGCCTTGCGGCCGTGGGGCAACAGCGTCGAACGCGAGATCCGCCGGCTCGGCTCGGTCGAGCGCCGACGGTTCCGACGGTCGATCTGTGGGGCATGCGCGGTGACCCACGTCCTTGTCCCAGAAGACACGCTCGTCCGTCGGCGTGACGGTGTCGAAGTGGTGGGGGCCTCCCTCGTCGCCAAAGCCAACGGTGCCGGCCACCGCTCCATCGCCGCGAGCCTGGGTCGACCGGCGTCGACGGTGCGGGGCTGGCTGCGCCGGTTCGCCGCAATGGCCGAGCGACTGCGGGAGCACTTCACCCGCTGGGCACACGCGATCGACCCCATCCACGACCGCCGCTCGCCCGGTGGCTCGGCGTTCTTCGACGCCGTCGAGGCCATCGGTGTGCTCGGGATCGTGGCGGTCCGCCGCTTTGGGCCACGCCCCGTGTGGTCCCTCGCCTCGGTGGTGACTGCCGGGGGCCTGCTTTCCAACACGAGCTCACCCTGGGCAGCGCCGGTGTGAGCGGCAAGGGTCTCGGCGTCCATCGACAGAGGAGGCCAAGACCCCATGAACGAGGCGCAACGAGACGTCGCGCTCTTCCGCTACTCCCTCATCCGCGAGGCGGCCGACGCCGCCCTCACCATTCGCCAACGTGGCGTGCTCGTGCGCGAGCTGGCCGCTGTGGACCACGCCGGTCCGGGTGGCCGCCGGGTCAAGGTGGGCCGCGGGACGATCGACCGCTGGATCCGCGCCTATCGGGCCGGTGGGTTCGAGGCGCTCGCCCCGGTGCCACGCACCGGAGTGCCGGTGACCGAAGAGCGCCTGCTCGAGCTGGCCGAAGCCCTCAAGCGCGAGGTCCCTCGACGCACCGCCGCCCAGGTGGCCGAGATCGTCCGCACCGCCGAGAGCAGCGGCCCTTCGGCTCGTACCCTCCAGCGGCACTTCGCCCGTCTCGGGCTCAACACCCGACCCGACGGGTCGGCGCCCCGGGCCTTCTCTCGCTTCGAGGCTGCCGCCCCGGGCGATCTGTGGACCGGCGACGCCCTGCACGGCCCGCCGATCGCCGGAAGGAAGACCTACCTGTTCGCTTTCATAGACGATCATTCGCGGGCCCTCGTCGGCTATCGGTGGGGGCTGTCGGAAGACACGGTCCGCCTCGAAACGGCGCTTCGCTCGGCATTGGCTGCGCGAGGTGTGCCTCGGCGGTGCTATGTCGATAACGGATCGGCGTTCGTCTCCAAGCAGCTGCTGCGGGCGATGGCCAGCTTGGGGATCGCCCTCGTCCACAGTCGGCCGGGTAAGCCTGAAGGCAGAGGCAAGATCGAGCGGTTCTTCGAGACGGTCCGCCTTCAGTTCCTCGTCGAGATCGAGGCCAAGCCGCCACCGGACCTGGCCGAGCTCAACCGGCTGTTCAGCGCCTGGGTGGAGACCGTCTATCACCGGCGTCGCCACTCCGAGACGAACGAGGCGCCTATCGAACGCCTGCTCGCCGCCGGACCACCGGTGCTTCCGAGCGATGCGGCGCTGCACGAGGCGTTCTTGTGGTCCGAGACCCGCCGGGTAACCAAGACGGCGACGATCTCGCTGCACTCCAACGTCTTCGAGGTCGACGCCGCACTGGTGGGCTCTGTCGTCGAGGCCATCTTCGATCCGTTCGACCTCACCGCCATCGAGATCCGCTTCCAGGGCCGGCCCATGGGCAAGGGACTGCCGGTCACGATCGGCCGTCACGCCCACCCAATGGCCCGCCCCGAGGCGGCCCCGGCGCCGGCCCCCACCGGCATCGACTACCTGGGCCTCCTCGCCGAGCGCCGCGATGCCGAACAGGCCCGGTCCATCAACTACTCCCAGCTCGTCTTGCCCGGCGCGGAGATTCCGACCGACACCGACACCGACACCGACACCGACACCGACACCGACAAGGAGATCCACCCATGACCATCGACCGTCTCCGGGCCCACTGGGGCTTCACCCGCATGCCCTTCGCCAAGGATCTCGCTCCGTCCATGCTCCATGCCCACCGGTCCCATGCCGAAGCAGTCGCTCGGATCGGTTGGTGCGTCGAGGAGCGCGTCATGGGTGTCGTCACCGGCGAGGTCGGCGCCGGCAAGACCGTCGCCGTGCGCGCTGCGTTGGCTGGCCTCGACGCCAGCCGCCACACCGTGATCTATCTCGGCAACCCGACGGTCGGGGTGCGCGGCCTCTACTCGACGATCGTGGCCACCTTGGGGGGAACCCCGAGGTTCCACCGGGCGTCGCTGATCCCCCAAGCCGCGGACGCCCTCGCCGTCGAAGAGCACGAGCGGGGGCGGCGGGTCGTGGTGGTTCTCGATGAGGCCCACATGCTCGACGCAGACCAGCTCGAAGGACTCCGCCTCCTCACCAACGCCGACATGGACTCCCACGCGCCATTCGCATGTCTCCTCGTCGGCCAGCCGACGCTTCGCCGGCGGATCCGGCTCGGGGCCTTCGCCGCCTTGGACCAGCGGGTGGCGCTGCGCTACTCGATGACGGGCATGGATCGAGCCGAGACCGCCGACTACGTGGCCCACCACCTGAAGCTCGCCGGTAGGTCCGACACCCTCTTTTCCGACGATGCCCTCGGTCTCATCCACCAGGTGTCCCGGGGCGTCCCGCGGACCGTCAACAACCTGGCCGTGCAGTCCCTTGTCGCCGCGTTCGCCGACGCCAAGGCGATCGTTGACGAGTCCTCAACCAGAGCCGCGGTGACCGAGGTGACGGCCGAGTAGCAATTCCCCACACGGCGCCCGCGTCGCCACGCCACCGATGATCACCACGAGGGCGACAGCACGCTCACGACTCGATGCTCACGGATCGTGTCGCCTTCATCGCCATCGAACGTGGCGGGCGACACCCTGAGCGACCGGTGGGCGAACTGGTCGCGTTCACGCTGCCAGTCGGTCGTCAGGCGGGTGATCCTTCCTGTCGGCGACCAGCAACGATCGCCTTGCCTTCGCCTGGGCGCTGCTACTCACCCGCGGCCTACGGCGTGGCGAGTTGTGTGGCCTGCGGTGGACCGACGTGGATCTCGAAGGGGGAGTGATTCGGATCAACCGGACCCGGGTGGTCGTGGATGGCAAGGCGGCGGACAGCACGCCCAAGACGGCAGCAGGTCGCCGGTCCATCCCTCTCGACGCCCACCTGGTGGCGCTCCTGCGGGCGCACAAGGCCCGTCAGGCGGCAGAGAAGCTGGCGGCGGGTCCGGCGTACGAGGACGCCGGTTGGCTGGTGGCTGACGAACTCGGCGCCCCGTACTACCCGGACTCGATTTCGGAGTGGTTCGACAGGAAGGCCCGGGCGCTCGAACTCCCGAGGATCCGGCTGCACGACCTCCGGCACACCGCTGCGAGCCTCATGCTGGCCTCAGGAGTGCCGGTGAAGGTCGTCTCCGAGATGCTCGGCCACAGCTCGCCAACGATCACGTTGTCGATCTACGCGCATACCTTGCCCGGTATGGCCGAGGAGGCTGGGGCGGCACTATCCGCGAGCCTGCTGGGATAGATCAGACCGCGGCCGCTACCTCTTGCAGGGCCGCTTCCTCCTCGCGGAGTATGGCCAACCCCCGGCTGGCAAGCTGGCTGATGACGGGCGAAAGGTCGATGTCGAGGTCGTCGATCAATGCTGACGCGACGATCCGATCGTCGACAGCGATAGCGAGGACTCCTGGTCCTTGGGATGCTTCGTCTATCGCTTCGTCAAATAGCTCCGCGGAGACGTCCGCGAGCTTGGCCTCTTGGTCCGGATCGACGCGGACGTACGACCAGAAGTTCGCCCGCTCGACCTCACCGGCCAAGCAGCGAAACAGGTAGTGAGTACCGTGCTGATCGAAGGTCCCGATGAGGGGGCGGTCATACCGGTGTAGGACGACCGCCAGACTCGCCCCCCGAGCCGGCTCCCAAGGGCGGGTGCCCGGCTGCACCTCAGCTAGATCAGACATTGATCCTCAGTTCCCAAAACACTCGTCGAAACGGGCGCAGGCATCATCATCCCACACTTTCTCCAGATCAATCCTTACGGACACATGACCCGGGTTGCGGGGTGTCCCGGTACTGGTCACGCTGAAGCCGGCCATGCGGAGACGACCGGCCGTGGTCTGACGAACCTGGTCCTTTGCGCTCACCTCCCACCTCCGATCCCGGACGGCCCTGGCAGCCTCTTCCTTGCCCAACGGACCCCTGATGAGCGAGATCTCGTCTTCTGTCCACTCCCGGGGCCTGTTCCGGAACGGCGGTCGAGAGTCTGAGTGTCCGTATTGCGTCAGCGTCTCGCTATTGCTCAGCGCGTCCGGGACCATGGCAGCCGAAGGTTACCCAAGCCCCATGAACCGGGACCGCACAAGCCCCACTCCCCTCGAAGTCCCGTTGACAAACCGTTGACAAGCACCCGCTGTCACCGCTTGTCACCGACCCTCGCAAGCCGCTGACCTGGCCTTATGGGTGGAGGCGAAGGGACTCGAACCCTCGAACCTCTTGACTGCCAGTCAAGCGCTCTACCAACTGAGCTACGCCCCCGTAGCAACGACGCGCGAGGTTAGCGCCTCGCCGGACCTCGCCGGACCTCGTCGGACCTCGCCGGACCTCGCCGGACCTCGCCGGACCGGGGGACCGGGGGACCGGGGGACCGGGGGACCGGGGGACCGCTCGGACCATTTAGCATGCTGCCCGTGCCCCGCGCCTACGACTTCGACGCAGTGGAGCGCAAGTGGCAGCGGCACTGGCTCGACGAGGGGACCTACGAGGTCGACAACGACGATCCGCGGCCCGGCTTTTACGCGCTCTGCATGTACCCGTACCCGTCGGGGCCTGCCCACCAGGGCCACGTCCGCAACTACACCTTCGGTGACCTGGTGGTCCGGTACCGGAGCATGCAGGGGTATGCCGTGCTCTCGCCGCTCGGCTTCGACTCGTTCGGGCTGCCGGCCGAGAACGCGGCCATCAAGACCGGTACCCACCCGCGGGTCTTCACCGAGGCCCGGATCGCCGAGCTGAAGGAATCGCTCCTCCGCCTGGGAGCGGTGTACGACTGGCGCCGCGAGGTGCGCAGCCACGATCCGGGGTACATCCGATGGACCCAGCTGATCTTCCTCCGCCTGTTGGACGCCGGGCTGGCCTACCGGGCCAACGCCCCGGTCAACTGGTGCCCGGGCTGCCAGACCGTGCTGGCCAACGAGCAGGTGCTCGCCGACGGGACCTGCGAGCGATCCGGGGACCTCGTCGTGAAGAGGGACCTCGAGCAGTGGTTCTTCCGGATCACCTCCTACGCCGACGAGCTCCTGGGGGCGCTCGGTGCGCTCGACTGGCCCGAGCGGGTGAAGACGATGCAGCGCAACTGGATCGGGAGGTCCGAGGGCGCCGAGCTCGACCTCGTGGTGGAGGGGAGGGACGGGGCCGACGGCCGGCCGGCGTTGGCGCTCCGCGTCTTCACGACGAGGCCCGACACGCTGTTCGGCATGACCTATGCGGTGGTGGCGCCCGAGCACCCGCTGGTCGACGAGCTCACCTCACCCGAGCAGCGGCCGGCGGTGGACGAGCTGCGCCGGCGGGCGGCGGCGGCCACCGAGATCGAGCGGACGGCCACCACCGAGTCGGGGCCGGGGTCCGAGAAGCGGGGTGCCTTCACCGGCAGCCGGGTCCTCAACCCCTTCACCGGCGCCTCGGTGCCGGTGTTCGTGGCCGACTACGTCCTGATGGGCTACGGCACCGGGGCGATCATGGCGGTGCCGGCCGAGGACGAGCGGGACTTCGCCTTCGCGCAGGCCTACGGGCTGCCGATCGTCCGCACCGTGCAGCCGCCCCCCGACTGGGAGGAGTCCGGGGGAGGTGCCTACGACGGCGAAGGAGAGAAGGTCAACAGCGGGTTCCTCAACGGCCTCGACATTGCGGAAGCCAAGGTGGCCGCCATCGACCGGCTCGAGGAGCTCGGCGTCGGCTCGCGCAAGGTCAACTACCGCCTGCGCGACTGGCTGGTCTCGCGCCAGCGGTTCTGGGGCTGCCCGATCCCCGTCGTGTACTGCCCGGACCACGGCGCCGTGGCCGTCCCCGAGGACCAGCTGCCCGTGCTCGCCCCCGACGACGTCGAGTTCCTCCCGACCGGGCAGTCGCCGCTGGCGTCGAACCCCGGGTTCCTCCACACCACCTGCCCCGCCTGCGGGGGGCCCGCCACGCGCGAGACCGACACCATGGACACGTTCGTGGACTCGAGCTGGTACTTCCTCCGGTTCTGCGACCCCTTCAGCGACGACCGGCCCTTCGACCCCGCCGCCGCCCGCCGCTGGATGCCGGTGGACCACTACATCGGCGGGATCGAGCACGCCATCCTGCACCTGCTGTACGCCCGGTTCCTCACCCGGGCCCTCGTCGACGTCGGCCTGGCCCCCGGGGTCGGGCGCGAGCCCTTCGCCAGGTACTTCGCCCAGGGGATGATCCGGATGGACGGCACGAAGATGTCCAAGTCGAAGGGCAACCTGATCGCCCCGTCGGGGTACTACCGGTCGGTCGGCGCCGACGCCCTCCGGCTGTTCCACCTCGGCGTGGGACCTCCTGCCGACGACTTCGACTGGACGGACCAGACCGACGAGGTGATCGACGGGTGCGGGCGCTTCCTCGACCGGCTCTACCGCCTGGTGACGGCGGGCGACGTGACCCCCCGCTGCGGGGACCTCACCGACGAGGACCGCTCGGTGCGCCACGCCACCCACCGGCTCATCGAACAGGTGACGGGAGACCTCGAGCGCGGGTCGTACAACACCGCGGTGGCCCACGTCCGCGAGCAGGTCAACCTCCTGCTCCGCTACACCCGGGCCGTCGGGGGCCCGCAGGCCGACGTGCTCGACGAGGCCTACGACGCCCTCCTCCTCCTGCTCGCGCCCATGACGCCCCACGTGGTGGCCGAGCTCTGGGAGGTCCGGCATCCCGGGGGCGACGGCGTGCATGCGCAGCGCTGGCCTGCCTTCGACCCCGAGCTGGCCCGGGACGAGATGGTCACCATGGTGGTGCAGGTGAACGGCAAGGTCCGTGACCGGCTGGCGGTGGATCCGTCGGTCGGCGACGACGAGGCGCGTGCCCTCGCCCTCACCCTGCCCAAGGTGATCGACGCGCTGGCCGGTCGCGAGCCCGAGCGCGTCGTGGTCCGCGCCCCCCGGCTGGTCAACGTCGTCCTGTAGGCCCGCTCGCGGGCCCGCTCCCTGCCCTGCTCTCAGGTGCCCCGGAACCGGTCGAGCATCTGCGCCAGCTGCCCGTCGTCGATCGGGTACGGGGTGTAGAAGCTGAAGCGGTCGATCAGGTCCCCGAAGCGCTCGGTGATCCGCGCCGCGACGTCGTCGAGCGGAGCGACCACGGCAAAGGTGCCCAGGACCTCGTCGTCGATCAGCTCGCCCATCTTCTCCCACTCGCCCCGCTTCGAGAGGACGTGGAGCTGGGGCTGCAGGTCCCCCCAACCGTGGAGCTCGAGCACCGGGCGGTAGGCGGGGGTGGACGCGTAAAAGGCGATCTGCTCCCGGGTGCGCTTGGACGCTTGCGCCAGCTCGTCCTCGGTCCGGCCGGTGACGATGAACCCGGGGTAGGAGACCTGTAGGTCGGACCGGGTCTTCCCCGCCCTGGCGGCGCCCCGCTCGAGCGCCGGCAGGGTGACCTCCCGCAGGTACCGCTCGGTCGTGAACGCGTGGACCAGGAGCCCGTCGCCGACCTCGCCGGCGACCTCGGTCATCAGACCGCCGACGCCCGCCAACACGATGGGCGGGTCCCCGTAGGGGTTCTTGCCCGGGTCGAACATGGGGGTCATGAGGGTATGGGTGTAGAAGTCGCCGCGGAAGGCGAGGGGCACACCGGTGTCCCACGTCGCCCAGATGGCCCGGATGGCCAGGACGAGCTCGCGCATGCGCGGGGCCGGATGGGACCAGGGCATCGAGTACCGCTTGGTGATGTGCGGCTTGATCTGGGAGCCGAGCCCCAGGACGAACCGCCCCTTCGACAGCACCTGCAGGTCCCGGGACACCACGGCGAGGGTCATCGGGTTCCGGGCGAACGCCACGGCGATGGAGGTGCCGAGCGTCAGCCGCTCGGTGGCCTCGGCGGCGATCGCCAGCGGGAGGAACGGGTCGTGGGAGGTCTCGGCCGACCATCCCCCGTCGTACCCGAGCCGTTCGATCCGCCGGGCCGACTCGGCGATGCCGGTCGGGTCAAAGCCAATCGAGCCGTCGACCTTCATGGGGGCACCCTAGCAACGGGCCTCGGCGGGCTCCTGGCCGGGTTGCTCCGTGGCCGGCGGGGAGCGCGCCGGAACCGCTAGTCGTGCTCGCCACGCAGGTACCGCTCGAAGTCGGCGGCGATCTCGTCGCCGGTCGGGAGGTCGCCCGCCACCCCGAACACGTTCCCCTCGGCGGCGTCGACCGCCTGCTCGAGCTTGGCCACCATGGCGAGGTGCTCGGGGTTCCCGGCGATCAGCTCGTCCACCTCTTGCCGTGAGCTGTCGGCCGCAGCGCGCAGCGACGAGGAGTCGAGGTTCAGGCCCGAGACGAGCGCCAGCCCCTCCACGAGCGCCGCGCTCGACTCGGGGAAGGGCATCGCCGCCACGTAATGGGGCACCCGCGCCCACAGGCTGATCACCTCGATCCCGGCTGACCCGAACGCGAGCTCGAGCGCGGCGTGAATGCCGGCGGGCACCTCCATCTCCCCCTGCACCACCCCGATCCGGCCCAACAGCTCCGCCGACGAGGGGGGAGCGGTGGCGGCGAGCCGGACGGGTCGGGTATGGGGCGCCGGCGCGGGAAAGGCCCCGAGAACGACGACCATCCGCACGCCCCACCCGGCGGCCAGGGACACGACGGCGTCGACGAACCCCCGCCAGTGGAAGTCCGGCTCGGCGCCGAGCAGGTAGAGGATGTCGGCGCCGGCGAGGTCGTGGCCGGCGTGGACCTGGGTCAGGGGCCACGTGAGATCGGTGGTCACCCCGTTGACGATGTGGGCGATCGGGCGGCGGGCGCGCTGGTCGAGCAGACGGTCACCGTCAAAGGTGGCGATCGGCCTGGCCGACGTGGCGGGCAGGAGCGAGGCCAGGGCGTTGGACGCTCCCAGCCCGGCGTCGACCCAGCCTTCCAGCCCGACCACCAGCACGGGCCGGTCGAACCGTCCCTCTTCGTGGAGGTCGTAGAGCGGGCGCTCGTCAGCGCTCACCGTTGCGCCAACGTGGAGGCGGCCATGGCGGCCAGGCGCCCGATCTGGCGCGGGTACTCCTCGACACTGCTCGAGTCGCCGGCCCCTGCGCCGGACACGTAACGGGCGTACACCCCCTGCAGGATGCAGGCCAGCTTCCAGTAGCCGAAGGCCATGTAGTAGTCGATCTCCGAGACGTCGGCCCCCGAGACCGCCGCGTACCGCTCGAGCACCTGGGCGCGGGGGCAGAACCCGGGCGCGACGGTCGGCGCCACCAACAGCGCGGGTGGCTCGCCCGGTTGGGTCCAGAAGCACTGCATGAGACCGACGTCGGCCATCGGGTCGCCCAGGGTGCAGATCTCCCAGTCGAGGATGGCCTTCACCCGGCCCTCGTCGTCGAGCACGAGGTTGTCGAGCCGGTAGTCCCCGTGCACGATGCCGACTCGCTGCTGGGCCGGGATCCGGGCGGACAGCTCGGCCCCGACCTTCTCCACGAGGCCGCCGTGGTCGACGCCCTCCACCTGTGTGTCCTCGTACTGGCGGGTCCAGCGACGCAGCTGACGCTCGACGTAGCCGTCGTGGCGGGCCAGATCGCCGAGGCCCACGGCATCGACGTCCACCGCGTGCAGCGCGGCCAGGGTCTCGGCCAGGTGGTCGCCCACCACCGCCCGCACCGCGGGTTCGAGCTCCCGGGCGTCGGCCTCGTCGCGCAGCACGTGGCCCTCTACGAACTCCATGACGTGGAACGGTGCGCCGTTCACCGCCTCGTCGGTGCAGAGGCCGAGGGCGGCGGGGACCGGGACGCCGGTCGGGGCGAGCGCCGAGAGGAGCCGGTGCTCGCGGCCCATGTCGTGCGCGGTGGGGAGCACGTGGCTGACCGGCGGCCGTCGCAGGGCGAACGCGTGACCGCCCGCGTCCTCGACCCGGAAGGTGAGGTTGGAGCGTCCTCCGGCGATCAGGGCGAAGCGCAAGGGCGGCACCACGTCGGGGACATGGTGGAGGAACCACGCGCTGATCCTCGACCGGTCGATCCCCTCGGTCGCGCCGGACGCGGTCGCGCCGGCGGCGGGCGAGTCGGCGGGCGAGTCGGCGGGTCCATCGGCGCTCATGTGCGAGACGCTATCGGCTCGGCCCGGGGCCGGCCCGGACGACCAGCCGGTAGGGTGCGGGGGATGAGCGACGTCACGGACGCCACCTTCGAGCAGGCAGTGCTGGCGAGGTCCCGGGAGGTCCCGGTGATCGTCGACCTGTGGGCCCCGTGGTGCGGCCCGTGCAAGACGCTGGGCCCCATGCTCGAGCGGGCGGTGGCGGCGACCGGGGGCACGGTCGAGTTGGCCAAGGTGAACGTCGACGACAACCCGCAGATCGCCGGCAGCTTCAAGGTGCAGTCGATCCCCGCCGTCTTCGCCCTACGCGACGGCGCCGTGGTGGATTCTTTCGTCGGCGCCGTCCCCGAGGCGCAGGTGGAGGCGTTCGTCGCCAAGCTGGCGCCCGCAGCGAGCGAGGCCGACCTGCTCGTCGCCGCGGGAGACGAGGCCTCCCTCCGCCGGGCGGTCGAGCTCGAGCCGGGTCACCCCGGCGCGGTGAGCGGGCTGGCCCGGCTCCTGCTCGACCGCGGGGACGCCGAGTCCGCCTCGGAGCTGCTCGCCCGGGTCCCCGAGACCGCCGAGCTCCGGGCGCTCGCCGCCGAGGCCCGCCTGCTCGGGAAGAACGTCGACCTGGGCACCGACGTGTCCGGCCTTCTCGACTCGTTGCTCGAGCGGGTGCGCGACGACGAGTCGGCCCGGCAGGAGTTCGTCGACCTGCTCGAGACGCTCGGGCCCGACGATCCCCGGACCACCCGGTACCGCAAGGCGCTGGCCGCCCGCCTGTTCTGATGCCCGGCACGGCGACGGGGCCGGCTGACGCTTCCCGCACCCCCGGGACGTCCGGCGTTGCCGACGGGGAGCCGGTGCTGCTCGATCTCGGCGGCCGGACCCACGACCTCACCCACCGGGCGTTGGTGATGGGGATCCTGAACCGGACGCCGGACTCGTTCTTCGACCGAGGCGCCACCTTCGGCCTCGATGCCCTGTACGCCAGGGCCGAGCGGATCGTCGCCGAAGGAGCCGACATCCTCGATGTCGGCGGGGTGAAGGCGGGCCCGGGGCCGGAAGTGACCGAGGCGGAGGAGCTCGACCGCGTCGTGCCGGCGATCGCAGCCCTGGCCGATCGGTTCGACGTGGCCCTGTCGGTCGACACCTGGCGGGCGTCGGTGGCGCGCGAGGCCTACTCGGCCGGTGCGGTCATGGGCAACGACATCAGCGGCTTCGCCGACCCTGCGTACCTGTCGGCGGCCGCCGGGGCCGGCGCCGCGGTGGTGGCCACCCACATCCGCCTGGCCCCCCGGGTGCGCGATCCCGAGCCGGACTACGACGACGTGGTGGCCACCGTTCGCGACTTTCTGGTGGACCGGGCCGGGCGGGCCCGGGCGGCGGGGATCCCGCCGAACCGCATCGTGCTCGACGCCGGGTTGGACCTGGGCAAGACGGCGGAGCAGTCGCTGACCCTCCTGGGGGCCTCGGGGGAGCTGGCGGCGCTCGGGTACCCGCTCCTGCTGTCGGCGTCGAACAAGACGTTCCTGGGGTCCGTGCTCGGGCTCGAGATCGACCAGCGGCGCGAAGCGTCCCTCTCGGCGGCGGCGCTCGGCATCACCTTGGGCTGCCGGGTGCTGCGCGTCCACGACGTGGAGGGCACCCGCCGGGTCCGGGACGTGCTGGCCGCGGTCGTGCAAGCGGGGTCGGCAGCGGCCCCGCACCGGGCGTCGGCGTGACCTCCGGTCCGGGGGCCGGTCCGGGGGCCGATCGTCGCCCGGCGGCCCGGGGGACGGGGAGCCGGGGCCCCGCCGTCGGAGGCGGGGGAGGCCGGGGGCCGGCGGCCCGGGCGACCGCGGGTCGGGGCACGGTGGAGGCGCCGGTGTACCTCGTCCGCGGTGACGACGCGTCCCTCGTGGCCCAGTCGGCCCGCGAGCTCGTCGAGCAGCTGGTCGGGGATCGGGACCCGGCCTTGGTGGTGGAGGAGCACGGTGGGCCCGCGGCCGACGAGCTCGACGTCGGAATCGTCGTCGATGCCTGTACGACGCCGCCGTTCCTGGTCGACCGACGCGTGGTGGTGGTGCGGGACGCGGGTCGCCTGGCGGCCGGCGGCGCGGCGCGCCTGGTCGCGTACGTGCAGGACCCGCTCCCGTCGACGGTGCTGGTCCTCGTCGCAGGTGGGGGCACCATCCCCCCGGCTCTGCCCAAGGCCGTCGCGGCGGCCGGCGTGGTGATCGACACCGCCGTCGGCACCGGGCGGGAACGCAAGGGATGGCTCGCCGAGCGGCTGCGCGAGGCTCCCGTGCACCTCGACGCGGCAGCAGCAGGCCGGCTCGGCGACCATCTGGGCGACGACCTCGGTCGGCTCGCCGGCATCCTGGGGACGTTGGCCGTCGTGTACGGGGAGGGCGCGACCGTCGGCATCGACGAGGTGGAACCCTTCCTCGGCGAAGCCGGGTCCGTGCCGCCCTGGGATCTCACCGACGCGATCAATGCCGGCTCGACCGCCGACGCGCTCGCCGCCCTGCACCGGATGCTCGGGCCCGGGGGCAGGGCCGCCCCGGAGATCGTGGCGATGCTGCACCGGCACTTCGCCTCGATGCTCCGGCTCGACGGAGCGGATGTGGCCTCGGACGAGGAGGCGGCCCGGCTACTCGGCGTGCGCAGTGCCTTCGTGGCCCAGAAGGCGCGGGCCCAGGGTCAGCGATTGGGGAGCGAGCGGGTCGGCCGGGCCGTCACGCTGATCGCCGACGCCGACGTCGACGTGAAGGGCCGCACCGGGCTGCCGCCCGAGCTGGTCCTGGAGGTGCTGGTCGCCCGCCTGAGCCGGCTCGGTCCGGCCCGGCGCAGCCGGAGGCGCTGAGCACGTCGAGGGCGTCAAAGGGGTGCGTCTTCAGGAAGGGCCGGGGCTTCATGCCCTTTTCGACGGATCCAGAAGCTGCCCGGTCCCAACCCCGTCACGCGTGACGGAATCGCTTCCGACAGCTCGGCCGGGTGGCTGGCGGCCACGGCGGCGCTGGACCACAGCACCTCGTAGGCGTCGTTGTGGGTGAGGAATGCCTGAAGAACGTATTGCTCGGTGGGAAACCACAGGAGGTCGACGAGCCAGTGACGGGGATACTCCCCGGGCAGGAAGATGTCGTGAACATGCACGACGACGCCCGGTGCCAGGCGGGGAAGAACCTCGAGGTACTCGAACGCCACATCTCCCCCCGTACGCAGCACGTGGGTCGAGTCGATGAAGAGGACGTCACCAGCTTGGAGGCTGGTGAAGAGATCGACGGGCGTCTGCTCGACCCGCTGCCGCAAGATCTCCATGTCGGCTATCCCGTCGACGATGGGCTCGGGCCATGGATCGATGCCGACGTGGTGGCAACGGATGCCGGTCTCCCTCTCGTTCCGTTTCAGCGCCTGGTCGATCAGGACCGACGAATACCCGAGCCCGACCTCGACGAGCTTCCTCGGGTGCGACCATCGCACCATCGAGTACAAGATCTCTGCGTCGATGCTCTCGAAGGTGCCGTTGTGGAGGAAATAGCCTCCGGGGGGCGCTTCGCCGGCCGTGTCGGGAAATCTCCCGTACTCGTCACCGTAGCGATGGGCGAAAGCTCGCAGCATCTCCAGCTGGGCGTCGATGCGCAGGTCGATGCCCACAAGGGCCGATCGCCGTTCGAACACGTCGCTGGTGAGGGTCTCCCGGTCCGGGATCGGCTCGAACCAATGGCGGGGCACCGCATGGATGCCGAGGCGTTCGAAGATCGGGAAGTATCTCCGCAGCATCCGGTCCCGGATCACGACGGTCCGCCCTCGGAGCCTCCCGAATTGGTGCCTCAGCCAAGCGACGACCGGACTTCGCAATCCCAGCTCCCCGCAGTCACGAGACACGAACCGAAGCCACACCCTACCTACGGGTGGAACGCCGCGTCAGGGCGCGACCGCGTCAGTCGACGTCGGACCGGGCGGCCTCGAGCGAGCCGATCCTGCGCATGAGGCGGGACTTGCGGTTCGCCGCCTGGTTCTTGTGGATCACGCCCTTGGCCGCCGCCTTGTCGATCCGCTTCACGGCCAGGCGGAGCTGCTCGGTGCCTGCCTCGGCCCCTTGCTCTGCCGCCGCGAGCGCCCCCTTGGTGCGGGTGCGCAGCTCGGAGCGCACGGCCTTGTTGCGCAGCCGCCGCCGCTCGTTCTGACGGTTCCGCTTGATCTGGCTGGCGATGTTGGCCACGGGCGTTCCTTCGGTTCGGCGAGGGGCCGGGAGCCTGGTGCTGGGACCGGCTCCGGGCTCCCGGTGTCGGGCGGCCCGGCCGGGATCCGGGGATCCCCTTTCCGAACCACGCCGCCTCCGGTATCGGTCGAAGGGTCATGGTACCAGCTGGCCCGGGCACCGGGGGATGGGGACCACGGCGGGACCGGTACGATCGACGGACCGTGCCGAGCGCCCCGCCTCCCGGTCCGATCGCGACCGACCGGATCCGCAACTTCTCGATCATCAGCCACGTCGACCACGGCAAGTCGACCCTGTCGGACCGGATCCTCGAGCTGACCGGCGCCGTCGATCCCCGCCTCATGCGCGAGCAGTACCTCGACTCCATGGACATCGAGCGGGAGCGAGGCATCACCATCAAGGCGCAGAACGTCCGGGTCGTGCACCGGGGGTACGTGCTGCACCTGATCGACACCCCCGGCCACGTCGACTTCGGGTACGAGGTCAGCCGCTCCCTCGCTGCCTGCGAGGGGGCGGTCCTGCTGGTCGACGCATCGCAGGGGATCCAGGCCCAGACCCTGGCCAACTGCTACCAGGCGCTCGAGCACGATCTGGAGGTGGTCGCCGTCCTGAACAAGATCGACCTGCCGGCGGCCGACCCCGAGCGTTGCGCTGCGGAGATCGAGCAGGTACTGGGTCTCCCCGCCTCCGGCATCCTGCGGATCTCGGCCAAGACCGGGGAAGGGGTCGACGACCTCCTGAACGCGGTGATCGAGCGGGTCCCCCCGCCCACCGGCGATCGGACCGCTCCGCTGCGGGCCCTCATCTTCGACTCGGCGTACGACCAGTACCGGGGGGTCGTGAGCTCGGTGCGGGTGGTGGACGGGACGCTGCGGTCGAGGTCGCGGGTCCGGTTCATGCAGGCGGCCGCCGTGCACGACACCGAGGAGGTAGGGGTGCGGACCCCCGAGACGGTCCCGGTGGACCAGCTGGGGCCCGGGGAGGTGGGCTATCTCGTCGCCGGGATCAAGGACGTGGGCGAGGCCCGTTCCGGCGAGACCGTCACCGACGCCGTGGGCCCGGCGACCGAGGCGTTGGCCGGCTACCGCGACCCCAAGCCCATGGTGTTCTGCGGTCTGTACCCGGTGGACGGGGACGAGCTGCCGGACCTGCGCGAGGCCCTCGACAAGCTCAAGCTCAACGACGCGAGCTTCACGTTCGAGCCCGAGTCCTCCCGGGCCCTCGGGTTCGGCTTCCGCTGCGGGTTCCTCGGCCTCCTCCACATGGAGATCGTCCGCGAGCGGCTCGAGCGCGAGTTCGACCTGTCGCTCATCGCCACCGCCCCCTCCGTCGCCTACCGGGCGTTCCTGACCGACGGCGGCGAGTTGGACGTCGACAACCCGACCGAGCTGCCCGAGGCGAGCCGGATCGACCACATCGACGAGCCCATGCTCACCGCCACCATCCTGACCCCCTCGGAGTACACGGGTTCCGTCATGGAGCTCTGCCAGGGGAAGCGGGGGGAGATGGCGCGCATGGAGTACCTCTCGCCCGAGCGGCTCGAGCTCGTGTACCGGATCCCCCTGGGCGAGGTGGTGGTGGACTTCTTCGACCAGCTGAAGAGCCGCACCAAGGGGTACGCGAGCCTCGACTACGAGCCCGACGGGTACGCGACCGCCGCCCTGGTCCGGGTGGACGTGCTCATCAACCACACGCTCGTGGACGCCTTTTCGACCATCGTCCACCGGAGCCAGGCGGACCAGTACGGGCGGCGTATGAGCGAGAAGCTGCGCGAGCTCATTCCCCGCCAGCTCTTCGACGTGCCCATTCAGGCGGCGATCGGGGGTCGCGTGGTGGCCCGCGAGACGGTGAAGGCCAAGCGCAAGGACGTCCTGGCCAAGTGCTACGGGGGTGACATCACCCGGAAGCGGAAGCTGCTCGAGCGCCAGAAGGAGGGCAAGAAGCGCATGAAGAACATCGGGCGGGTGGAGGTGCCCCAGGAGGCGTTCGTGTCGGCCCTGCGCCTCGACGACTAGCCGCGACCCCCTGGTCCGGCCTCCGGAGCACCCGTCGGACCCGGGATCGCCCTGGCACTCGGTAGAATCGAGTGCCAGGCACCCTGCACCGAGCAAACCCCGCACCGAGCAAACCCTGCACCGAGCAAACCGAGCAAACGGACACACCCGAGGCACCCCGCCGGGCCCTGAGCACCCGAGGCACCCATGGCACGAGTCGACGAACACCTGCGAGCAGACGACCCAGGGCAGGGTCACGGCCTCAACGCGCGCAAGGCCGCCATCCTCGAGGCGGTGGTCAGCGAGTACATCGGGACCGCCCAGCCCGTCGGCTCCCAGCTCATCGCCCAGTCCCCGGGGGTGAGCGTGTCCTCGGCCACCGTGCGCGCCGAGATGGTGGCGCTCGAGCACGAGGGGTTCCTGGCCCAGCCCCACACCAGCTCCGGCCGGATCCCCACCGACAAGGGCTACCGGTTCTTCGTCGACCACCTGACCGCCCCCGGGGTGCTCGGGCCGTCCCAGCGCCAGAAGGTGCACCGGTTCTTCGACCAGGTGCACGGCGAGATGGAGGAGATGCTCGGTCGCGCCTCCGGGCTCCTGTCCGACCTGACCTCGTGCGCGGCGGTGGTGGTGGGCCCCTCCCACGTGACGGCGACCGCGCGGTCCGTGCAGCTGGTCGGGATGGGCCCCCGGGTGGCGCTCCTGGTCGTCGTCCTCTCCGACGGTGCGGTCGAGAAGCGCTCGATCGAGCACGTCGAGGAGGTCTCCGACGAGCAATTGGCGGTCGCCACTGGCATCCTGCTGGGTGGCACGGTCGGCCTCGGGTTGGCCGCCGCCGGGCCGTTCGCCCCGATCGGCGACCCCGTCGTCGATCGGGTGGTGGTCGCATCGGCGGGTGCTCTCGCCGACCTCTCGGCCCACGAGGACCACGACCAGATCTTCGTCGGGGGGCCGTCGCAGCTGGCCGCCGCCTTCGACGCGGTCGACACGGTGCGGACGGTCCTCGCCATCCTCGAGCAGCAGCTGGTGGTGGTGAGCCTCCTGCGGGACGTGCTCGGGCGGGGTCTCTCGGTGGCCATCGGGACCGAGCACGGGTTTGAGCCGCTCTCCTCTTGCGCCGTGGTGGTCGCACCGCTGGCGGTGGAAGGCCGGGGGGGCGGGGCCATCGGGCTCCTCGGGCCGACCCGGATGGACTATCCGAGGGCGCTGGCGGCCGCGGAGGTCGTCGGCCAGCGGCTGGGCCAGCGCATCGGCGAGGCGCTCGGTGCGACCGATCCCGAGCGAGGTCCGACCGGGCAGGATCGGGAGGCCGCGCCCGGTCGGAGCAACCGTGGGAAGGGCACAGGTGGGCAACGTGGCGATTCCTGAAGGTCTGGGGGACCTGTACGGCCTGCTCGGGGTGGCGCCGGATGCCTCCGACGACGAGATCAAGCGCGCCTACCGGCAGCGGGCCCGCGAGCTGCACCCCGACGCCAACCCGGGGGACCCCGAGTCCGAGGCCGACTTCAAGAAGGTGTCGCTCGCCTACGAGATCCTCCGGGACCCCGAGCGCCGGGCGCGCTACGACACCTACGGGCCCGAAGGGGTGTTCGGCTCGAGCCCCGGCCAGCCCGGCGGTTTCGACTTCGAGGGCGGTCTCGGGGATCTCTTCGAGGCGTTCTTCGGCGCGGTCGGCGGGAGCTCGGGGCGTTCGCGCCGGCGCGGCCCGGCCCCGGGCGCGGACGCCGAGGTGAGCCTGAAGCTCCAATTCGCCGAGGCGGCCTTCGGGGCCCGCAAGGACCTGTCCGTGCGGCTGCCGGTCACCTGCGACACGTGCGAGGGCATCGGGGCCAAGCCCGGCACCAAGCCGGTCCCGTGTCCGGACTGCCAGGGCACCGGCGAGATCCGACGGATCCGCCAATCGCTCTTGGGCCAGGTGGTGACCGCAGTGGCGTGCGGGCGCTGCCAGGGCCTCGGCGAGACCATCCCGGACCCGTGCCCCTCGTGCCGGGGCGAGGGGCGGCGCATGGCGGACCGAGCCTTCGTGGTGGAGGTGCCGGCCGGCGTCGAGGACGGCTCGACGCTCCGGCTCTCCGACCGGGGCCCCGCCGGGACCCGCGGCGGGCCGAACGGCTCGCTGTTCGTCCATCTGGCGGTGGCACCCGACGAGCGCTTCGAGCGCGTCGGGGACGACCTGCACACCACGGTGCACGTCGGCACGGCCCAGGCGGCGCTCGGCAGCCAGGTGGAGGTGGCGACGCTCGACGAGCCGCGCCAGGTGGCCGTCGCCGCCGGCACCCAGGCCGGGCACGTCGTGAGGCTGAAGGGGGCCGGCATCCCCCATCTGCGGGGCCGGGGGCGGGGCGACCTCTTCGTGCACGTGGTGGTGGACACGCCGACCGCCCTGACCGACCGGCAGGAGGAGCTCTTGCGCCTGCTGGCGATCGAGCGGGGCGAGGACGTCTCGCCACCGGCGGGCGGCGACGGGGTCCTCTCGCGCCTTCGCTCCGCCTTCGGTTGAGCGCGGTGGAGGGGGCGGTTGCCCGTGGGGTGATGGACCGGGCGGCCGCGGCAGCCCAGGTCTTCGTGGACGACCTGGGGGATCCCGTGCCGGACCCCGGCGCCCGGCACCATCTCGCCCGGGTCCTGCGCCTGCGGCCGGGGGAGACGGTGGTGGCCTCCGACGGCGTCGGCCGGTGGCGATCGTGCCGGTACCGCCCTGCCCGCCGGGGTGGAGGGAGCGGGCCGGGGGTGGCGAGCGTGCTCGAGGCCGCCGGCCCGGTGGAGGTGGAGCCTCGGCTCTCCCCGAGGCTGACGGTGGCGTTCGCCCCGGCCAAGGGCGACCGGCCGGAGTGGGTGGTGCAGAAGCTGACCGAGCTGGGCATCGATCGGATCGTCCCGCTGTCCGCGGAGCGGTCGGTGGTCAGGTGGGAGGGCGACCGGGCGGACCGGGCGGTGGAGCGGCTCCGCCGCGTCGCGCTCGAGGCGGCGGCCCAGAGCCGCCGGGTCTGGCTTCCCGAGGTGAGCGACCTCATCGGGGTGGCCGACCTGGCGAAGGCCGAGGCGTCGGCCGCCGAGGGGGAAGGCGCCGAGCCCGCAGGCACCGAGGGAGTCCCCGGGGAGGCGACGGGCGGGCTGGTCCTGGCGCAGCTCGGTGGCCCGCCTCCGCTGCCCTGGCAGCGGACGGTGGCGGTCGGTCCCGAAGGGGGTTGGGCCCCCGCCGAGCTGGGGCTCGGCCTCCCGTGCGTGGGGCTCGGGACCGGCGTGCTGCGCTCCGAGACCGCGGCCCTCGTCGCCGCGGCGGCACTGAGCCTGCTCCGCGCCGCTACGGTCTCACCCAGGGACCCGGACGACGGGGAAGCAGGCGAGCCGAGGGAACCGATGCGTGGCGAAGGGAAGTCGCGGGGATGACCTCGCCGGACGTCCGGTGGCTGAGCACGAAGGACGCCTCGGCCCGCCTCGGGGTGACGCTGCGCAGCCTGTACCGGTTCATCGACGCAGGGGATCTCACGGCGTATAAGTTCGGCCGGGTCATCCGGTTGAAGGAGGACGACGTGAACGGGTACATCGAGGCGTGCCGGATCCGGCCGGGCTCGCTCGAGCATCTCTACCCGCCCCGCAAGGGCACCGAGGACGAATGACCGATCCGCCGGGCAACGGAACCGAAGAGGACCAGTGAGCGGTTGCCTGTTCTGCCAGATCGTGGCGGGTGAGGTTCCCGCCGACGTCGTGCACGCCACCGACACCACGGTCGCCTTCCGCGACATCAACCCGGTGGCGCCCGTGCACGTGCTGGTGGTGCCGCGGCGCCACATCATGAACGCCGCGGCGATCGAGCGCGCCGACGCCCAGGACGTGGTGGACCTCGTGACCAGTGCCCGTGAGGTTGCCCGCGCCGAGGGCATCGACGGGCACGACCGCGGCTACCGGCTGGTGTTCAACGTGGGCGCCGACGCGCTCAACTCGGTCCCCCATCTGCACGTGCACGTCATCGGGGGACGTTCGTTGACCTGGCCGCCCGGGTGAGTGCCTCCGGAAGCGGACGTGCCGCGAGCTCGGAGACGCTCGTCCCTCACAACCACCTGATGGCCGGCCTGCTCGGGCAGCGTGACGAGCTCCTCCGTCTGGTGGAGCAGGCGTTCCCCCAGACGAGGATCTCCGTGCAGGGCAACCGGATCTCCGCCGACGGGCCGGACGCCGACCGGGTGGCGCGCCTCTTCGACGACCTGGTGCTGGTGCTCGAGTCCGGCCAGAGCCTCGACGCGACGAAGCTGGCCCGGACCATCGACATGGTGCGCGAGGACCTCCGCCCCTCCGACATCCTCAACACCGAGGTGGTGCGGGCGGCCAAGGGGCGCACCGTGCGGCCCCATACGGCCGGGCAGAAGCGCTACACCGACGCCATCGCCGCCAACACCATCACCTTCGGGATCGGTCCGGCCGGTACCGGCAAGTCGTACCTGGCCGTCGCGCTCGGGGTGCAGGCGCTCCAGACGCACCAGGTGAACCGGATCATCCTCACCCGCCCGGCGGTCGAGGCGGGGGAGCGGCTCGGCTTCCTGCCCGGCGATCTGATGGCCAAGGTGGACCCGTTCCTCCGGCCTCTGTACGACGCCCTGTACGACCTGGTCGAGCCCGAGGGCGCCCAGCGGCTGCTCGATCGCGGCACGATCGAGGTCGCGCCGCTCGCCTTCATGCGCGGCCGGACGCTCAACTCGTCGTTCATCATCCTTGACGAGGCCCAGAACACCACCCCCGAGCAGATGAAGATGTTCCTCACCCGGATCGGGTTCGGGTCGAAGTGCGTGGTCACCGGGGACGTGACCCAGATCGACGTGGCCGGTGGTCGCTCGGGGCTCGTCGGGCTCGAGCCGGTGCTCGGTGGGGTGGAGGGGATCGAGTTCGTGCAGCTGACCCGGCGCGACGTGGTCCGCCACAAGATCGTCGCGGACATCATCGACGCCTACGAAAAGGCCGAGCCCTCGGGCGGGCGGGCAGTCAGCACCGGGCGGCCCGCAGCCGGGCCCGCCGGCGAAGCCTGAACCGGGCTGACGTGCCGGTGGACGTCTTCGCTGCCGACGAGCAGCGCGACCGGTCGGTCGACCTCGACCGCTGGATGGCGCTGGCCCGCGACGTCCTGGTGGCGCGGGGGGTGAAAGGGGAGGCCGAGGTGTCGCTGCTCTTCGTCGACGAGGCGGCCATCGCCGAGCTGAACGAGCAGTTCCTCGGCCGTTCCGGCCCCACCGACGTGCTGGCGTTCCCGCTCGAGGACGATCCGGTTCCCGGCGGCCGGTCCCCGGACCTCGGTGGGACCGGCCCGGGGTCGGAGCCGAGCGACGAGCCCCTCGTCCTCCTGGGCGACGTGGTGATCTGCCCGGCGGTGGCCGCCCGGAACGCGGTGGAGCACGGGGCCGCCGAACCCGACGAGATGGCCCTGCTGGTCGTGCACGGCTTGCTGCATCTGCTGGGCATGGACCACGAGGAGGAGGCCGAGGCGGAACGGATGGAGGGCCTCGAGCGAGAGCTGCTCGGCAGGTTCCACCTCCCGGCGACCGAGCCGTCATCGCCTCCGGCGACCGAGCCGTCATCGCCTCCGGCGACCGAGCCGTCATCGCCTCCGGCGACCGAGCCGTCATCGCCTCCGGCGACCGAGCCGTCATCGCCTCCGGCGACCGAGCCGTCATCGCCTCCGGCGACCGAGCCGTCATGATCGCCGCGGGATTCCGGCCGGGCGACTGGCTCCTCATCTCGGCCATCGCGGTGCTGCTCGGGGTGTCCGGGGTCCTGGCTCTGGCAGAGACCAGCCTGGTCCGGACCTCGCGCTCCAAGGCGAAGGCGTTGCTCGACGACCACCGACGGGGCGCCCGCCCGCTCGTGCGGCTGGTGGAGCATCCCGAGGAGTTCCTCAACCCGGTGCTCCTCCTGGTGCTCGTCTGTCAACTGGTGTCGGCGACGCTGGTCGGTGTTCTGGCCGAGCACTGGTTCGGGCCGATCGGTGTGCTGATCGCGACGGTCTTCGAGGTGGCGGTGATCTTCGTCTTCTTCGAAGCGCTGCCGAAGAACTGGGCTGTGCACAATCCGGAGCGGGCGGCACTGCTGAGCGCGCCGATCGTGACCGCCGTGGTCCGGTTCCCGCCGGTGCGCGCCGTGTCGTTCGTCCTGATCGGGCTGGCCGACCTGTTGATCGGGCGGCATCGGGGGGAGAGCGGCCCGTCCGGCTATGTCACGGAGTCCGAGCTGCTGGCCATGGCCGACGTGGCGCACCGGGACGAGGTGATCGAGTCCGAGGAGCGGGCCTACATCCACTCGGTCATCGAGTTCGGGGACACCGTCGTTCGCGAGGTGATGGTGCCCAGGCCCGACATGGTCACGCTCGAGGCGTCGGCGACGGTGTCCGCCGGGCTCGAGGCGGCGCTGGCCGCCGGTTACAGCCGCCTTCCGGCCCGCGAGCACAACGTCGACGACGTGATCGGCATCGCGTACACCAAGGACCTGGTGCGTGCCGAGCGGGACGGGCACGGTTCCGACGAGCTCCGGCACCACGTGCGACCGGCGAACTTCGTCCCCGAGACCAAGCGACTGACCGGTCTCCTGCGCGACATGCAGGACCAGAAATTCCACCTCTCCATCGTGGTCGACGAGTACGGCGGCACCGCCGGCCTCGTCACCCTCGAGGACCTGATCGAGGAGCTGATCGGCGAGATCTTCGACGAGTACGACGCCGAGGAGCCCTCGGTGGAGCGCCACCCGGACGGGAGCATCGAGGTCAACGGATGGATGCCGGTCGACGACGCCGACGAGCTGCTCGGGGCCGAGCTCCCGCAGGGGGCCTGGGACACGGTCGGCGGCCTCGTGCTCGACCTGGCCGGTCGCGTGCCGCGTGAGGGTGAGTCCGTCGAGGTCGGAGGGTTCCGCTTCGTCGTGCAGCGCGTGCAGGGGCGCCGGATCCAGCGAGTCAGGATCGCCCCTTCGGCGCCCGTCGCCCCGTCGCCTCCTACCGACGACCGGGGAGCCTGAGCAAGCGTGCGTTCGGGTTTCGTCAGCGTGGTGGGCCGGCCCAACGTGGGCAAGTCCACGCTCGTCAACATGATGGTGGGGACCAAGGTGTCGATCACCTCGCAGCGGCCCAACACGACACGCCACCGGATCCGCGGGGTGCTGCACCGGCCCGATGCCCAGGTGGTCTTCGTCGACACGCCCGGCCTGCATCGCCCGCGCACCGCGCTGGGCAACCGGCTCAACGAGACCGCGGCGGGCTCGCTCGACGATGTCGACGTGGTGGTCGTGCTGGTCGACGCGACCGCGGCCGTCGGCCCGGGCGATCGCCGCGTGCTCGGCCAGGCCCTGCAGGCGGTCCGGAGCGCCCGGCGGCAGCTCCCGCCGGCCGTGGCCGGGTCCGGCGGATCGCTCGACGCCGGCCCCCGGCCCTCGATGGTGGTGGTGGTGAACAAGACCGATCGGGCCCGGCCCGACCAGGTGCTCGAGCGGTTGGCGACGGTGGCCGAGGCGGTCGACGTTCTCGATGCAGCGGCGGGGGACCGGGCCGGCGTTGCCGCCGATGTGGAGTACTTCCCCCTGTCGGCCAAGGACGGGCGCGGGGTGCAGGCGTTGGTGGACGGCATCGTGGCCCGGCTGCCCGAGGGCCCCGCCTTCTATCCCGAGGACATGGTCACCGACCTGCCCGAGGCGGTCCGGGTGGCCGAGCTGGTCCGCGAGCAGCTGCTGGTCCACGCCCGCGACGAGCTGCCGCACTCGATCGCCTGCCGGGTGACCGAGTGGGAGTGGCCCCGGATCCGATGCGAGATCGTGGTCGAGCGCGAATCGCAGAAGGCCATCGTCATCGGCAAGGGCGGTGAGGTGTTGAAGGCGGCCGGCACGGCGGTCCGGGCCGAGCTCCCGCCGGGCGCGTACATCGAGCTCTTCGTCCGGGTGGAGAAGCACTGGCAGCAACGCGAGGACCTGATCGACCGCCTGGGCTACTGAGGGCCTGCCGCATCCCGCGGTGTCCCGAGATGCCCCGGTCCTGATTCGCTCGCGATCTGTCGCAGGAAGTCCTGCGCCCGGCGGCGATCGGTGGTGCGCCGCATGGGTGGCAGGGCGGCGAGCAGCACGCCTCGGTACCCGGCGGTGGCCAGGCGACGGTCGAGGACGGCGACCACGCCGCGGTCCCCGGCCGAGCGGATGAGCCGGCCCGCCCCCTGGGCGAGCAGCGTGGCCGCCCGGGGCAGGTCGACCAGCCGGAAGGCCGCCTCACCCACCCGCTCGCGCCGGGCCTGCAGCAAGGGATCGTCGGGACGGGAGAACGGGAGGCGGTCGAGGGTGACCAGGGTCAGGGAGCGGCCCGGAACGTCCACCCCCTGCCAGAACCCCAGGGTGGCGAACAGGCACGATGACTCGTCGCGGGCGAACTCGGCGAGCAGCCGCCCCTTGGGCAGCTCCCCTTGGGCCCAGAGCCGGTAGGGGAGCCGCGGTCGGAGGGCGGCGACGGCCTCGTCCGTGGCCCGCCGGCTCGTGAACAGGGCGAGGGTCCTCCCGCCGGCTGCCTCGATGAGGGCCGCCAGCTCGTCGTGGAGGGCGGGCACGGCGTCCGGGCTCCGCCGATCGGGGAGGTCGCGGGCGACGTACAGCAGCGCGTTGTCGCGGTAGTCGAAAGGGCTGCCCACGTCGAGCTGGTCGACCGCGAAGTCCTCCAATCCGAGCCGTTCGGTCAGCCTCGGGGGGATGGTGGCACTGGTCAGGACCGCGGTCACCGACCCCCAGAGCATCCCGGCGAGAGGCGGGCCGACGTCGATGGGGGACAGGCGCAGGACCGGCGACCGGGCGGTTCCGTCGACCCAGGCCACCTCGTCGACCGTGCGGGCCGCCAGGCGGGCCAGGTCCTCGGCGAGGTTCCCGCCGGCGCTCAGGGCCCGGGCCCGGCGTCCGGCCTGCCCGCCGCCCGACCCCGGTGGCGAGGGCTCGTCGTCCGCGCTGCCTCGCAGGAGTGAGAGCAGGGCGTTGAGGCGGGTGCCGGCCAGGGAGAGCAGCTCCGACAGCTCCTGGTCGGACGCCGACCCCGAACCCGGTTCCGACGGTGTCGACGGTGGCGACGGTGGCGACGGTGTCGACGGTGACGCCGGGAATGGATCCAACCCGCGCTCACGCCCGGCCGGCTCATCGGCCGGCTGCACGTCGGCCGCGCCGAGCCGACCGCGGGTTCCGGCGGGCCCCTCGCCGGGCACCCCGATGCCGGACCGGGCCGGGCGGAGCACCCGCTCCCCGGTCCGGTCCGCCAACCGGTCGTTCAACCGGTCGGCGACGTCGAGCACCTGCTCGAGCGCCCGGGCCGCCTGCTCGCCGCGAGCGAAGGGCCGGGCCAGGGCGGCGAGCGCCCGGAACCGCCCCGGCGCGAGCTCGACGCCGAGGCTGGCGGTCATGACCTCCTCCACCTCGTGGGCCTCGTCGAGGACGAGGACGTCGTGGGGGGGGAGGACGGCACCCCCGCTCGCCAGGTGGGACCCGTAGAGGTGCGTGTTGACCACGACGACGTCCGCCGCCGCGGCCGCGGCCCGGGCGTCCTCGGCGAAGCACCGGTTCCCCGAGGGGCAGCGGAACGCGCCGGGGCACTCCCTCGGACCCACGCTCACCATCGCCCAGGCGCGCGGGTGGGGCTCGAACGCCAGGTGGGCCCGGTCACCTGTCGCCGTCTCCTCGGCCCACCGGAGGAGCTCGCGCACCTGGTCGGCCAGCCGCTCGGGCTGGGGGGCCGGGTCGGACCCCGTGCCCGGGGCGGGCACTTCCTCGCTCGCGGACCCGTCGTCGACCAGCGAGGCCTGATAGCCGGCGTCGGCGACCTCGCCGGCCCGTTGGCGGCACAGGTAGTTGTTGCGGCCCTTGAGCACGGCGAAGGAGAGCGGTCTCGACAGCCCCTCGGCCACCGCCGGCAGGTCCTTGTCCGCCAGCTGGTCCTGCAGCGCCTTGGTCGCCGTCGCCACCACCACCTTGCGCCCCGAGACGACGGCCGGTACCAGGTAGGCAAGGGATTTTCCCGTGCCGGTGCCCGCCTGAACCACCAGGTGGCGCCCGGTGTCGATGGCCCGGGCCACCGCACGGGCCATCTGGAGCTGCTCGGTTCGGACCTCACCCGAGGGGAGCCCACCGGTGACGCGCTCGAGCTCGGCCGCCGCGGTGTCCTCGGGGTCCGGGCGAGGCCGGGCCACCGTCCGCGGGGCCCCGGCCGTCCGGGGGTCACCGGTCGGATCCGCGGGCGGCTGCACGCCCCGATCATGCCCCGGCGACGGGAACGGCCCGGCGCGCCGGGCCGGGGCCGGACCCCGGAGGGCCGCGGTAGCGGTAGCTTCGGCTGGTGGCCCGTCCTGCGCAGCGAGGATCCCGGACGAGGCGCCAGGCGGGCGGCCCTGGCCCGGGTGTCCCTCTCCCCGACGCCGTTGCCGGGATCCGTGGTTCCGGCGCGGCCACGGACGGCGCGGCGGGAGGGAAGCGGGCCGAGGAGGTCGACGCGGTCCCCGAGGAGCTCGACCGGGACCGTGTCCCGGTCCACGTCGGGTGCGTCATGGACGGCAACGGACGCTGGGCCGGTCAACGGGGGTTGCCGAGGACCGAGGGCCATGTGGCCGGCGAGGGAGCGATGATGGACGTCGTCGACGCCGGGCTCGAGATCGGGGTCCGGTGGCTGACCATGTACGCGTTCTCCACCGAGAACTGGCGCCGGCCGCCCGACGAGGTCAGGTTCCTGATGGGGTTCAACGAATCGCTGCTGTCCCGCCGGCGGGACGAGCTGAACGACAAGGGGGTCCGGATCCGTTTCTCGGGCCGGCGCGACTGGCGTATCCCGCGGCGGGTGCTCCACCGCATGGACGAAGCGGTCGAGCTGACCAGGCGGAACCGGCGGATGACGCTCACGCTGGCCTTCAACTACGGGGGGCGGGCCGAGATCGTCGACGCCGTTCGCGCCCTGGTGGCCGAAGGCATCCCCGCCGAGCGGGTCGACGAGCGGGCCATCCGCCGGCATCTCTACTTTCCCGACATGCCCGACCCCGATCTCGTCATCAGGACGTCCGGCGAGTACAGGGTCTCGAACTTCCTCCTGTGGGAGATCGCCTACAGCGAGCTGGTGTTCCCCGACGTGCTCTGGCCCGACTTCCGCCCCCGCCATCTGTACGAGGCGGTGCTCGAGTACCAGCACCGCCATCGCCGGTACGGGGGGGTCGTCAAGTGATCGTCTCCAAGCTGACGATCGGCGCCGGGGTGGTGGTGCTCGGCCTTCTGTGCTGGCTGGCCGCGACCGGGCTCACGGCGCTGGCCGTGGTCCTGGTCACCGGTGCCGCCCTCGTCGTCCTGGTCGGCGGGGGCAACTGGCTCAGCGGGCGGACCGTGCCCCACGCGGCGCCCACGGCGTTGCCGGGAGGCCCGGCCGAGACCGAGGAACCGGCGCCGGGCGAGGAACCGGCGCCGGGCGACGGACCGGCGCGCCGGGACGACCCGGCACCCGAGGGCGACGTCCGGTGAGCCTGGTCCGCGATCAGGGCGTCGTGCTGCGCACCTACCGCCTGGGCGAAGCCGACCGGATCGTCGTCCTGCTCACCCAGCAGCACGGGAAGGTCCGGGCGGTCGCCAAGGGTGTCCGGCGGACCGGCTCCAAGTTCGGCGCCCGGCTCGAGCCGCTCAGCCACGTGGCCCTGCAGCTCTGGCAGGGCCGGAGCGACCTCGACGTGGTCGACCAGGCAGAGGTGATCGACATGTTCCGGGTGGTGCGCGAGGACCTCGGCCGGATGGGGAAGGGCCTGTCGATCCTCGAGGTCGCCGACCACCTGGCCCAGGAGCGCCACACGGACCGCCCCCTGTACGAGATGGTGGTCGGTGCCCTGCGGGCGCTGGCGGACACGGCAAGGGACCCCACGCTGCTGGCGCCCGCCTTCTTCCTGAAGGCGCTGGTGCTCGAGGGCGCCGGACCGGTCCTTGATGGCTGCGCCTCCTGCGGCGAGCCCGAGGGTTCGGTCGACCTCGTGGCCTTCGACCTGCTCGAGGGCGGAGCCCTGTGCCGGCGATGCCGGAGGGGCCGCCCCATGTCGCCCGATGCCCTCGGGCTCATGCGGCGGATCCTCGGGGGGTCCCTCGGCGCGGTGCTGAACGGTCCCCCCCCGCCCGGGGGCCCGGAGGTGGCCGAGCTGGCCACCGAGGCCATGGAGGCCCACCTCGACCGGCGGTTGCGCAGCGTGCGTTCGGTCGCCGGCATCTGAGGGCCCCGATGGCTTCCCCCTTCGGCGTTTACGTTCACGTCCCGTTCTGCTCGCGCCGCTGCGACTATTGCGCCTTCGCCACGTACACCGACCGCGACCACCTGATGGGCCGCTACGTCGACGCCTGCATCGCCCAGCTCGCCGCCGCCCGCGAGGAGGGGCTCGCCCCCGCCTCGAGCGTGTTCTTCGGGGGCGGGACGCCGTCGCGGTTGCCCGCCGACGAGCTGTGCCGGCTGCTCGACGCGGTTCCCCGGGCCCCGGGCGCCGAGGTCACGGTGGAGTGCAACCCCGAGGACGCCGACCTCGACCGGCTGACCACCTACCACCGGGCCGGGGTCGACCGGATGTCCTTCGGCGTGCAGTCGACGCGCCGGCACGTGCTGTCGGGCCTCGGGCGGGTGCACGACCGCGACCTGGTCGCCCGTGCCCTGTCGAACGTGTCCGAGGCCGGCTTCGGGTCCTACAACGTCGACCTGATCTTCGGCGGGGCGGGGGAGACCGACGCCGACTGGGACGCCACCCTCACCGACGTTCTCGGGGGAAGCGAGCCACCGCCGCACGTGAGCGCGTACGCCCTGACCGTCGAGCCGGGTACACCCCTGGCCGCGGACGCGGGGCGACATCCCGACGACGACGTGCTGGCCGATCGCTACGAGCGGGCCGACGAGCGCCTGGCGGCGGCCGGCTACCGCTGGGAGGAGGTCTCCAACTGGGCCAGGCCGGGGCACGGCTGCCGGCACAATCGCCTCTACTGGCGCCAGGGCGACTACCTGGGCGTCGGCTCGGCCGCCCACTCGCACCGGGCGGGGCGGCGCTGGTGGAACGTCCGCACCCCCGAGCGGTACGTGGCAGCAATGTCGTCGGGCCGCTCGCCGGTGGCCGGGGAGGAGGTGCTGTCCGGGGAGCAGCGCCGGTTCGAGGCGCTCGCCCTGGCCCTGCGGACGCCGTCGGGCGTGCCCGAGGAGGCGCTTCCCGACGCGCCCGAGCTCGAGGGCCTGGTCGTACGGCGCCGGGGCCGGGCCGTCCTCACGGTGCGCGGGCGGTTGCTGGCCAACGCGCTGACCGCCCGGCTGGTCGCGGGACCGGGAGCGGCGGGGGAGCCCCGGGCAGGGGAGGGCAGCGGGGAGATGCCGGTGCCGGCCGGTATCCTGCCGCCATGACCCCCGAGACTCCGACCGTGGACCCCGGCGCGCCGGAGGTGCCGGACGACCTGATGGAGAGAGTCGTCAACCTCTGCAAGCGCCGGGGGTTCATCTTCCCGTCGGCGGAGATATACGGCGGCTTCCGCTCCACCTACGACTACGGCCCGCTCGGGGTGAACATGCTGCGCAACGTGAAGAACGCCTGGTGGCGGTCGATGGTGCAGCTCCGCGACGACGTGGTCGGGCTGGACGCGGCGATCCTTTCCCCTCCGGCGGTCTGGGAGGCCTCGGGCCACCTGGCGAACTTCACCGACCCGCTCGTCGACTGTCGCAGCTGCCACGAGCGGTGGCGCGCCGACAAGATCGACGGGGTCTGCCCGAATTGCGGTTCGACCGACCTCACCGACGCCCGGGCCTTCAACCTCATGTTCAAGACCCATGCAGGGCCGGTGGAGGACGAGGGCACCGTCGCCTACCTTCGCCCCGAGACGGCCCAGGGCATGTTCGTCAACTTCGCCAACGTCCTCAACACCACCCGCAAGAAGCCGCCGTTCGGCATCGCGCAGGTCGGCAAGTCGTTCCGGAACGAGATCACCCCTCAGAATTTCGTCTTCCGCACCCGTGAGTTCGAGCAGATGGAGATGGAGTACTTCGTGCCCCCCGCCGACAGCGGGCGGTGGTTCGATTACTGGCTCGACGAGCGGTACCGGTGGTACATCGACCTCGGCATCCCGGCCGATCGGCTGCGGCTCCGCCATCACGGCGCCGAGGAGCTCTCCCACTACTCGACCGGGACGGCCGACGTCGAGTTCCTGTTCCCGTGGGGTTGGGACGAGCTGGAGGGGATCGCCCAACGGACCGACTTCGACCTGCGGGCCCACAGTGCAGCGTCGGGGGCCCGGCTCGAGTACTTCGACCAGGCCTCCGGCGAGCGTTACTCGCCCTACGTGATCGAGCCGGCGGCCGGGGCCACCCGGGCGATGATGGCCTTCCTCCTGGGCGCCTATCACGAGGACGAGATCGGCGGCGAAGCGCGCACGGTGCTGCGCCTCCACTGGCGGATGGCGCCGATGCAGGTCGCGGTGCTGCCCCTGTCGAAGAAGGAGGAGCTCGCGCCGTTCGCCCGTGACGTGCTCGCCAGGTTGCAGCCCCACTTCATGTGCGACTACGACACCACGCAGTCCATCGGCCGCCGCTACCGCCGCCAGGACGAGATCGGCACCCCGTGGTGCGTCACCGTCGACTTCGACTCGCTCGACGATCGGTCGGTCACCGTGCGCGACCGCGACACGACGGAGCAGCGGCGAGTGCCGGTGGACGCCCTGCTGGCCGAGCTGCGCTCCCGGACCGGCGAGGAGTGACGGCCCCGGGCGGTCAGGCGGCCCGGCGGTAGCGCAGGACGGCCAGCGGGGCGAGCACGACCAGGAACCCGACGGACCAGGCCAGCGCCACCCAGACGTTCGAAGCCGACCAAAGGGGGGAAGGGCCCAGCATGAGCTGGCGGGTGGCGTCGATCACCTGACTGACCGGTTGGTTGACGGCGAATGCCTGCAACCAGCCCGGCATCGCGGCCACCGGCACGAAGGCCGAGGAGGCGAAGGTCAGCGGGAGCAGCACGGGGAAGGCCGCCAGCTGGGCGGTCTCGCTGTTCGACACCGACAGCCCGATGATGGCGAAGCCCCAGCTCATGGAGTAGGCGAAGAAGAGCACCAGCAGGAACCCGAGAAGGAAGTGGCCCAGGTTCGTCTCCACCCGGAAGCCGACCAGGTAGCCGACGACGGTGATCAGGGTCAGGACGCCGACGTTGCGGACCGAGTCGGCAGCGGTCCGGCCGGCCAGCACCGCCGAGCGGGCCATGGGAAGGGCCCGGAACCGCTCGATCAGCCCCTTGTGGAGGTCCTCGGCCAGGCCGACGCTCGTGCTCACCGAACCGAACATCACGGTCTGCACGTACACGCCGGCGATCAGGTAGTTGACATAGCTGGTGCCCGGAATGTGGATGGCGCCGCCGAAGACGTAGCGGAACAGGAGGACGAACATGACCGGCTGCACGCTCGAGAAGAAGATGGCGTCGGGGATCCGGGTGTAGTTGATCAGGTTCCGCCAGGTCATCGTCAACGAGTCGGCGACCGCCCATCGCAACCGGCCCAGGGATGCCGCGCCCGCGACGCCCTCGGCGCCGGTGTCGGGGGTGAGGGTGGTGGTCGTCATGGTCGTCCCCTCTCCTCCGGCGCGGCGCCCGACGGCCCTCGATCGGAGCGCTCTTCGGCGTGACGCCCGCCGTCCCCGTCCCCCGCTTCGGCCTCGATCTCGGCCCGGTGCCCGGTCAGACTGAGGAACACGTCGTCGAGGCTCGGCTCGCGCAACGCCAGACCGGCCACGGTGAGCCCGTTCTGGTCGAGGGCGCGCAGCGCTTCGGCGGCCACCTTCGGGCCGTTCTCCACCGTCAGCTTCACGATCGACCCGTCGAGCACCGGGACCTTGGCGCCGTCCGCGTGCAACAGTACCGCCGCCCGGGTCGCCGTCACGGTGTCCGGCAGGGTCAGCTCGATCACCGTGGTGCCGAGGTCGGCCTTCAGCTCGGGGGGGGTGCCCTCGGCGATCACCCGGCCGTGGTCGACCACGACCACCCGGTCGGCGAGCCGGTCCGCTTCCTCGAGGTACTGGGTGGTGAGCAGCACGGTCGTGCGGGCTCGCACCAGCTCCTCTATCACCCTCCAGAGATCGTGGCGGCTCTGGGGGTCGAGGCCGGTGGTGGGCTCGTCGAGGAAGAGCACGGGGGGCCTGCTCATGAGCGCGGCCGCCAGGTCGAGGCGGCGGCGCATGCCGCCCGAGTACGTCTTGAGCGGCCGATCGGCGGCGTCGTCGAGGCCGAACTGCTCGAGCAGCTCGGGCGCCCGGGTCAGCACCTCCTTCTTCGCCATGTGGGTGAGCCGGCCCACCATGCGCAGGTTCTCCGAACCGGTGAGGTTCTCGTCCACCGTGGCGTACTGGCCGGCCAATCCGATCAGCCGGCGCACGGTGTCGGCCTCGCGCACCACGTCGTGGCCGAGCACGGCCGCGTGCCCGCTGTCGGGGGCGAGGATGGTGGAGAGGATACGCACCACGGTCGTCTTGCCGGCGCCGTTGGGACCGAGCAGCCCGAGCACGGTGCCGGTGGCGACCTCGAGCGACACGCCGTCGAGCGCTCGCACCTCGGGCTTGGAGTGGAAGACCTTCACGAGGTCGTACGCCGCGACGGCGACTCGTTCTGGCATTCACGAAACCTAGTGGGCCGGAGCCGGGCTCCGAACGCCGCAGTCCGAACGCCGCAGTCCGAACACCGCAGTCCGGGCAGAGGGTGGCCGGACCACGGGCCGGTAGTGTGGGCCTCTCGCGACCCGCTCCGAGGGGCGAGGAGGCCCGATGCCCTACGTTTTCGACTTCGACCACGCACACGCCCAGCCCCCGATGCAGCTGAAGGACCTGTTGGGCGGCAAGGGTGCCAACCTGGCCGAGATGACGTCGGTGCTCGGACTGCCGGTGCCCCCGGGCTTCACGATCTCCACCGACGCGTGCCGGGCGTACATGGGCTCGGGGTGGCCCGACGGGCTGAGCGGCGAGGTCGACCGGGCGCGGGCCGGGCTCGAGCAGGCGATGGGCAAGGCGGTCGGCGATCCCGCCGATCCGCTGCTCGTCTCGGTGCGCTCGGGTGCGAAGTTCTCGATGCCCGGCATGATGGACACCGTCCTCAACCTCGGGCTCAACGACCGCTCGGTGGAGGGCCTGGCCCGCCAGACCGGCGACGAGCGCTTCGCCTTCGACTCCTACCGGCGCTTCGTCTCGATGTACGGGCGGATCGTGCTGGACGTCCCCGGCGAGGAGTTCGACAAGCTCTTCGACGCGGCCAAGGAGCTGGCGGGCACGACGTCGGACGCCAGCGTGCCGACCGAGCTGCTGCGCTACCTCGTGGGCTCCTACAAGCAGGTCGTCGAGCGCCACACCGGTCAGCCCTTCCCCCAGGATCCGGGCGACCAGCTGCGCGGGGCCATCGAGGCGGTCTTTCGCAGCTGGGGTGGCCCGAGGGCCGTCGCCTACCGGAACCGCGAGCGCATCTCGCACGACCTCGGCACCGCGGTCAACGTGCAGGCCATGGTCTTCGGCAACCGCGACGACCAGTCCGGGACCGGGGTGGGGTTCACCCGGGACCCGGCGACCGGCGCCAGGGGGGAGTACGGCGACTTTCTCGTGAACGCCCAGGGCGAGGACGTGGTGGCCGGCATCCGCAACACCGAGCCGCTCTCCGCCCTGAAGAAGGCGTTCCCCGCTGTGCACGACGAGCTCCTCGGGATCTTCGCCCGGCTCGAGCGGCACTACCGCGACATGTGCGACACGGAGTTCACGATCGAGCAGGGCAAGCTGTGGATGCTCCAGACCCGGGTGGGCAAGCGAACGGGCCGGGCGGCGCTCAGGATGGCCGTCGACATGGTCGGCGAGCCCGAGCTGGGGGTGACCAGGGCGGAGGCGGTGGAGCGGATCTCCGAGGACCATCTCGACTCGGTGCTGCACCCCCAGTTCGCCGGCACGCCGGCAGAGGTCCTGACCAAGGGACTGGGCGCCTCCCCGGGGGCCGCCGTGGGACGGGTGTACTTCACCGCCGACGCGGCGGCGGCGGCGGCGGGACGAGGCGAGCAGGTCGTCCTGGTCCGGAGCGAGACCTCGCCCGAGGACGTGCACGGCATGCTCGCCGCCGAGGGGATCCTCACCGCCCGGGGCGGGCTGGTGAGCCATGCGGCGGTGGTGGCCCGCGGCTGGGGGAAGCCGGCGGTGGTCGGGGCCGAGGCGGTCCGGATCGACGGGCGAGCCTTCAGCGTGGGCCAGGTGACCGTGGCCGAGGGCGACTGGATCTCCCTCGACGGCGGGACCGGCCAGGTGGTCGTCGGTCAGGTGCCCCTGACCGCGGCGGATCCGCCGCCCGAGTTCGTCGAGGTGCTGGCGTGGGCGGACGAGATCCGGGCCGGCCACCTGGGGGTCAGGGCCAACGCCGACAACGGCGAGGACGCCGCGAACGCCCGGTCCCTGGGGGCCGAGGGGATCGGCCTGTGCCGGACCGAGCACATGTTCCTCGGCGAGGACCGCCTGCCGGTGGTCCGGCGGATGATCCTGGCCGGCTCGCCGGCCGAGGAGTCGGCGGCTCTCGAGGAGCTGCGTGCCGTTCAGCGCGAGGACTTCCTCGCCATCTTGGAGGCGATGGACGGCCTGCCCGTCACCGTTCGGCTGCTCGACCCCCCGCTCCACGAGTTCCTCCCCTCCACCCACGAGCTGGCGGTGAAGGAGGCCACGGTCGGGCTCAGTGCCGAGGAACGGCGGCTCTACGACGCGGCGCTCACCTGGCAGGAGGCCAACCCCATGCTCGGGACCCGGGGGGTCCGGCTGGGCGTGCTCAAGCCCGGGCTCTACGCGATGCAGGTCCGGGCCCTGATGGAGGCCGCCCGTCAGCGGGTGGCCGACGGCGGCCACCCGGTCGTCGAGATCATGATCCCTCTGACCGTCAGCCGCGAGGAGCTGGCGCTGGCCCGAGGCTGGGTGGAAGGAGCGGTGGCCGAGACCCTCGCGACCCCCGGAGACGGTGCCGGCCGAGACGGTGCCGCCGGAGACGGTGCCGGTCGGCGGTCCGGATCGCTCGACGTGACCATCGGCACGATGATCGAGACGCCCCGTGCCGCGTTGCGCGCCGGCGAGATCGCCGAGGCGGCGGACTTCTTCTCGTTCGGCACCAACGACCTGACGCAGATGACCTTCGGCTTCAGCCGCGACGACGTCGAGGGCCGGATGATGTCCGCCTACCTCGAGCTCGGCCTCCTGCCCCGCAACCCGTTCGAGGTGGTGGACCCCGACGGGGTGGGCGAGCTCGTCCGCCTCGGGGTCCAGCGCGGGCGGGCCACCCGGCCCGGCCTCAAGATCGGGGTCTGCGGCGAGCACGGGGGCGACCCCGAGTCGATCGCCACCTTTTACGGGGCCGGTCTCGACTACGTGAGCTGCTCGCCGTTCCGGGTGCCGGTGGCTCGGCTGGCGGCCGCCCAGGCCGTCCTCGCGGCGGGCGACCACCGGGGCCCGGCCGCGGGCGAGCCGGGCACGAAGGCCGAGGCGGCCGCCGGCGAGGCGACGGCGGGCACGGGCTCGCCGGGCACGAAGGTCGCCGCCCGGCGGCCCTGAGCCGTCCCGCCCGAGCGCCGAGGACCCGGAGCCGCCGATGGCCATTCCCGACGAGGAGGTGGCGCAGGTCCGTGCGGCGACCGACATCGTCGCTCTGATCGGCGAGCATTCGGCGCTCAAGCGCCAGGGTCGCCGCTGGGTGGGGCTCTGCCCGTTTCACGCCGAGAAGACGCCCTCGTTCAGCGTCAACGCCGAGGAGGGCTTCTACTACTGCTTCGGGTGCCAGGCGTCCGGTGACGCCATCAGCTTCGTCCGGGCGGTCGAGCACGTCGATTTCGTCGATGCCGTCCGGTTCCTCGCCGACCGGGGAGGGGTCACGCTCCACGAGGACACGGGAGGACCCGACCGGAAGCGTCGGACGGAGCTCCTCGCCGCCATGGAGCGGGCCGTCGATTGGTACCACCAGCGGCTGCTCGCGGCCTCCGACGCGGGCCCGGCCCGGGACTACCTGCGCTCGCGCGGGTACGACGGAGGGGTCGTCCGGCGGTTCCGGCTGGGTTGGGCGCCCGACGACTGGGACGCCCTCAGCAGGCAGCTCGGATTGAGCGAACGGGTGCTGACCGACTCGGGCCTGGGGTTCGTCAACCGCCGGGGACGCCACCAGGACGCCTTCCGGGCCCGGGTGATCTTCCCGATCTGTGACCCCTCCGGGCGCCCGGTGGCCCTCGGAGGGCGCATCCTCCCGGGCCGGCCCGCCGGCGGGCCGGGCGGGGATCGCAGCCCCGAGCCCAAGTACAAGAACTCCCAGGAGACGGCCATCTACTCCAAGCGACGGACCCTCTACGCGCTCAACTGGGCCAAGCACGACGTGGTGGCGACCGGCGAGGTCGTCGTGTGCGAGGGCTACACGGACGTGATCGGCTTCTTTCAGGCCGGGGTGCCGCGCGCGGTGGCCACGTGCGGGACCGCGCTGGCCGAGGAGCACTTCACCCTTCTCCGCAACTTCGGCCGCCGCATCGTCCTGGCCTACGACGCCGACAGCGCCGGGCAGGCCGCCGTCTCACGCGTCTACGAATGGGAGCGCCGTCACGAGGTCGACGTCGCGGTGGCCGCGCTCCCGCCCGGCACCGACCCCGGGGACCTGGCCAGGACCGACCCCGACGCGCTCGGGCGGGCGGTGAAGGAGGCGAGGCCGTTCCTGCAGTTCCGGGTGGACCGCGTGTGGGAGAACGCGGACCTCACGACGGCCGAGGGTCGGGCGCACGCGGCCGACGCCGCACTGCGCGCCGTCGCCGAACATCCTGACGACCTGGTCCGGGACCAGTACGCCATGCAGGTGGCGGACCGGTGCCGGCTCGAGCCGGCTCGGGTCCGCGAGAGGCTCGACGAGGCCCGGCGACGCCCGGTTCCCGGTGAAGCCCGCAGCGCCGGGCCGTCCCCCCGCGCCGACCGGGGCGAGGGGAGGAACCCCACGGACCAGGGGGACGGACACGACGGAGACCGGCCGACCGGCACGGCGCCACGGGTGCCCGGCGCCCGGACCCGGCCCGCAGGGGCCGCGCCGGGGACGACCGACCGGCCCGCGCTCGAGGCGCTCCGCTTCGCCGTCCACCGGCCCGAGTCGATCGCCGACCGGCTCGACGAGTCGCTCTTCGCCGACGAGGTGCACCGGCGGGCGTTCCGGGCGCTCAGCGAGTCCGAGAGCCTGCGCGAGGCGATCGAGGGCTCGGCACCCGAGGTGGCAGACCTGCTCCGCCGGGTGACCGTGGAGGAGCCGGTGGTCCCCGACGGGGTGCTCGGGGACCCGGTCGACGCCGTGGTGGCCCAGTTGGTGAGGGGGGCCACCCGCCGGGCCCTGGGCCTGGTGCAGGCGGAGGCGAGGACGAACCCGCTCGATCTGGCCGGAGCGGCGAACCTCACGGTTCAGGTGAAGCGGTGGCTCGAGGAGCTGGACGACCCGGCCACGTGCCGCGAGTCGGCCGGTCGGTTGCTAGCGTGGCTCAACACCAGGGGGCAGGAGGATCGATGACCGGGCGGACTCCAAGGCGTCCAGAGGGTACCGAGGTCCTGCCGTCCGGTGTGGCCCTGAACGCTCCTGTCGTCCCGCTCGGGTCGGCCGACGACCTGCCCGATCCCCTCCGCTCGACCGAGTTGGCGGAGCTGCTGGCGGTCGGTCGCCAGCGCGGGAGCCTGACACAGGGTGAGCTGGTGGAGGCACTGCATGCCGTGGAGCTCACCCCCGACGCCCTCGAGGCGCTCCTCACCACCGTGCGCAACGAAGGCATCGTGCTGGTCGACGACGTCCTGGTGCGACCGGGGGTCGACGACGTCCTGGAGCGACCGGGGGTCGACGACGTCCCCTCCCCGGCCTCCCCGTCGGGTGCCCGGGGGACGCCCGGGAAGTCCACGGCTACGGCTGCACCGGTGAAGGGCCGGTCGCCCCGCAGGGCGCCCGGGACCCGCCCGGACAAGCCGGAGGACACGGCAGAGGCGGACCGAGCGAGGTCGGACGGCGACAAGGCGGCAAGATCGGACAGGTCGGCAGCCGCTGCCGCACGGGCCCGATCCAAGGCGCAGTCCGCCGGGTCCGACTACTTCGGGGGGAGCTCGGAGGACCCGATCCACACCTACCTGAAGGAGATCGGGAAGGTCGCCCTACTGAGCGCGGAGCTCGAGGTGGAGATGGCGCGACGGATCGAGCAGGGCAACGAGGCGGCGGCCCGCCTCGCGGCCAACGCCCTGGCCCTCGCCGAGGGTGGCCCCGCCTCCGACCTGTTGGGATCCCAGGACGAGCTCGGCGGCCGGCGGCTCGTTCGCAAGGGGCAGCAGGCGAAGGAGGTCCTCATCGAGGCCAATCTCCGGTTGGTCGTGTCCATCGCCAAGCGGTACCGGAACCGGGGCCTCGCCTTTCTCGACCTCATCCAAGAGGGCAACCTCGGGCTGATGCGCGCCGTCGACAAGTTCGACTACACGAAGGGGTTCAAGTTCTCGACCTACGCCACGTGGTGGATCAGGCAGGCGATCACGAGGGCCATCGCCGACCAGGCCAGGACCATCCGGATACCGGTGCACATGGTGGAGACCATCAACAAGGTGGTGTGGGCCCAACGCCAGCTCCTCCAGGAGCTCGGCCGCGAGCCCACCGCCGAGGAGGTGGCCGGCCGGGTGGAGTTCCCGATCGAACGCGTCCGGGAGATCCAGCGGATCAATCAGGACACGATCTCCCTCGAGCAGCCGGTGGGGGAGGAGGACGATTTCAGCCTCTCCGACCTGATCGAGGACCGGGGTGCCGTGGTGCCCGACGACGCCGCCACCCGGGCCATGCTCGATCAGGCGGTGAAGGAGGCGCTCGCACACCTGTCGCCCCGCGAGCAGGATGTGGTGCGGCTCCGCTTCGGCCTCGACGACGGGAAGATCCGCACGCTCGAGGAGGTCGGCAAGGAGTTCGGGGTGACCCGCGAGCGGGTCCGCCAGATCGAGTCGAAGACCCTGGCCAAGCTCCGCCGTCCCGACGCCGCCTATCTCCTGAGGGACTATCTCGAGGAGGCCTGACCCCGTCGGGCCTGCTGCTATCGTCGTGCCGGCCGATCGTCGGCCTTTCCGGGGTAGCTCAATGGCAGAGCAAGCGGCTGTTAACCGCTAGGTTGAGAGTTCGAGTCTCTCCCCCGGAGCTCTTCCCTGGGCAGAGGGGGTGTGACTCTCCACCCCGGAGACGCCGGGCGCGCTGCGGGCGCGAAGCGTTCCGTCTCTTCGCGTCCGACAGCGCCACGACGTCGCCACGGGCGAGCTTGCCGAGGGCCTCCGCGATGGCCCGGTCGCGGTCCTCGGTAGCGTGCTGGTAGCGCAGGGCGGCGGCGGGCGACGAATGGCCCGCCCGTCGCATGATCTCCTTGGTGGTCGCACCGGTGGTCGCCGCCATGGTGAGAGCGAAGTGCCGGAGGTCGTGGAAGCGGGCGTGAGGGAGATCGCATGACGCCCGATCGCTGAACAGCAGCGTCCCGTCGCTCAGCTCGACCTGGGCTCGCTCGACCCGGATCGACGAGCGCAGAGGATCGACGTCCTTTCGGCGCAGCGCCAGGACCTCACCGCGCCGTAGGCCTCCCCACGCGGCCAGCGTGACCGCCACGCGCAGCTGGGGTGGCATCGCCGCCTGAGAGGCGGTACGCGGTGGCGGCCGCTCCGGGCCGCGTGGCCAACAGGTGGGCACACCACGACCAGACCTGGGTCGGGGTCACCTCGGCGATGGGGAGGTGGCCGAACGCGGGGAGGAGGTGGCAGGCGAGGAGGGAGCGATAGACGATGACCGAGCGGGGGCGCAGATCGGGTCGGGAGGCGAGCCAGTCGGTGGCGTAGTCAGCGAAGAGGCTCTGCCCGGCACGGGGGTCGACCCAGCCACCCCGCTTGATATCCGCCTCGATGAGCGACAGGAAAGCCTGTGCATCGGCCTTGTGGGCGAAGGTCGTCGCCGCGTGGCGTTACCCCTCATGGAAGTAGGCGGCCTGCCATCGGCCCGAGGCACGCTTGCGTACGCTTCCGAAGTGTCGACGTCCGGCCATGGGGCAAAGATTATGGCCCAGTCGCGTCGGAGAAGACACTACCTACCGGTGCTGGGTGTGGGGAACCTGGCGGGCAACGACTCAGCGGCGCACTGCCTCCACCCGTTGGGTCTCGATGTACCGGTCGAGGTCTCTCGGGTCGAACCGCACCTTGCGCCCAACCCTGATGGCGGCGATCTCCCGTCGTGCCCACAGGCTTCGCACGTGGCGCGGGCTATCGTTCAAGTAGCGGGCAGCGCCATTCAGGTCGAGCAGGCGCTCACTGCCGGTCAGGTTGTTCGGGTCGTCGTTCATCTGTGATCTCCGTCGCTCGGGCGTATCTTGCGCGTCGTGGGCCGGCGCCAAAAGGTGCCAATCCTGACGAAGTGACACGCCGCTGCATTGGGAGATCTGCTCGGGTGATCTTCGTTCGATGGATCGCTGCGACCGAACGAATCGACGCGGTGCCATTGAGCAGGTATGGGGAAGTCCATGGGGATGTTGGTGGGGACGCACGGGTCGCGGGCATCTGCGACAACTGGCGCCCAGGCGGCGATGCGATAACGAAGCCACGGGGGCTCTCGACGTGACGCGCATGGAGTCCCGTCAGGGTCCAAGAGCCTGTCTGCCAGACTCCGTTCCAGGGGGTCGTCACTCGTCGTCCGAAGACGTCAGACGGCCGTGACCAGGGTGACTGAGTTGGGATGGCCACGCCTGCGACCTTGCGAAGGCGTCTCAGCCCGTGGAGCCCGTGACCAAATCGTGCCCGCGGCAGGGCCCCCCCGGGGGGGTTGTACCGGACGGCCGGAAGGGACGGCCGGAGCCCGCGAATGTCGCAAGCCGCTCCCGTGAGCGGCCCAGTGCGTGACTCGCTGCGCCGCGACTGGGGTCAAAATCCTTCTCCCGAAGACGCCGACTGGGCCACGCTTGGGAAGCGGCAGGGAAAGTGGTCTTGACCTCGGCTGGTAGTACGATGCGACTGTGGCAGTGTAAGTGGGGCTTGCCGAGGCGCGAGCCCCCAATCCAGCGAATCGGTGAGTCCGATACGGCGAGTCAGCGGGCTCGGATCGGAGGCGGGATGCGATTAGGCCGACGGGTCGGTGCCGCGCCCCGTGCTCCGTGGCGAGCGGCGAGCGTGATCGCGGTGGCTGCATCTGTCCTCGGAGTGCCAGCGGCAGCGGCGACTGCGCCCGCACGAATCGCCGCGGTCCTGGGGGCCACCACTCCGCCACCTCCCCAGTATCCCGGGAGCACCCCACTCAGCCGGGAGCTGAGCCTCAGCGATGTGCCACCGCCATCCCCGACGACACCTCCGCTGGCGGCTGCGGCGCCGTTTCTCAGGCCATCGTTCTCGACGGGTCAACTTCGCCCGTCGCTTGTGCCACCGGTTCCTGAAATCATCCCGAGCCGACTCGGGAGTCCCGTGCAGGGTGCGGTGACGCCCTACACCGCCTCGACGTCCCCCGGGGAAACCCTGCAAGCTTTCCCAGCCACGAGCTACGCCACCGATCCGGCTTCGGCCGCTCCACCCGATACCCAGCTGGCTACTGGTCCCGGGTACGTGGGCGAAGCGGTCAACGACGCCTTGAGCGTCTGGTCGCGGACCGGCGGCGCTGTCGGGTCCTACAACCTGAACTCGTTCTTCTCCGTGCCGAGTGGATATTCGTTTGCTGATCCGCGCATTATCTACGACGGCCTCAGCGGCCGATGGTTCCTCTCGGGCTTTTCGGTCAACTCGGCGAGCGACAGCATCACTTACCTGGCGGTCTCCGACTCATCCGATCCAACGGCCGGGTGGTACGTCTACGACCTGGCGAGTGGAGCGGGCGTCATCACCGACCAACCCAAGATCGGGATGAGCAGCGACAAGCTGGTGATCTCGTGGAATGCCTTCAACAGCACTGGGTCGTACCTCGGAGAGCAGACCTGGGTGCTCCAAAAGAGTGACCTCCTGACCGGTTCAACATTGGCGGAGACCCAGTTCGGCCTCGACAGCACGCGGTCGGGCATCGTGCCGGCGATCTCCGAGTCGGCCACCACCACCGAGTACCTCTCCTACAACGATACGTGTAGCGGATCGGCGGGGACCGGGACGGGAAGCTGCACGACCGGAAGCCCAGCCTTGGGCATCGTGGCGATCACCGGGACCCCGGCCGCCGGCGATGTGGTCTGGAGCGAGGCCGACCCGGCCATCACCCAGACCACGAGCCCTCCGGCTGCGACACAGCCCAGTGGCGTGAGCATCAACACCGACGATGACCGGCTCCTGTCGGTCGTCTGGCAGGCCGGCATCTTGTGGGCCGGCGGCAATGACGGCTGCGTTCCGACCGGGGACACCACAACCCGCTCGTGCGCCCGTCTCATCGAGGTGTCGACCGGCGGTTCGACACCTACGGTTCTCACGGATGGGGACCTTGGGTTCTCGGGCGCCGATCTCTACTATCCGGCAGTTGTCCTCGATGGATCGGGAGAGCCGTTCGTGGTCGCCACGATCTCGTCGTCGAGCATCTACCCGAGCGTCGTCGACTTCGCCAAACCCTCATCCTCCAGCATCTTCAATGGGAGCTATCTCTGGGACGGAAGTGGTGGCTATTCGTGTTCGTTCTGCGGTAGTAGTGGAAACCGGTGGGGCGACTACTCGGGGGCGGCTCTTGACCCGACGAACCCGACCGACGTGTGGGTTGCCGGTGAGTACGGCACGGCGACTGGCGGAAACGACTGGGGAACAGCGATCGGAGAGCTGACCCTCGACGGCCCGACGGTAACGGCAGTGAGCCCCAATAGTGGTCCGACCGCAGGAGGAACGAGCGTCACGATCACGGGGTCGAACTTCAGGCCCACCACGTCGGTCGCCTTCGGGTCCAGTGCTGCGGATCACTGAAATTCCCCACTGACGATCACTGAAATGCCCCACCCTTGAGCGAGGTGGTGGGCCCGATGCAGGGGTCCACCAAACCGTTGGGGGGCTCCCCGACGCTGATGGTTCCAGCCAACCAGCGTGAGGAGCCCCCGACCATGTTCTCAAGGAGTGAAGACGTGGAAGCAGATGCCTTGAAGAAGAGGGGATGGTCGATCTCGGCCATTGCCCGCCACCTGGGACGCGACCGCAAGACCGTGCGCTTCCACTTGTCCGGGGAACGAACCGCTGGCGTGCGGCGGTCTTCGACGCCGGACCCGTTGGGCCCGTTCGTCAGCTACGTGAAGGCCCGTTTCGTCGACGACCCGCACCTGTGGGCCAGCGCGCTCTACGACGAGGTCGTTCCGCTCGGATACGACCGCTCGTATCCGAGCTTCGCCCGCCAGCTGCGCTTGGCCGGCTTGCGCCCGCACTGCGAGGCGTGCACGGGGGTGAAAGGCCGCGAGACCGTCGAGATCGACCACCCGTCCGGCGAGGAGATCCAATGGGACTGGGCCGAGCGTCGCCGCGCCCCGTGGGGCGCCACGTCCTATGGGCTGCTCGGGACGCTGTCGCACTCGGGGCGGACCCGCGAAGTGCTCTGCGAGTCGATGGATCAGCCCCATCTCATCGAGGCGATCGACGGAGTGCTGCGCCGGCTGGGCGGCACCGCCCGGGTGTGGCGCACCGACCGGCTCGCCACGGTGATCGTGCCGGGCAAAGCCGACGTGCAGGCGTCGTTCGCGCCGGTGGCCAAGCACTACGGAGCGATCATCGCCCCGTGCCCGCCTCGGCGCGGGAACCGCAAGGGTGCGGTGGAGTGCGGGGTGAAGTTCATGTGCGGCCGGTGGTGGCGCACGATGACGGCGACGAACCCCGAGGAGGCCCAGGTGAGCCTGGACCGTTTCTGGTCCGCGACCGGCGACGCCCGGCTGCGCCCACCGGGGCGCTACGCGGATCCCGACGCCTTGACGCCCGGCGAGCGGCCGGTCTGGCCGACCGTCGGCGAACTCGCTGACGCCGAGGAGCTCATGGCGCTGCCGCCGATGTCATATCCGGCCACCGTCGAGGTGGAGCGCACTGTCGACGACCGAGCGTCGGTGGCATTCCGGGGGAACCGTTACTCGACACCCCCAGGCCTGACGGGCATGGAGATGACGCTGCGCCACCGCCTGGGCTCGGGCGCGCTCGACATCGTCACCCCCGCCGGCGTGGTGCTCGTCACGCACCGCCTGGCCCCGCCCGGGGCAGGGTCGATGGTGCGCACCCCCGAGCACCGCGCCGCGCTCGAGGCGGCGGTGCTCAGCCAGTTCTCAACCGCTCGACCATGCGACCGCAAGGCGAACAAACCCCCGGGGGCCGCAGCCCTCGAGGCCCGGGCGAAGCTCCTCGGTGCCGCAGGAGCCGAGCCGACTGTCGATCTGGAGCAGATGGCCGAGGTCATCCAGCTCGCCTTCACCGGTTCGCAAGACGCCTCGGACGGAGAGGTGTCGGCATGAGCGCGGGATCGGACTACCAGCGCCTCCGAGCTCATCTGGCGTTCCTCAGGATGACGGCAGCCGCTGAGGCGCTCCCCGGGCTCTTGGACGAAGCGATCAAGGCCAAGCTCACCAACTCGGAGTTCCTCGAACGGCTGCTGTCCGTCGAGGTCGACGCCGTGGACGAGCGCCGCCGGGCGAGCCTGACGCGCTTCGCCTCGCTGCCCTCGCCGTTCACGTTGGCCGACTTCGACTTCTCGGCCCAGCCGTCGGTCGACAAGAAGCTGATCGACGAGCTCGGCACGCTTCGCTTCGTCGAGGACGCCACCAACGTGCTGTTGATCGGCCCGCCCGGCGTGGGAAAGACGATGCTCGCCGTCGGCCTCGGTCACGCCGCGGTGGCTGCTGGCATGCGCGTCCATTACACGACGGCAGCCGATCTCGCCGCGCGGTGCCACCGGGCCGCGTTGGAAGGGCGGTGGGCAACGACCATGCGCTTCTACGCCGGACCGCGCCTCCTCATCGTCGATGAAGTGGGCTACCTGCCGCTCCCCGACGAGGCCGCCGCCGCGCTGTTCCAGGTCGTGAGCCAGAGATACCTCAAGGGCAGCATCG
>Ga0307373_10000851_pt1 | contig 58696 bp, 72 predicted proteins | sample OX2MG_FD_202534 | JGI IMG/M metagenome (GOLD analysis project Ga0307373, IMG submission 202534) | Soil microbial communities from Risofladan, Vaasa, Finland - OX-2 | ecosystem: Environmental > Terrestrial > Soil > Coastal area > Acid sulfate soil | place: Finland: Risofladan, Vaasa | collected... | reverse complement strand
TGAGCAGCAGTCCCCCTGAGCCACGGCTGACCTCGCCCGACGGCCACTGGGAGTGGGATGGATATCGGTGGGTGCCGCTACCGAACGTCTTCGTTCCACCGCCCCCAGCCCAACCCTTCACCGGTCCCAACGGGACCTCGGTGGTCTGCATTCGGACCTTGGCGTTGACCAAGAAACAGTGGACGCTGGTGGGTCTCGCGACCCTGCTCAGCGGGGCCATCGTCCCGCTCGTGCTGTTCCCTCTCGCCATGTTCCTCAACCGCGGGCGGCATCTCGGCGTCTACGCGGAGTTGGATGGTGGCTACTGGACCAGTCTGTGCCGCCAGTACCCGGATAATCCGAAGCGGGCCAAGAGGGCACGGCTCTTGCCTCGCCAAGTGGTTATGCAAGCATCGGCTCCAACCTGCAAGCGGTGCGTCGCCACGGCGGTGGGTCGGTTCCCGAACTGACCCACTACCGTTAGCTGATAGGTAGGTCGGTCCCGGGGAAAGTGGCGCCCATCTGGCTCAGGTCGGCGCAGAGGCCCCGCAGGGCCGGCTCAGCCAGATCTTCTGCCGCGGCTGCTGCCCGATGAGATTGGCTTCGTCCTTTCGGTGAGGCCGCTGCTACTGTCCCCAACTCGTCTCAGATGGGGCTAGGCTTGCGGCCATGATCGCCTCCCCGATATCCGGCCGCCCCTGCCCCACATGCCACCGGGAGTGGGGAGTTGGGCTGGCCTGCCAGTTCTGCCGACAGATCGAGGGCCAGCCCAGCAGCGTGGCCCTGAGCTCCTCTGCCCGACGCTTCGGTGAGCTTCTCCTGGAGTATGTGCTGCTCATTTGTACGCTCGGGATCGGCTGGCTGATCTGGTCTCGGATCGCGTGGGGGAGAGGCCAGACTCCCGCCAAGCAGGTGCTGCACATGCGCGTCCTCAACGTGCGCACCGGCGAGGTGGCGAACTGGGGGCAGATGTTCGTGCGCGAAGTGATCGCCAAGTGGATCATCGGGCTTTTGAGCTGGCTGACCCTGGGGATCGTCAACTTCTGGCTGATCTGGGATAAGAACAACCAGGAGCTGTGGGACAAGGTAGCCAGCACCATCGTCGCCAGTGACCCCGAGAATCTGCTCGCTCCTCTCAACGACCATCAATCCGTAACCAAGCAGATCTCCAGTTAATTAGGCGGCGGCGGGCGAGCGACCACGCGGAGCCGGGTTATGGCATGGACTGTACGTCCGGGGCCGAGTGGGACCACCGGGCCGCCTGTCCCCATTTTGTACCCAAGGGGACGGCGAAGCTCGTCGGACGGCGATACAACTCGGCGAGCTGGGGCTGCCTCGCCGAAGTGAAAACAGAGCGAAACGTCACTGCGCGATACAACTCGACAGGGGGCCAATTAGTACTAGCAATCTCCTGCCTGCTGCGCTCCATACGTAGCCTGAGCGACTGTGAACTTGCCGCCGTCCGGCGAGTCCAGTTGTTGGATCAGGTTGTTGCATGAGAAGGGCTGAGTCTGGAGATATTCCTTGGCCTCTTGCACGGCCTCGGCGTTCCAATTCACCGTGAGGCTGTCAACGGCGACAGTCGCATCGTGGACCGAGTATCCACTACCGTACGGCGAGTCCAGTTGGTCAATGAGACCCTGCAGCGAAAAGCCCTGCGTGCTCAGGTACAGTTGGGCTTCCTCTGCTGCGCTCTGCTGCTGCTGCGTCAGGGTGGGGCCGGCCGGTGTTGGGGCTGGTGTAGCCGTAGGTACTGGAGTTGGGGCTGGTGTAGCCGTAGGTACTGGAGTTGGAACAGCAGTAGGAACTTGCGAAGCTGACAATGACGGTTGAGACGACTGTGAGGTCGTTGCCGAAGGGGAACTTGTAGGCGAAGAACTTTTGGCGGTTGTGCCGCAGCCAGCAAGGGTAATGACGAGAACAGCAAGTGCAGCGTAACCAATAGTCCACTTCTTCATCTAATACTCCTAGTGACCGTGACCGTCTGATGTGCTCCGTTGGTCAGGGTCTGGCCTACGGCATATAGCCTTGGCCCCTTGGGAGTGGAAGATGCACTTGCGCTCTTCTTGGCCCGTTTTGGGGTGGGCGTTGGAGTGGCCGATTTGGTCCGGATTGGACTTGGAGTCGATGTCGCGGATCCCTTGGCCTGGATAGGAGTTGGGGTGCCCGAACTCGTGTTGTTGGGGCTAGCACATGCACTGATACCGATCGCGAGGAGCCCCGCCCCTACCGCGCCGATCCCTCTCATCACCTCTTCCCTCTTCAAATGAAGAAGCCAACGCCCAGGGAGGCGATCCCGATCAGAACATAGAGCAGGCCCCCACTGATCCCGCAGGTGAGGCCGGCGACTGCCATGCCCTTGTGGGAGGCTCCCCGGTTGGCGTGCTGGATGCCGATGCTGCTGAAGACGATCGCCGTGATGCCAAGCACCAGTCCCGCGACCGCGCGTCCATTCCCTGGCTGAACAACGGCCGGGTATTGAAGTCCCGACTGGGGCGCGTAGGGAACTGGCGCTCTGGGCTGCTCGGCTGGCTGGTCCACTGGTAGCGCCAGGGTCATCCATCTCCTGTCCTCGGGCGAGCCCTCGCTTCCATACGGGCGGCCTCGCCGGGATGAAAGCTTAGAACTCTATGAGTCTCAGTGGCGGGTCGTCTCCGACATGTCACCATTTCGCGAATACATGTTCGGTCTTGGTAACTTGGGCGGATTCAGTCACACGTGATGTCGGGAGGTGGAATTGGCCGAAACATTGGCCGAAACAGGTTGATTCGATCTCGTCGCACCGGGTTTTTCAGACCCGTGCTCTACCAACTGAGCTACCTCGGCCTGGGGCCATTTGATCTCCACACGCCGCCTGAACCATGCCCCCGGAGACCCCCACTCAGATACACGGAGCCGTAAAGTCGCGTCCGAGCGAGATTCCTGCCTGAGGCTACTGTGAACTGGGGGCCGACCCAACCATACAGACAGGCAGGGTAATGGAACTCGGCCAACGAGCGCCACTGGCCTCGAACTTCTCCTCGGCTGAGATGCGGGGAATCTATTGGGTCGGGGCCAAGGTCGACCACTCCTGGAGCTTTGCCTGGTGTCCGACGCGGTCGACCAGGGGAATCGTCGCGACCGCCCGATGGGCTGGCCCAGGTGGACTTGCCGTAGGTGGCGGTCGATAAGAAGCGTGGCTGGTGCCCTCGCTCATGGGTTGCCGCAGCAGATCTTGCTGAGCCCCGGCGCTACGCACCTTCCCGGAATCGGACCGTCAGCGGAGAAACAACGGTGGCCAAACAGAACCACGGATCATGCACCGGAGAGAGAGGTGCCACGTGAGCCTGGGCTATGGGGCGTTGTGCAGCGAGGTCTGCGATCTGGACAAGCCGATTGGGAAGCACTTCGATGATGTCGAGTATTACCGGTGCCTCCTGGCGGGGATCAACGGTCGGATTCTGGAGCCAGCTGTTGGTGTCATGACCCCCGAAAAGTAACCAAGGTGATCTGGACAACTCCACATCGCGTGCCCAGCAGCGGACACCGCGAGTCGTGATCTGCGCCGCCACCTCGCTTCGACGATCGCGGATAGTGAGCACGGTGTGCCCATGAAGACCTCACTCAACGGTGTGCCGCGAGTCCGTTAGGATCGCCCCACGGCTCTTCGACGCTAACGGGCTGATTTCGGGTCAGGCTCCGACCCCTGCGGCATTCACCACGAGGCATCTATGAAGGTTCTGGTAGTCGGCGGAGCCGGGTATATCGGGAGCGTGGTCTCCCGGCGCCTCCTTGCGGCCGGGCATCGGGTCGTCGTTTTGGACGACCTGTCGACTGGCCACCGAGACGCGGTGGCCAGGGAAGCGGAGTTCATCAGGGCCAGCGTCCAAGACGAACTGGCAGTCTCCGCAGCCCTGAACGATGGGGTTGAGGCGGTGATGCACTTTGCGGCGAGATCTTTGGTTGGAGAGTCGGTGCTGCATCCCGAGCTGTACTGGTCGACCAATCTCCACGGGACTCGTGCCCTGCTTGATGCCATGCGCCGAGCGGGAACGTGCCGGTTAGTGTTCTCATCCACCGCGGCGACCTACGGCGAGCCCGCGTCAGTACCTATCGAAGAAGATGCGGTTACGCGACCTACCAGTGCTTATGGGAAGTCCAAGTTGGCCGTCGACCTAATGATCGAGGACGACGCAATCGCCCACGGCCTGAGCGCGGTGAGTCTGCGCTACTTCAATGTGGCCGGCGCGATCGAGGACGCCGGCGAACGCCACGAACCAGAGACGCACCTAATCCCCAACCTCTTGCGGGTGGCCGCCGGGGCAGCCGAGGCGTCGACCATCTTCGGCGACGACTATCCGACTCCTGACGGGACCTGCATCCGGGACTACATCCACGTGGATGACTTGGCCACGGCGCACATTTTGGCGCTCGGCGCGACGGCCCCCCAAGGGGCGGTCGGAGCCGGTCGACATCGGGTGTACAACTTGGGAAATGGGAAGGGCTTCTCGGTCCGGGAGGTTCTGGACGCCGCACGCCGAGTGACCGGGCATCCCATACCAACCGTGCAGGCCGGTCGTCGCCCGGGCGACCCGGCCATCCTGGTCGCTTCCAGCCAAAGGATCCAATCGGAACTAGGCTGGAGTCCACAGCGGCCCTGGATTGAGGGGATGGTGGGTGATGCCTGGCGGTTCGTGCAGGACCGAGGGCTTATCCGCTAGAGGGGCTAGTTCGGCGTCCCAGGAGACGTGGCCGCCGGAGCGGATGGTGGTAGAGGTGATGTCAGTGGCGTGGGTGTGGCACTTTCCCAGCGCTGGCGTCAGCGCAAGGGTTGGCGCTCCGCATTTTGCGCTTGCGCCTTCGATATGTACCCGTCTATCGCCATCTGTTCCAGCACCTCCTTGCGGCGCACCCGAGCGGCCTGCGGGTGGGTGACGGGGTCGAGCAACGCAGGACCCTGGGGCAGCCCGGCCAGGAGGGCCAGCTGCGCGAGCGAGTCTTGGGCCAGCGGTCGATGGAAATAGGTAACGCTCGCTTGGGTCACCCCGACTGCCCCGTCGCCCAGCGAGACCTGGGAGAGGTAGGAGTCGAGGACCTGTGTTTTGGTGAGATGGCCCTCTATCTTGAGCGCCAGCACGATGTCCCACCAGCGGCCCCAAATGGAGCGGTCTGAGCCGTTGAGGTAGATGTCCTCCGCCAGCTGCTCGGTGATCGTCGATCCCCCCTGGCATTCGCAGAGATGGATGAGATCAAAACCTGCGGCGCGCAACAGCCCTTCGAGGTTCACACCGTGGTCTGTGTAGAAATTCTGATCCTCCATGGCCACGACCGCATCGGCCAGATAGCGCGGGACCTCACTGGGCGAGAGCGGAGAGGTGTGGTGGGTGCTGTCCACTCGGGCGACCCGGATGAGGACATCTCGGGTCGTCGGGGTGACGATCCAAGTGACCGCGAACAGCCCGGTAGCCAGCAGAGACAGTCCGGCCAGCCACCAGCGCAGGCGTGGCCCCGGGAGTCGTCCCAGGGTTACCCTACGATCGTGGGCTGGATATTCCATCTGCCGCGACTCTACTTGGCCCTAGCGGCTGCAGCCCTCTTTGTGGCCGCCGTCACTCTCTCCTGGACCCAGGGAGCCAATCACCTATGGGTCCAGGGGGTCGCGATGGTTCTGGCGCTAGCCGCCTTCGGACTCGCGGCCGTAGCTTCGATGGGAAAGGCTAGGTAGCAGCCCAGCTCCAAGCCGGCTCGGCGGCCGGTCAAAGGAGACCATCGGACGCCTTGGCGCGGTTGTGGTAAAGTTCAAGGTGCTTCACGCCGTTCGTGTGGGGCCGTTCGCCGTCGCTTCCCTCGCGAGCCGGTCGATCGCCTTTGGCTCGCGAGGATGGCCGCATGGCGGCACGGGAGATTGCAGATGCCGATCGGAACAATCAAGTCAGTCAACGAGCGTGGTTTTGGCTTCTTGGCAGCTGAGGACGGGGTGGAGTACTTCTTCCATCGTTCCAGCGTTGAGGGTGGCGCCTTCGAGCAGCTTACCCGCGGATCTCAGGTTGAGTTTGAGATCGAGCCCAGCACCAGAGGGCCTCGGGCAGGGCGCGTCCGCGCAGCCTGATGGTTGCGCAGGCCGTCGGCAAGCCGCCGGTCCAGCGTCCCTTTCGTCGCCTCCATCCGGACCTGCCGCCAGCGCGTAATTCGCTTTACGACCCGTGGCAATGTGGGTTCCTGCATGACGGACGTCGGAAGACCTGTCTGTTTGACGTGAGAGACGCCCAGCGCGCGATGCGCGCGCTGGGTTTCGCTCAGGAGCTATGGGCACCTCTCGGAGAGGCTCGAATAGCGCATGACGAGTTCCTTCGCCACGTGGCGGCTGTCCATGACGCCCTTTCGATTCATGCCGACACCGCGGAGGCCCGCAGGCGGTCGATGGTCCCCTCTGCAGTTCGGATAGTCCAGAACTACCTCGGCTGGGCCGACCGCGTCTGCACCCACGGCACCGGCGTGGTTGAGACCGATGACCGCCGGCGCCCGATTCCCTGATTTCCATCTAAATGAGCACGTCAACTCCCGCGATCAGGATGGCGGTGGATGCATCCACCTTCGCGACCGAGGTGATCGCGCGTTCCTCTGAGTTGCCCGTGGTAGTTGACTTCTGGGCCAGTTGGTGCGGGCCCTGTCGTCAACTGGGGCCGGTGCTCGAAGCGGCGGTGGACGAGATGGCAGGTGCTGTCCTGCTGCGCACCTTGGATGTCGATGCCAATGGGGAGCTCGCCCAGCGGTACTCGGTTCGGGGCATACCGGCGGTGAAGGCCTTCAGCAATGGCGGGGTGAAGGCAGAGTTCGTGGGCGCCCAGCCCACGGCAGCTGTCCGCTCCTTCCTGAGAGGGCTTCTGCCGTCGGCGGCCGAGCAGCTCACTGAGCGCGGGGACGAAGCTTCCCTACGGGAAGCCCTTGCAACCGATCCATCCCACCTACCGGCCCGGCGCGCCCTGGCCTCCGTGCTCCTTGCGCAGGGGAGCTTTCAGGAGGCAAGAGAGCTTGCGCAGCAGGCTCCCCAGGATCGGCTCTGCGACGGGCTGGCCGCATGGGCGGCCCTCGGCGAAGTGCCGGACCACACCAGTGACGAGACCCACCTGCTGGAGGCGCTCACCGCCGGCGATCTGGTTTCAGCTCAGGAGTGCGCGATCGGGGCCATGGGGTCTGACTCCGGCGGGCGGCGCGACCTTCTGCGCAGGGTGGCGCTCTTTGCATTTGAAGTGCTGGGACCGGAACACCCTGCGGTAATTTCAGGACGCGCCCGAATGGCGGCCGTTCTGTACTGACCGATCTGGCGCAGCCCCGCGCCGGCGGCGCGGATCTGGGATCGATCGGATTTTCCTTTCCCGTGCTTTGATAGGGAAGAGCGTCAAGCCTCTCGGGGGAACTCCATGGGATATTTGAAGGGATTCGGTCACGGTATCGTTGTCGGAGCGGTGGTCGGGGTGCTGCTAGCGCCGAGGCCCGGGCGCGAGACGCGCGCCTTGCTTGAGGCGAATTACCGGAGGACCAAGCGCACTTCTCAAGGCATCGTGACCCGAGCTCAGTCCGGGTGGCTAGCGGCCCAGCCGGCTCTCTCAGTGGCCAAGCAGGTTGCGGGGACAGCTGGCCGCGCCGTGGAGCCATTGGGGAAGAGTGCAGGCCTCAAATTCGGGGAGCTCACCGGGCGGAGCCGACCTCAGGCGCCGTCCGGCCCATTCTTTGCCACCAGTTCCTCGGTGAACGGAGACGGCAGTTGAGCGATGAGCGAACTCCGGCCGAGAGGATCGGGGCATTTTTTTTGGCGGTCGATGAAGAGATCCTGCGGCCCCTTCGTCGCTACCAGCGGGGCTTCCGCCGGGGGCTCGTGGTGGGATGCGTCCTGGGCTTGCTGTTCACTCCCGCCGCCGGAGGTCGGGTTCGGGCGCGGGTGCGCGGAGCGCTCCGATGTCATCGTCGTCAGCCCACCAGGGTCTGATCCCGCTCAACCCTATGCGGTCGCCTCGGCGACTATGACCCCCTCGTCGGCATCCGACTCCATCGCGTCACCGCCCTGTCCAGGGTAGTCGGCCATGAAGGATGTGCCACAGCCGCAGGCGTTGCGAGCCCGGGGATTGGCCAGCCGAAACCCTCGCCCCCGGTAGCTGTCCTCGAAGTCAAGGATCGAGCCGGCGACGAGCGGTAGGCCATCCTCTTGTATCACTACACGGATCCCTTCCGCCTCGATTACAACGTCGTCAGGCTCGGAGCTGTCCTCTAGGTCGAAGAACAACTTGAACCCTCGGCAGCCGCCGAGGCGGACATCAACCCTGAAGACAGCCTCCGACCGTTGGTCGCGCTCCTTCCAGGCGCGAATCTCCTCAAGCGCATCGCGGGTCACCAGCAGTGCCTCAGCCATGGGGTGATTCTATGCCACCTGTCCCAGGAAGCCCGGTCCACTACCCTTGGCCCGATGGAGATTGCAGAGGTCTGGCGCTACCCGGTGAAGTCGATGGGGGGCGAGCGGGTCGAGCAGGCCGAGGTCATCCGCTCCGGTTTGCCTCGGGACAGGGGTATCGCGGTCTTCGATCCCACCAGCAGACGACCGGACCAACCTCTCAGCGCTCGCGACCTGCCGGGGCTGCTCACCTTTCGAGCGACAGTATCGGGAGGCGAGGTCTTGGTGGCTGGCCCCGATCTGCCTCCCAGTCCCTGGCGTGCCGAGGCAGTACGAGCGAGGCTTGCGGATGTCTGTGGTCGGCCGCTCGAGATGGCGACTGTTGCTGGCGGCGCCTTTGACGACTCGCCGATCCACGTCGTGGCACTGTCCAGCGTCCAGCAGCTGAGCGAGGAGTTGGGCCGGGCGGTTGACCACCGCCGCTTCCGGGCTAACCTATATCTGACAGTCGGCGGGGCCCAGCGCCGCTGTGAACTCGATTGGGTGGGCGCCCGCCTGAACTTCGGCGAGCTTGTTCTGGCGGTCACCGCTGAGTGTCCTCGATGCGTGATCACGACCAGGGACCCCGACACCAATCACGGCTGGCCGAAGCTGCTGCGGCACCTGGCCTCGACCAGAGATGCAATGGTGGGGGCCTACTGCCGGGTGGAGCGACCAGGGGTGATCAGCGAGGGCTCGCCCGTCGCTGTGGGCTGAGGCGACGCTGGCGTTCCCTCAGCCCAGTTCGGATAACCTGTCAGGGTGGCAATCCTCAGGGCTGGCTCCCCAACTTCCGACGGCCGACCGGCGTCCGACCCAGCTTCTCAGCAGCCGGCGGTGCTCGGTCTGCTCGGAGGAGACCTGATGGTGGCCTCCCGAGTTAGGACGGCCGCCGCTGGGTTGGGACACTCGACCCGGCAGGTCAAGACCGGATCTGACCTTGCCGGCACCGATCTCCTGTTGGTCGACCTGAACCGCGACGTGGATCGCCAGCTGACTTTACTGGCAGAGCTGCTGGCGCCGGGGATTGGGCCGAAGGTCATCGCCTTTGGCCCCCACCTGCTCATCGGAGAGATCCGCGAGCGAGCCCGAAAGGCAGGCGCCAGCCGGGTGGTTGCCAACAGCGCCCTCCCGGGCGTCCTGCGGCGGAGTCTGCGACGACCCACAGAGCCGCCCACTGCACCTGGGAGGTCGTCTCTATGACAAATACTGAGCTGCACCAGATGGCAGCTCAGTTGAGCGATAGCCTGGTCGGGGATCGGCGCTACCTGCATCAACATCCGGAGCTCTCGGGCTACGAGACCGGCACCGCCCGTTACATCTACGATCGCCTGCGGGCGATCGGATTGGAGCCGCGGCTTCTCCTGGAGGATCGCTCCGTGGTCGCCGACATCGTGGGCGAGCAGGGTGGGGGCCACGCCTTGCTGCTGCGCGCCGACATCGACGCGTTGCCAATCCTCGAGCGTGGTAAGGAGCGCCCCTACCGATCGACTGTGGACGGTGTCATGCATGCCTGTGGCCACGACGCCCACGTCGCGGTCGCATTGGGGGTTGCCGCGCTGTTGGTCGGCCTCCGAGATCAACTGCCCGGGATGGTGCGGCTGGCATTTCAACCATCTGAGGAGTCAGCGGGCGGTGCCGGCCCGATGATCGGTGCTGGGGTGCTTCAGGGCCCAAAGATGGAGGGCGCCCTCGGTCTGCACATTTGGAGCGGTGTGGCCGCGGGAACGGTCGGTGTGCGCTCCGGGGCGATCTTTGCCTCAGCGGACGAATTCTCAGTGGTCATCACGGGTAGGGGAGGGCACGGAGCCCTACCTCACCAGGCACTGGACCCCGTGCCGATTGCGAGCATGGTCGTGCTCGCCCTGCAAACCCTCATCTCCCGAGAGACCTCACCATTTCAGTCGGCGGTGGTCACCATCGGCAGGATCGAGGGGGGCCAGGTGTTCAACGTGATCCCCGAGACGGTGAGCCTCGTGGGCACGGTGAGGGCGTTCACAAAAGAGGATCGCGAGCGGCTGCTGCGGCGGGTGGGCGAGGTCGCAAGCGGCATCGCCTCAGCGTTCGGAGCAACTGCGACCATGGAACGCGGCGGGGGCTGTCCACCAGTGATCAGCGATCCGGCGATGGCAGACCTGGTGCGGTCCGCAGTTCTGGCCAGCCCAGAGGTGGAGCTGGTCGAGCCTGAGCCACTCACCGTTGGAGATGACATGGCGCTGTTCTTGGAGGCGATTCCCGGCTGTTACTTCCTTTTGGGCGGGGGGAACCCGGAGGCGGGGATAACCGCCCCCCACCACCACCCGGAATTTGATCTCGACGAAGCCTGCCTTCCGATTGGAGTAGAGGTCCTGACCAGGGCCGCCCTTGAGTTCTGCCGGAACGGGCTTGGGAGCACGCCAATTGCTGAATAATCCGCCGCCGGACAGATGCGATCATTGTGGGGGCGGAGCGGCAACATGGAGGCGCGTCGATGGGGCGGAGTGCGAGGTTGACCTCGAGGACGGCAGGGTGGTGAACCGAAGTGGGTCGGTTCACGTGTGCGCCCGCTGCGGCCACACGGTTCCCGTCTCCACGGAGGGGCTGCACCACTCGTGGTTCGAGCCCTCGCGCAGATGACTCAGACTGCCTCTTCGATCCAATCCACCGTTGGACCGGTGCGGGTGCGAGATGCCACCAAGCCCGCTCCCCGACAGCTGGTCAGGTTCGCCTTCTTCAGGGTGGACCCCAGCTGGAGGCGGTTGCCATTTCAGGTCCGGCACCAGCACCGCGAGGAGATGGCCGCAGTCCTGGCCGAGCACAACCGGCGCATTTTGCTGCGGACCTACACCCTGGTGGGCACTCGGGGAGACAGTGACCTGATGATTTGGGCGGTCAGCGAGCACTTCGAGAAGTTGCAAGAGCTATTCGCCGCGCTCAATCACACATCCCTGGCGGGGTACCTGGAGGGTACTCACAGCTACACCGCGATGACCAAGCGCTCCATCTACGTTGACACCGAGCACCCCAACCAGGGTGGCACCACGGACCGCCTGGTTCTGGCGCCGGGCAAGAGCCGGTACCTGTTCGTCTACCCCTTCGTGAAGACCAGGGCGTGGTGGGCGCTCGGCGCTGAGGATCGTCAACGCATGATGCAGGAGCACATTCGGGTGGGCCACGAGTACCCCAGCGTGAAGATCAACACGACCTACTCCTTTGGGTTGGACGACCAGGAGTTTGTGGTCGCCTTTGAGACTGACAGCGCCGCTGACTTCCTGGACTGTGTCCAGGCGCTCCGCGACACCGAAGCCTCCTCGTACACCCTGCGGGATGTGCCGAGCTTCACGTGCGTCCGGGCCACGATCGAGGAGATGTTGGAGGCCCTCGGTTGACCCGCGCGAAGTCGCCGGCCCAGCTGAGCCTGGCTGGCTACTGAAGATGGTCCAAGAGACCGTCCCTCAGATCTTCCTGGTCGCGCGGCCTGCCGTTGATCCCGACGCCATGCGCGCCTATCTAGCGGCGGTCGGTGGTGGTGGATGGCTCGAGCGCAGGACGACTTCCGACCTGACCGGAGATGGAGAACTCCTGGTCGAGTTTGCAGGGCGGACCTGCTATCGAAGTTGGGAGCCGGGGCTCAACCCCAACGTGACCAGGGTCAGGTCCGATCCCAGAGAGTACTTTCGGAACATTCTCAAGAGCGCTCACGGGAGCGTTCTTGAGCACTCCAACTACACCTTCGCCCTGCGGCAGGTCAGCCGGGTGGCCACCCATGAGATCGTTCGGCACCGGGCGGGGGCGGCGTACAGCCAGGAGAGCCTGCGCTATGTGCGGCTGCTTGATGTGGGGTTTCGAGTTCCCCCGGCCCTCGAGCCGCTGCGGGGGCAGGTGCTGGAGCTGGTGGAGCGACTCGAAGAGTTTCAGCGGTCCGCCGCCGCTGCGCTCCACCTTGACGACGAGGGGGTGCCATTCCATGTGAAGAAGGAGGCCACCTCGGCGCTCCGGCGCCTGGCTCCGATCGGGCTCAGCACCGACATCATCATGACCATGAACCTGCGCACCCTGAGGCATGTGGTCGAGATGCGCACAGCTCCCGGGGCGGAGGAGGAGCTTCGACTAATCTTCGGGAGAATCGGCGAGATCATGAAGGCGGAGGCGTCCGGAGTCTTTCAGGATTTCGAGCGCCAGGAGAACGGGGCCTGGGTTCCGGAGTTCCCCAAGGTCTGAGTTGCCGCCGTCCAACCTCGGCGAAGCGGGAGCCCATTCCCAAGCAGCTCTGTCGATGCCGCGGCCGCGGCTCGAGGTTGGAATCGACTGCCTTGACCCGCTGCTCCTAGCCCCGTTCTGGATGGCGGCTCTCGGCTACTGGAGCACCACCGGGGACGGCCGGCCGTACCTGGACCTGGTCGGCCCTCCGGGCTCGCTGCCAGTCTTCCTGCAGCGGGTGCCGGAGCGAAAGGTGGTGAAGAACCGACTCCACCTGGATCTCTTCAGCCCTGATCCAGAGGCGCTGTGTCGGCGGCTCGAGGCTTTCGGCGCTCAGCCGCTCGGCGAGCCTTTCGGGGCAGCCCCTGCTTGGGCGTGGCGGATCCTCGCCGATCCCGAGGGCAACGAGTTCTGTGTCTGCCGAGAGGTTCGTAAGGATCCCGACCCAAGGTAGGGATCCCAACCTTGGGTCGGGTACGGAGAGGTTCCTCAGGTTGCCGGCGATGAGGCCTTCACCGGTTCCGGCGTCGGCGTGATCCCGATTCATTTAGGATCGGTCTGGTGAAGATGCGTGGTCGCGCCGTCGATCCGAGGGTCCAGGCTGATCCGGAGCGCCTGCCACCGGGGCAGGTGTTGACCGAGAAGTGGCCGGTGCTCCACTACGGTCGGGTACCCACATACGAACTCGAGGGCTGGCGTTTGCGCGTATTCGGCGAGGTCGAGCGTGAACTGTCCCTCAGCTACGGTGAGCTGCGGGCGCTGCCGTCCCAGGAGGTGGTTTGCGACATCCACTGCGTGACCACCTGGAGCCGCTTCGACAACCACTTCCTGGGTGTCCCGCTGGCCCAGCTTGCGGAGCTGGCCGGAGTGCGGCCGGGTGTCCAGTTCGTTGAGTTCCACTGTTACGGCGGGTTCACCACGTCGGTCCCGATCGAATTCGCGCTGGCGGAGGATGCGCTGCTGACCTACCAGCACGATGGGCAGCCTCTCTTGGCGGAGCACGGCTACCCGGTGCGGGCACTGCTGCCTCGCAAGTACTTCTGGAAGAGCGCCAAGTGGGTGGAAGGGGTCGAGTTCCGGAACCGCGACGAACTGGGCTTTTGGGAGCGCAACGGGTACAACAACAGCGCCGACCCCTGGCGCGAGGAGCGTTACTGGTGACCGCGAGCCGTGATCGCGCTAAACTTAGCGCTGAGGCGCATACCAATCACGGCTCAAGTTCAGGGAAAGAGGAACATGATCACCGTTTCTGAGCAGGCGATCGGACAGTTGAAGCAACTTCTCCAGCAGCAGGAGAACCAGGAGATGGGCCTTCGGGTCTACGTGAGTCCGGGCGGCTGCTCTGGATTCAGCTATGGGATGGGATTCGACGACTCCCCCGCCAGTGACGACGAGGTCACCGAGCAGGAAGGGATTCGCGTCTATGTCGACCCCTACAGCGCCACCCACTTGGAGGGCGCCGAAATCGATTACGTGGACAGTCTGATGGGCGGCGGGTTCACCGTTCACAACCCGCAGGCAGTGAAGACCTGCTCCTGCGGTCAGTCGTTCGACTCAGGGGATGGGGCGGGCGCGGCTAAGGCCTGCAGCGCCGTCTGACCTTGAGCTGTCGCTCGGCCGCAAGGCCGTGATCCTGGCCCACCAGAAGCTTGCGATCGCACTCATCGCCCTCGGGTTGGCGGGGACTGTCTGGGGTCTCTGGGGGTGGCGGCGCAATGGGGCGATCGCGCCCGGGCTGAGAGCATTCCTGCTGCTCTGTGAGGCGGTCGTCCTGATCGAGGACCTCTTCGGGCTGGTCCTCTTGGCTCAGGGATACCGACCTCACAACCTGGGGTTCCACCTGATGTACGGCGCGATCAGCGCGCTGGTGATACCGGTGGTCTGGATTCTCAGCTCGCGCAGCTCCGCCAAGAGTGAAGCCCTCTACATGAGTCTCGGAGCGCTGCTGTTCGCCGGGGTAACCTTCCGGGCCCTGGCGGTTGCCGGCTGAGCGACTAGGCAGCCAGGCGACGGTGTAGTGGGGCAGAGCAACGCCGGGTTCGGTGACGCCCCGGCAGCCGGGGCATCCCCCAAGGGCCTGCGGATAGTAGTGCTGGCGGGCGGAGTGGGGGCAGCCCGCTTCCTTCAGGGGCTGGTGATGGCGGTGCCGGATGCCGAGATCACCGTGATCGGGAACACCGCCGACGATTTCACAGTCCACGGGCTCCACGTAAGCCCTGATCTGGACTCGGTCTTGTACACCCTCGGCGGCCTGGGAGATGAGGAGAGAGGCTGGGGCATGCGCGAAGAGAGCTGGAACGTCCTAGACCGACTTCGAAGTCTCGGCGAAGACAGCTGGTTCCAGCTGGGAGATCGCGACCTGGCGACCCACCTCTTCCGCACGGTCAGGTTGCGCCGGGGACGTCTCCTGTCGGAGGTGACCGCCGAGCTGGCTGAACGATTGGCGCTGCCCGTGAGGCTTCTGCCCATGACCGATCAGACCGTGACGACCCGGATCCATACCAGGGACGGACGCGACCTCCACCTGCAGGAGTACCTGGTCCGGGAGCAGTGTCAACCCCAGATCAAGTCCTTCGAGTTCCGCGGCGCGGAAAGGGCCAGGCCCGGTCCCGGCACTCTTGGGGCGCTGAGGGACGCTGACCTGGTCCTGGTCGCCCCCAGCAACCCGGTAATCTCGATTGGCCCCATCCTTGCCGTGCCCGGGATGCGCGAGGAGGTGCTGGCGGCTCCGCAGGTGGTGGGCATCACCCCCATCGTCGGCGGTCGGGCGATCAAGGGCCCGGCGGTCCCCATGCTGGAGGCGCTGGGATTGGACCCATCGCCTCTGGGCATCGCCAATTACTACGGCAGCCTTCTGCAGCTGTTGGTGATCGATCAACAGGATGAGGCCGAGGCCCCATCGGTGCGGGCACTCGGCATGGCCACTCACCTTTGCGACACCCTCATGATCGACTCGGCAGCGCGACAACGTCTCGCGCAAAGCGTTCTGTCCGCCAGCGGTGTCGGTCCGCAGATCGCCAGCCAATGAGCCTTGATCGGGGTCTCCCCTACCTGGTCATCCCGGTCAAATCGAGCTCTGGCAGCAAGCAGCGACTGGCGCTAAGGCTCAACGATCACGAGCGCCAGATGGTCAGCCGGACGCTCGCCGCCAGCGTGCTGGGGATCGCGGCCAGGGTCTGGCCGGAGGGGAGGCTGGTGGTGGTCTCCTCTGAGCCCCAACTCCTGGTCACCTGCGCCAGGCTCGGTATCCCTATCCTGCCGGAGCTTGGCGCGGGTCAGACCGCGGCGGTTAGGGTCGGCGTCGACTGGTGTCTGGAGCGGGGTGCGAGCACGCTCGCCACTCTGGCTGCTGATCTTCCCGGAGTAGTGGAGGACGACCTGCAAGCCTTGCTCGCGCTGGCCCGGACTATGGACTCTGGCTCCATGGTCATCTATCCGGACCGGGATGGCACCGGGACGAACGGTCTGGTGGTGAGCCCGGCGAGCCTTATCGTGCACGCCTTCGGCCCGGATTCCCGCCATCGCCATGAGCTCATCGGCACCGCCCTCGGGTTGCGGGTGCGCGTGGTCGAGCAGGCTGGAATCGCATGGGATCTGGACCGGCCCGAGGATATGAACTGGGATGCGCACCGGAGCACCGCCCATCCCATAATCCCTTGGGCCATGGAGCTGGCACCCCGTGAGGCGGGGCCCGCAAAGGACGGTGGATTTGGCGACTGAGTCGGGTAGGCCCCTGGTCGTCGGCCGGCGGCTTTTCGGCTGGGCCGTCGAGGGGATAGGGGAGGTGGGCCCTGGGGAGGACCTCGCTGAGCTCTGCCGCAGGGCACTGGTGACCAGTGGGGGCCTCGAACCATGGGATGTGGTGGTCGTCACCCACAAGGTTGTCTCCAAGGCCGAGGGCAGGGTCCGAAGCCTAGCGAGTGTGGTGCCTAGCGCCGCCGCGCTAGCCGTGGCCAACAGCGTCGGACAGGACCCCCGCATGGTTGAGGTCATCCTGCAGGAGAGCAAGCGGGTGATCCGCGCCGAGCCGGGGGTGTTGGTGACCGAGACGGTCCATGGTTTGGTCTGCGCGAATTCCGGTGTGGACCGCAGCAATGTCGGGGGTGGGGAAGAGGTCACCTGCCTGCCGTTGGAACCCGACGCCTCGGCGCGGCGCCTGCGGGCAAGCTGGCTCGACCTAGCTGCCGGTGGTCCCCTCGGGGTGGTGATCACGGACACCTTCGGGCGGCCGTTCCGGGAGGGGGCAGTCAACGTCGCCATAGGAGTTGCCGGGATGCCCGCGCTCAGCGATCACCGGGGACTGCTCGACGAGCGCGGGTACCTCCTGCACGCCTCCACCATCGCCACGGCCGATGAGATAGCTGGAATCGGCGAACTGCTCATGGGCAAGATCGACGGTATTCCGTTAGCGGTGGTCCGCGGATTCCGTTGGGAGGGTCCCGACCTAGGCGCGGCGGCCCTGCAGCGACCCTCCGAGCGGGATATCTTCAGGCGCTGAGCAAGGCTTGGCCGGGGGACCCGCGGAGTCCCGGCCGGAAGCCACCCCGCGCGGCAGCGTCCAATGGGATACGGTAGGGGAATGAGTGCTGACGCGGTTCGAGTCCTCCTCTTCGCCACACTCAGGCAGATGGCTGGGGCGTCGGTGGTGGAGCTGACCATTTCCGGCGACAGGACGGTCGGCGGCTGTTGGGATGAGCTCTGTGCGCAGATGCCGCAGCTCTCATCCCAGCGACAGGTGGTCCGGCCGGCCGTGAACCGCACCTACGTGGGTTGGGATACCCCAGTCTGTGACGGTGACGAGTTGGCCTTCATTCCGCCGGTCTCGGGAGGCTACCGAGAGTGACCCAGCCGATTCGGGTGGGACCGGAGCCGATCGATCTGAACCTGATGCAGTCTGGTCTTGACCTTTCAGGAGTCGGTGGGATCGCCACCTTCGTGGGTGTGGTTCGGGACCCCGACCAGGGGCAGGAGGTCACCCACCTCAACTACGAGGCTTATCGTGAGATGGCCGAGTCGGAGCTTTCGGCCATTGCCGAAGAAGCGGCTCGGCGTGAGGGGGTGCGCCAGGTCCTGGCGCACCATCGAGTTGGTCGCGTCGAGCGTGGGGTGGCCTCGGTGGCGGTGGTGGTGACCGCTGCCCACCGACACCAGGCGCTTGACGCCTGCGCCTACGTAATCGACGAGCTGAAGCGCCGCGCCCCCATCTGGAAGGTGGGGGAGTGAATTTGGGCGCCTGATAGACTCGCCTTTCGTGGCTACTACGCAAGCGGTACAGAGGCCGGGGTTGGGAACCCGTCCCCGGGCTCCCCAGTCAGGTCCTGTCGCGAGGCGACTGGAGCTTCTCGGCGAACTGGTGCGCCGTGATGTCCGTGCCCGCTACCACGGATCGGTGCTGGGCATAGGCTGGACCCTGCTCAACCCCTTGGTTTTCATGCTGGTCTACGCCGTTGTCTTCGGCGACATCATTGGGGTGAAGGGGCCCAGCGGCAAGTCCTATGCGGTCTTCATCCTGTCCGGGCTGCTCGCTTGGACCTTCTTCTCCCAGGCGCTGGTGATGGCGGCCAGCAGCATCATCAACAATGCTGGGGTGGTGCGCAAGGTGGCCTTCCCCTGGATGCTGCTGACCGTCTCCTCGGTGATAGCGGCGCTGGTCAATTTCTTGATCAGCCTCTTGTTGCTGGTGCCTTTCCTCATCCTGGCCAAGGCGCCGGTGGGCTGGCCGTTGCTGGCGGTGCCTGGCTTGGTGCTGGTGACCTTCGGCCTCTCCCTGGGCCTCGGGCTCATGCTGGCGGCCGGCAGCGTCTACTTTCGCGACCTGCAGTACATCATCAACCTCGCCACCATGATCTGGTTTTACCTGACCCCCGTGATCTGGCCGCTGACCCATTACCAAGGCTTCTTCAACCATGGCAAGGTGGGGCTCATCGCCCATGTAATCGTCTATGCCAACCCGATGACCTGGATCGTGGTCTCCTTCCAGGATGTCTTCGTGTTCAACCGCTGGCCCCAGCACTGGCACGGGCTGGTCTATGCCGGGGTGCTGGCCGTAGCTCTCATCTGGCTCGGCATCAGGGTCTTCCGCCGCCTGCGTCGGCGCTTCGCGGAGGAGATCTGATGGAGCCGACGATCCTGGTCGAGGGGCTCAGCAAGCGCTTTCGCATATACCACCAGCGCAGTGAGACCCTCAAAGAGGTCCTGGTTGACCGTCGGCGGTCTCGCTACGAGGAGTTCTGGGCAGTCAACGACATCAGCTTGGAGATCAAAGGAGGCGAGACCTTCGGCATCATCGGCGCCAACGGGTCAGGCAAGTCGACGCTCCTGAAGTGTATCGCCGGCATTCTGGTGCCCGATCGGGGCAAGGTGTCGGTCAAGGGGCGAATGGCGTCGTTGCTGGAAGTTGGAGCAGGCTTCCACCCCGACTACAGCGGTCGCGAGAACATTTACCTGAACGGGGCGATTCTGGGTTTGCCTCGACGCTACATCAACACTGTGATCGACGAGATCGTCGGGTTCGCCGAGCTCGAGCAGTTCATCGACAATCCGGTGAGGAACTACAGCTCCGGGATGTACACCCGGCTGGGCTTCTCGATCGCCATCCACATGGATCCAGATGTGCTCCTCATTGACGAGGTCTTGGCGGTTGGCGACGAGTCCTTTCAGCGCCGCTGCATGGACCACATCGAGACCATGCGCCGCGAGGGCAGAACCCTGCTGTTCGTCTCCCACGCCGCCGACACGGTGCGCAAGCTTTGTGATCGGTGCCTATGGATCGAGCACGGTAGTCAGCGACAGGCTGGACAGACAGACGCCGTGGTCGACGGCTACATAGGCGAGGTCAATCGGCGGGAACTGGAGGCGCTTCAGTCTTCAGCCAGCGAGCTTGGGGGATCACAACCTGGCTGGATGGGGGTGCGCCTCAGCTCGGTGGCGTTCACCGGTGGTGACGGCGAGGTGAACTCGGTCGCGACCGGTGGGGAGCTCCGGGTGAAGATTGCCTACGACTCACCGAGCGCGCTCCGAGGGGCGAGATTCCGTGTCTCCTTCTACCCTGCTGGGCAAGCGGTGCTGCTCAGCGTCCAGACCGACGACGGGAAGCTCGGTGATCGACTGCTGCCCGCCGAGGGGACGGTCACACTCTCGGTGCCGAGGGTGCCTTTCCTGGATGGCGTCTACGGGACGAAGGTGGAGATTGAGGATATCGCCAGTGGACGCTCATACGTCGAGATCGACCGGCCCCAGAGCTTTCGAGTGCAGGGTGCCGGTCGGCACGAGGTGGGGATAGCGCTGGTGGGCCACCACTGGGACGTGCCCGCCCTGGATCCCAGCACAGTCCAGGTCTGACTTCGGCGGCCGATTGGCTCGGCTGTGGATGCGATCTGGGCTGGTCAGAGGAGGCACCGGGGTTGCCCACCTCCTCGGGGCGCCGGGTTGCATCCGGAGCCAACCTGACCCTAGCGCATAACATGGGAGCCAGCTTATGAAGTACGCGGAATATCTGAACGTCGTCGAGACCAGCGCCCAGGTGATAGCGGCAGGGACTGTTTCTGCCGACCTCCCGGTGCCGTCGTGTCCGGGCTGGAGGACCGCGGATCTGCGAGCTCATGTGGTCAACGTCCTCCGCCAGAAGCTTCCGGTGCTTCGCGGCCGGCTCACTGCGGCTCCTGGGCCTGACAGCTGGCCCCGAGCTGACCCCACCGACACAGATCTGCCATCCGCGCTGCGGGCAGCGGCCGAAGAGGTAGTCACCCTGTTACGAGAGATTGGTCCAGAGGTGGGGCTCTGGTCGTGGTTCGAGCCGGATCGCACCTCTTCGTTCTGGGCGCGGAGGCTGGCTCATGAGATGGCAATCCATGCGATTGACTCCGAGCTCGCGCGCGGGCTAGGTCCTCAATGTGACCCCCAGCTGGCGGCCGACGGGGTTGGGGAACTGGTGAACGTATTCCTCGCTAGGCCGGGCCGCCCGATTGCAGACGATGGACCTGAGTCCGTCGTTCATCTTCATGGCAGTGACATTTTCTGCGAGTGGTCGGTGGGGCTGACTCGGAGTGGGATGACAGCAATCCCTGGGCATCCCGATTCCCCCGAGGCCGAGCTTCGAGGGCCGGTGGCCAGCCTGTATCTCTGGGGCTGGGGCCGCGGGACCATTGCGGGGATCGACATCAGAGGCGACGAGGGACTGCCACGCAGGCTCCGGGAGCTGGCGGCCCGGGCGACTTAGGCAGTCACCCGACCCGGGGCCGGCCGGTCCGGTTGCTCCCGGCACCAAAGAAGGGGCCGGCAATCAGCGCCAAGCTACGGCCGGGCAGTGTTCGGGGACCCGGTTGAGGTTCGACCGCTGCCGGGCTAGAGGTGGACTCGCGGGCCGAATTGGCTCAGGCGAAGGTGACCCTGTTGTTCACGAGGTAATTCCACATAGCTGCCAACCCGATCCCGATCACCAGGGCAAGCAGGTAGAAGAGATGAAGACCGGCGACTCCGACGAGGAGGGCTCCCTCCTGGATCGCCAGTCCTCCCAGCGACACCGCCTCGAAGGTGAGAGCCCGACGTCGAAAGCTATCGGTGTCACGATCCCGCCAGGTGAGGAGCGAGTTGAGGGTGAAAGTTACCAGGATCGCGGTTTGGATCGACACTCCAGAGGCCAGCCAGAGCGGCAGGAAGAAGAGGTGATGGTAGAGCACGGCAGTACCACCGATGGTGGTGGCCGCACCGACCACGCCGACAAAGCAGAAGAGCGCCACCCTCTGCCCGTGCTCACGCACCAGCTCATCTGCCGGTCCGAACCCGATGTCGGCCAGGTCGTAGAGTTTGCCCACTGCCGGCTAGGGTAGCAAAGAGCTGTCGTCCCAAAGTTGGGGATTCTGCCACGAGTTGGCGACAAGGCGAACGTCACCGGAAGGCATCAGCTGGGTTCTCCCGGGGGAGGGAGACCCTAGGTCGGCGATCGATTTACTAGGGCGTTGGAACGGTCAGGACTCCAGCGTGAAATCCGCGACTACCGTCCCAACGGGCTGGCCAGCCCAGTTTCGAACCGGTTCTCGGAGGTACTGCTCGAGCCCGCTGGCGAGTGGGGGCCGGAGCAACCCGACGATCTCCATCGCTCGCGCTGCCACCTGTGCCATGCCGGTGGGGGCACCGCTCTCGAGCTTGATCACCAGCGCGAGGCCGCCGTCGATGGCGACCGCCCCAAGCACGGCTGCGGCACCACTCTTTACGACCAGTTGGCCGGATTGGGATTCCATCACCAAGGTGTCCAGCGCCCCGGTCCCGCCGACCAAAAAGGGATGCCTTGCCATCGCCCGCAGGCAGTGCGCGACAGCTTCATCCGAGCTTGCTGCGTGAGCCAGCGCCACCGCGAAGTCGCAGATGCGCAGACCAAAGGTGGGCAGGCCGCACCCGTCTATCCCGAATGCCAGCTCCCGAGGATCCAGACCAGCATGTCGTGCCAGCCTGGCCGCGATCTCCCCCTGCAGCGGATGGTGCCGGTCCAAGTAGCTTTCGAGCGGCCAGTGTTGGTGAGCGCAGACCGCCAGCATGGCGGCGTGCTTCCCAGAGCAGTTGTTGTGGATGGCGGTGGCGCGCTCTCCTCGTCTCAGCAATTCCTCCGCAGCTGTGGGATCTCCCGGAAGGTGAATCCCACAGCGCAACAGCCCCTCTGAGAGTCGGGCGGCCTTCAGGATTCGCCGGGCTGCTGCGACGTGCACGGGCTCCCCTCGATGCGAGGCTGCTGCAATCGCCACGCTGTCGTCGCCAAGCTCCAGCGCTTGCGCAGTGCCCGACTCGACAAAGCTGGCTGCTTGAAAGGGCTTGGAGGAGCTCCGCAAAGTGGTGACTGCAGTCGGGTCACCTGCCCAGGCGACCAATCGGCCCGCGCGATCCACGACAGCTATATGTCCGCGGATCACCGCCTCTTCGACTGGGCCTCTGAAGCTGCGCGCGAGGATTGCAGGGTTCTTCGGTGTTGCTCCGGTCAAGGCTGGCACGGCGAAAAAGCCCGGGCCTCGCGTACTGCCGTCCGGCGGGGCTGGGCCGGGTGGGAAGTCTGGGTCCGGGCGAACACCCGCCAAGTCTAATCGCGTATCCGGGTGATCCGCCGAACGAATGGCGGGATTCCTGAGCGTGACCATAGCTAGTGGCAGCAGCCGAGAACTGCAAGGCGCACCGGTACCCCACAGCGAGGAGGAGATGCCCATGAGCAGATTCGAAGGCAGGGGCGCGGTGGTCACCGCAGGGGGCTAGGGATAGCGCCGGCCAGCTGCGAGCGGATCGCTGCGGATCCCGCTGGGCCGTCTGGGAACGCCAGCCGGCAGCGCTGGGGTGATCGCCTTCATGTGCTCGGATGACGTCCTAATGTCCGCGGACAGGTCCTTTGTGTCAACGGGGGCGCCCCGAGCTGAAGCAGGGTTAGCACACCGCCGAGCCGTCCCTCAGGTTGCTCTAAGCCAGCTTTAACCAAGTTGGGTTACCGTTGACTTCACTGAGTCCTGTGGCGACCTCTGGGAGTCGGGGCTCGCGCGTTTGACCGACGATGGGAGGCACATCGACGATGAGAAAGGCGGGCTGGTCCTGGGTGGCGGTGCTGCCCTTGGTGGCTCTGATGGCGGCTGGCTGCGCCAGCCCTGTGGGCCGTGGATCCGCTCCCAAGGTCGCCAAGATTCCCAGCCCGGCAGTCTCCCAGACTGCCCTGTCCAATGCGCTCCTCGCACTCCAGGCCGACTACGTGAACCTCTACAAGGAGGTGAGCCCCTCCGTGGTCCAGATCTCGACGTCTCAGGATCTGGGGTCGGGGATCATCTTCAACGCCCAAGGCGACATTGTCACCAACAATCACGTCGCCAATGGATTTAAGACCTTCACCGTGACCCTGTCCGACGGCAAGACCTACACCGGGACCCTGGTCAACAACTTCCCCGGAGACGATCTGGCGGTCATTCACATTTCCGCGAGCGGGCTGCATCCGGCCACGTTCGCCGACTCTTCCCAACTCCAGGTCGGTGACATCGTGATGGCGATCGGCAACCCGCTGGGCTTCCAGAGCTCCGCCACCGACGGGATCGTTTCGGCGGTTGGGCGCACTGTGAGCGAGCCCAACGGGGTTACCCTGCCCAACGTCATCCAGACCAGCGCGCCGATAAACCCCGGCAATAGTGGCGGTGCGCTGGTTGACCTAGAGGGCCAGGTGGTCGGCATTCCTACCCTGGCGGCGCTGGATCCCCAGCTGGGGAGCAGCCAGGCGCCGGGAATTGGATTCGCCATTCCCAGCAATGTGGTTAGCAGCATCGCCGGCCAGATCGTGAAGTACGGCAAGGTGGTGAACTCCGGCCGCGCCTACATCGGAATCAACGTGGACCAGGTGACGAACAGCCAAGGTCAGCCAGCCGGGGTGCTGGTGGTGTCGATCACCCGAGCAGCGGTCAGCGCGGCTGGCCTCAAGGTTCACGACATCATCACCTCCATAAATGGCCAGGCGACGCCATCCGTTCAAGATCTGACCGATGCGCTGGCCAACCTCAACCCCGGGCAGACCGTCAAACTCGGAGTCACCGAGGCTGGTGGCACCAAGACCACAATCTCAATCGTGCTGGCGGACCTCCCAGCAAGCGCCTCCTGAGCTCTGGCTGGGAGGTGCCGTAGGAATCCGCGGCATGGCGCTTGGACCTGTCTAAGATCTCGGCAGGGCGGCAGTCTTCTGGAGGACTTGCGAAATGGATGAAGCGGCCATGGAACCCACTGACCCGGATGAGCAGCAGGTTGCCTGGATCCGGACCCCTTACCACGCTCCCATGTTGGATGCGGACGGGGCGAGCTTCGGGACCACCGAGTCGCTGCTCGGAGATGAGGCCGAGGACATCTTCCACGGTATCGCCGTGAAGATGTCCGCGGGAGGTCACGTGGTGGAGGTGGTGGCCGACCACATCACCAAGATCACCCTAGCCGCAGTACACACCGATATCCCCCGGGACCAGGTCGGAGCGCTCCCGCTGTATCGCGAGGAGAAGTGGTTTCACCTCGGCGAGGGCGGCCTCTTCCGCAAGCATGCGGAGTGGAAACAGAGCTGAGCCCGAGACCCGGGTTGGACGGCAACGGACCAGAGATGACCACCGCCCAATGGGTCTGAGAAAGCGCTGGGGGACACTCATGCTGGCGGCGGTCGTCATTGCCGGTGGGGTCGCGTTTGTGGCGTCTCGAACGGCACCCAAGCCAGGAAGGCTGCTGGTGTTGGCGACGATCTCCTTGCCTCGGCCGCCCCAAGGCAAGGAGCTGGCGGTGACCGTGCTGGCACTGCGGGTCCAAGCCGACGGGGGCGGGTGGACCACGGTGTCATCCCCTGAGACCTCGGTCAATCTCCCCGGGGCCTATGTCGCCCCCGACACCGCCAGCCTCCTCCAGGCCGAGGTTCCCTCGGGCAGCTATAAGGGAGTGGAGCTGGAGTTGCGGACCTCGCGCGCAAGTCTCAACGTGGTACGCACCGTTCCGTTTCAGGTAGTGGCGGGCCAGATGACCCCTCTGCTGTTCACCTTCAGGATGGCGGCGGGGGCACCACAGCCGGAGCCCGGAGCGGCCTATGGGGGCAGCAGCCAGGTGACCTTCGGCCTGGCCTTGGCCTCCAATCAGATCCAAGCGGTTCCGAACCCCGAGTTTGTCAATCAGCAGGGGACAGCCGTCCGGTTGAGCCAGTACCGGGGCAAGGTGATTGTGCTTGCCAGCTTCCTCACCGAGTGTCAGGAGAGCTGTCCTCTGGTAGCGGCCGCGCTCCTCCAGCTCCAGCAGATGCTCCAGCAGCGCGGGTTGAGCAAGCAGGTCCAGATTCTGGAAGCTACCCAGGACCCGACCGACGACACCCCCTCCGTCCTGACCAAATATCAGCGCTACTTCTCCTTGCCCTGGCCGCTCTTGACCGGAACGACAAGCTCGATCAATGGCTTCTGGTCCAAGCTCGGTCTTCCCCCGGTCCAGGCACTTCCCTGGGGGGGACCGGCGCCTACAGACCTTTTCACAGGCCAACCGGAGCTGTACAACCTGGCGCATGCGTCGGTCGTGGAGGTGATCAACCCGCAGGGATACATCGTGACCGTCATGCAGTCCTGGCCGACTCTCAGTTACAGCAGCATCCCGAAGACGGTTTACCACTACCTGGATGCGCAGGGGCGATCCCAGCAGAAGTCGAGCGGGACGTGGACCCCGGAGTCCCTCTTCCAGGCGATAACCCCTCTGCTGCAGCAGCAGCAGCAGATCGACGCCTTCCCGGGAACTGGTCAGGCTGTCCCTGGCAAGGTGGCGCCGAACTTCACCCTCGAGGCGACCTCAGGAGCACCGGTGACCTTGGCGAGCCTCCACGGGCATCCGGTGATGCTGGACTTTTGGGCCAGTTGGTGCAGCAACTGCCGCGCCGACATGCGCGTGGTGGCCAAAGCTGTCCAGGAGTATGGCCGGCAAGGACTTCGTGTCCTTTTGATCGACGATCAGGAGTCCTCGGCAACCGTCCGCAACTTCCTGCGCACCGTGGGAGTCACGATCCCGAGCCTGCTGGATAGCCATGGGTCGGTTGCTCAGGCGTACGGACTCCCGGGTCTGCCGGTGGCGGTATTTGTTGAGCCCGATGGCCGGATCTCCTCTTTGGTCTTGGGGCAGCTTCAGCTGTTCCAGCTCCGGGCCGCCGTAAGCAAGCTCTTGGCCGCCTAGCCGTACAACTTGGCGCATATGTATGGGGCCGGCTAACATATAGCCGATGAGACCACGGCTCGACCAGACCGGCCCTCGTCGCCAGGTGTGGCGATGTAGCCACGGGCGGCCGACGGCCCTCTGACCGGGTAGTCGCGCCGACCGTCACGGCAGCGCCGATTCCGATGTCTCCGGGCCCAGGCGCTCCCTGGGTCGCTCATAAGACTGCAATTGGGAGTATCCCGAATGACCGAGTTTGCCAATCCGCGGGCGCTGGTTTCCTCTGCCTGGCTCTTCGAGCATCTGCAAGATGAGGGTCTCCGGGTCTTGGATGTGGACGAAGATACGGAAGCATTTCACCGGGGCCACATCCCCAGCGCTGTGGGTGTGCACTGGCGCCACGACCTTCAGGCTCCGATCGCCCGCGACTTCATCGACCCGACGGGGTTTGCCACGCTGATGGACCGGTTCGGGATCACCCCCGAGACTGCGGTGATTCTCTACGGGGGCAACAAGAACTGGTTCGCCGCCTCCGCCTACTGGTACTTCCGTTACTACGGGCACGACTTGGTGCAGTTGCTCGACGGCGGGCGCCGCAAGTGGGAGCTGGAGGGAAGGCCGCTAGTCACTGACATCACTGAGGTCACCCCGTCTAACGGCTACCCGGTTCCAGTGGGGAACGACGAGATCAGGGCTTATCGCGACCAGGTTGCCAGCGACTTCGTGCGGCGACCTGGCAGCGGGTTGGTGGATGTGCGGTCCCCGGAGGAGTACTCGGGGGCCAGGATAGCGCCGGATCACCTTCCCAGTGAGGGGGCTCAACGCGGCGGACATATCCCCGGGGCTCGCAACATTCCGTGGAGCAAAGCGGTCGATGCCGAGCGCGAGACATTCCTGGATGCCGATCGACTTTTGCAGATCTATCAGGCAGAGGGCATCACTCCCGACAAGGAGATCGTTGCGTACTGCCGCATCGGAGAGCGCTCTGCCCACACCTGGTTTGTTCTGAGTCAGCTGCTGGGCTACCCCAGAGTGCGGAATTACGACGGCTCCTGGACCGAGTGGGGCAGCTTGGTGAAGGCTCCCATCGAGCGATGATCGTGGTGGGGAGGGCCAAGCCCTCCCCTCCACGATCTACGGGAGTGTTACGCCTGCGCCGCCACCCCTCTAGGCGGTAACTTCCTCTTGACCCGAATGATCACCGCTGAGGAGCGGGCAGGAGTGACAACACCGAATGACAGCCGACCCGGTCCCCACCGCAGTAGTCCACCCAGCCTTTCCCACCGAGGCGGGCCAGGCACCCAAGGCAGAGTCGAGCTATCGGATCGTGCGCACCCTCCGGTTGCGCAATGACAACCATCCTGGGGTGCTCGGGGAGGTAGCGACCGCCATTGGGAGAGCGGGCGGGAATCTCGGAGACATTCGCACCGTGGAGCGAGGGACGCGCAATGTGGTTCGAGACATGGATGTCAGCACGACTGATCTCGCCATGCTCGAGCAGGTCTTGGCGGCTGTCCGCGCGATTCCGGAGACCCACCTCGTGGATGTCCGCGACGAAGTGCTCCGGGTGCACCTCGGCGGCAAGCTTCAGATCCGGCCGCGGTACCCGGTGCGCACCGTCGCGGATCTCCGCCACGTCTATACCCCCGGAGTCGCGGAGGTATGCCGGCTGATCGAGGCGGATCCCTCAGTCGCCGACCGCTATACCGGGATCGCCAACTCGGTGGCGGTGGTGACTGATGGAACGGCGGTCCTGGGTCTAGGCAACATCGGTCCGGTGGCCGGGATGCCCGTGATCGAGGGCAAGTGCGCCCTGATGTCTCAGATGGTTGGCATCGACGCCTATCCCCTGCTGATCCAGCCTGGCCCTCCGCAGGCAATCGTCGATGCCCTGGCCAGCATCAGCGCGACCTTCGGGGCCATTCAGCTCGAGGATTTCGCCGCCCCTCACTGCTTCGAGATCACCCCCGCCCTCCAGGATCGGGTCGACATCCCGGTGATGCACGACGATCAGCACGGCACGGCGACCGTGGTGCTGGCCGCTCTCCTTCGCGCCGCCGCCATGACCGGGCAGCGGTTGGACCAGCTGACCGCCGGAGTGGTGGGCCTAGGGGCCGCGGGCTCGGCCATCGCCCAACTGCTCATGCACCACCAGGGCAAGCCAGTTTTGGGCACGGGGCGGACGCCAGACTCGCTCGAGCGGCTGCGGGCCGCGGGTGGCATCGCTGTGGAACTGGACGAGCTGCTAGCCCGCTGTGACGTTGTCATCGCGGCGACGGCACAGCCAGGTCTGCTGCGGCCGGAGCAGATCAGGGCGGGGCAGATTATATTTGCGATCTCGAACCCTCTGCCCGAGATCGAGCCTGAGCGAGCTATGGCCGCAGGCGCGGCGCTGGCTGTGGATGGCGCCGTGGTGAACAACTTGCTGGGTTTCCCTGGACTCTATCGAGGGGCGCTCGACACCCGGGCCAAATGTTTCAACACGGAGATGTACGTCGCCGCCGCGCTGGCGGTCGCCTCCCGAGCTGCCGACGGGGAGGTGGTGCCGGACTCGCTGGACCCCAAGGTGCACAAAGCGGTAGCACGGGCAGTGGCACGCGCCGCCCTTGATACCGGGGTCGCCAGGTCCGAGCCATCTCCCGACTACTTCGAAGAGTCGACGCGCGGGCAGCTCTGATCGGCAGCCCGCTTACGATGTGGCAGTGGAGATAAGCCGCCTCAGCGAGGAGGAGCTGCCGCAGGTTAGACCGCTACTTCTAGACCTTCTGGAAGCCGAGCGGGTGGTCGGCTCCGAAGAGCCTCTTCCGCGGGCCCGGCTGGACAGCTGGTTGCCCCAGACGAATGCTCAATTTGCGGGGGAGAACCACCTTTTCGCTGCCCGCGAGGAGGGGCATCTCATCGGCTTTTGCTGGTGTGTGCTGTTCGACCCCGGCACCGGGTTGGAGGGGGAGGTCGCGGAGCTCTACGTTGTCCCCAGCTGGAGGGGCCGCGGCTTGGGGGGACAGCTGGTGCAGGAGGCGGTGCGGCTCTTCAGCAGTCGACGCGTGACCTTCGCCTGCGTCTGGACCCGCGCTGAAAACGGCGCTGCGGTCAGCGCCTACCAGAACGCCGGGTTCGCCCCCACCGATCAGCTCGTCCTCACCTGGTATCCCTGAATGGCAGCAGAGGACAAAGGTTCCCAGTCGTCGGCCCACCCGGTCGTTTTGAAGCTCGCCGCCGTCGCCGTTGTGGCGGCGGTGGTCGGCGTAGCAGTGGGCGGTGGCGGGGCGTTCCTGCTCTACCGCCACTTCTACTCGACCGCACCGTCTCCCGTCACGATTCGGACCACTGTCAGCAACGGCGGCTCCTCCAGCACTCCCCTCAGCACCGTGCTGTCTGAGGTGGCTCCCTCGGTGGTGGAGGTCGTGCGGCAGCAGCCGTCCGGCGGCGCACCTTCAGCGGCCAATACCTCAAATGGCTTCGTGGCTAGCTCCAGCGGACTGGTGGTCACAAGTGAGGGCGCGGTGACCGGCGCTTCCGGCGTCGAGGTGATCCTGGCGGACGGTGATGTTCTCCCTGCCACCATCGCCACCGCCGATCCCGCCACCGGAGTCGTGGTGCTTCAGGTGAGCTCCACCTCCCTGCCGAAACCGCTCGGGTTTGCCACCGGCGCAGCCCTCGGGGCTGCCGCCATAGCTGTGTCGGTGCCCTTGGGCGGAACCGACAACGTCAATGTCGGCACCGTGAGCGAGATGGGGCTGACCGCCCAGGTCCCGGACCTAGCTGCAGCCTCTGGCCTCGCTGTGATAGACGGGCTGATTCGCACCGATGCGCCTGAGCCTCCCGGCAGCTCGGGCGGCCCCCTGGTTGACGCTTCGGGTCAGGTCATCGGGGTGTTGACGGGCCAGCGCATGGCACCCCAGGCGCAGGGAGCCAGCGGTGCGGCGTTTGGATTTGCGCTGGACGGGGTCGACGCCGCTTACCTGGTGACTGCCCTGGCCGCTAACGGCACCGCTCCCCAGCCGCTGGGGCTGGTCACCAGCTGGCTGGACGCCGCCACCGCAGCGGCGTTGGGACTCCCACAGGGGGCGGAGGTGATGGCCGTCAGCCCGGGCTCGGCCGCGGCCCAGGTGGGAATCGGGGTTGGCGATGTTGTGACCGCTGTCAACGGGAGCTCGATTCGCGGCTTGACTAACCCTGCCTACGCGGATCTCGCCGACTTGCTGAATTCCTACGGCGTGGCGACTCAGCTCAATCTGACGGTGGTGAGAGCCGGCTCCACTCGCCAGGTATCGCTTACGCTTCCTTTGGGCTGAGGGCGCCCAGAGGTCGAGCAGGGGCTGGCAATCCGATCGCTTAATTTGGGAGGGACAAAAGTGGACATCACCTGGTTGGGCGGCAACAGCCTACTGCTGAAGGGTCGGGAGACCCGAGTTCTCCTGGCGCCGCTCGGGGCCGACGCACAGACGAACACCCGTGCTGGCGCTGACATTGTGGTGGGGTTCACGGCTGGCGAAAACGTGCTTCGACCTGACTCGGGAGCTCAGATGGTCGCGCGACCTGGCGAATACGAGCTGCGCGGCGTGAGTGTGAGAGGCGTCTCCGTCACCGCCGGAACGGTCTTTGTGACCGAGCTAGACGAGGTTTCCGTCTGCAACTTCGGTGACCAGTCGACCGAGATCTCGGATGAGGCGCTGGAGGCGCTGGGCTTCATCGACGTCCTGGGGATAGGACTGGACGGAGGTTCCGCCGCTCGGGCGATGGCGGTCGCCCAACTGCTGACGCGCGCCCGGCCTGCGGTCTGTATTCCAACGGGCTACGTCTCCGCGCTGGACGCTGCCCCGGGCGAACTGGCAGCCTTTGTCAAGGAGATGGGTTTGGCCCAGGTCACTCCGCAGGGCAAGTTGACCCTCTCCGGGTCATCGGGCTCCGCGGACGACACTCGGGTAGTGGTTCTGGAGCCGCGACGCTGACCCCAAGGTGTTAGGATCTCTTCACATGGGTGGTGCCCTCCCGTGTGAGCTGCGAGCTGGCGATGGCTAAGTTCATCTTCGTCACCGGAGGGGTCGTCTCCGGGATTGGCAAGGGAATCACCGCAGCGTCCTTGGGAACGATTCTCAAGGCCCGTGGCCTTCGGGTTTCGCTGCAGAAGCTGGATCCCTACATCAACATCGACCCAGGCACGATGTCCCCGTACCAGCACGGCGAGGTCTTCGTCACCGACGACGGTGCTGAGACCGATCTGGATCTGGGGCACTACGAGCGCTTTGTGGACACCAACCTCAGCAAGGCGAGCAATGTCACCACGGGCAAGATCTACAGCGAGGTGATCGCCAAGGAGCGTCGCGGTGACTTCCTGGGAGCCACGGTCCAGGTCATCCCCCACATCACCAACGAGATCAAGGACAGGGTCAGGCGGGTGGCGGACGAGTCCGAGGCGGAGGTGGTGATCGTGGAGGTGGGGGGAACCGTGGGGGACATAGAGTCACTGCCGTTCCTGGAGGCGATCCGCCAACTCAAGAATGATGTCGGTCGGCGCAACACCTTCTACGTCCACGTGACCCTGGTCCCTTTCATGGACGCCAGTGAGGAGTTCAAGAGCAAGCCCACTCAGCACTCGGTGCAGACGCTTCGAGGGATTGGGATCCAGCCTGACGCGATAGTCTGTCGTTCGCGGCAGCCGATCGGCGCTGGCGTCCGGGACAAGATTGCCCTGTTTGCCGATGTCGAGTCCCGGGCGGTGATCACCGTCCCCGATGTGCGCACGATCTACCAGGTTCCCCTTCTCTTGGAGAGCAGTGGCCTCGGTCGCTACATCACCGATGAGATGGGACTCGAGACCGCACCTGTGGACCTGCGGAGATGGGAACAGCTGGTGGACCGCATCCTCTCCGCCGACGAGCGGGTCACCATCGGGATCGCGGGCAAGTATGTCGCCTTGCCCGACGCCTACATCAGCGTCACGGAGTCGCTCCGCCATGCCGCCGTAGCCAACGGGGTGGGCTTGGATATTCGCTGGATCAATACCGAAACGTTGGAACCCGGAGACCCCACTCCATTTGAGGGGCTGCATGGACTCGTCATCCCGGGAGGGTTCGGCCATCGTGGGATCGAGGGGAAGATCGCGGCCTCACGTTATGCCCGGCACCATCAGGTTCCATTCCTGGGTCTGTGCCTGGGGATGCAGTGCGCATGCATTGACATCGCACGCGAGGCCCTGGGCACCGATGACGCCAACAGCACCGAGTTCAACGCCTTCACCGAGAACCCGGTGATCGACCTCCTGCCCGAGCAGCGCGATGTTGCCGACATGGGGGGCACCATGCGACTGGGGCTCTACCCATGCAAGCTGGAGCCTGGCTCCCGGGCTGGGCAGGCGTACGGTGAGCCGGTGGTGTACGAGCGTCACCGCCACCGTTTCGAATTCAATAACCGGTACCGTGAGGCGCTGGAGGAGGTTGGGGTGGTGTTCAGCGGCACCTCCCCGACGGGGCGGTTGGTCGAGATCATGGAATTGCGCAACCACCCCTTCTTCGTCGGCAGTCAGTTCCATCCCGAGTTCCGCTCACGCCCGCACCGTCCGCACCCACTGTTCGCCGGTTTCATGGCGGCCTGTGTTACCAAAGCCGGTCTGGCGGTGGAGCCAGAGCTGCCACAGGATCCGGCAGTAGCTCCGGTGTGACCCGTCCCGGTTCGCTGAGACCTCTGCTCAGCGACAAGTCCGGGGAGATGGTCGTGGCGGCCGGTGGCTGGGAGGCGCTCGGGCAATCCTGTCGAAGCTTGCTTCCGATTGACCGCTGGATACCACTTCCCGAGGGATCCACTTTGATGCACCTGCCAGATCGTCCTGGTTTGGCGCGTCGCCGGTCCACCGGTGAGATCGGAAGAATACCTGGCGAACACACCCTCGCGGTGGCCGCAGTGCTGCCGGTCGGATACCTTCGGCTGCAACTACCGGCACATCAGCGTTGCCCGGATCGACCGCCCCGAACTCTGCCGCTCTATGGCTACACCGCCGTTGCGGACCGTGGTGGCGAGATCGTGGTTGCCGCCCAGCGGAGTGACGACTTCGCACCCTGGACAGGTCCCCGACCTGGACCATCCGCTGTTGCCGCCGAGGTGGGGCGGCTGCAGCGCCAGATGCCCAGGAGTCGGGTGGTCGCGCAGCTCAGCGTCTGTGCCCTGGAACACAACTGTCTCACCGCTCAGAACACCTTCCTCGGAAGCGGGGAGGGTGCCCTTCCCACCTCCGCCGCTTGCAATGCAGACTGCCTCGGCTGCATCTCGCTGCAGACCGATTCCGGAGCGCCTGCAGCGCAGCCCAGGATGAACAGGGCGCCGACCGCGCCGGACCTGCTTGCGGTTGGGACACAGCACCTTAAGCGGGCGCAGAGCGCTGGCGAGTCGGGGATGGTGAGCTTCGGTCAGGGGTGTGAGGGCGAGCCGTTGCTCCGAGAGCGGCAGCTGCTGGAGGTGGCGGTCGAGCTGCGGGCCGGCTTTCCCAGCGCGACCATCCATATCAATACCAATGGGAGTCGGCCAGAGTCGCTGCGGCGCCTGATGGAGGCAGGAGTGAACAGCTGTCGGATCAGTGTCTTCAGCTTTGGGCAGGAACTGTTCGAGGCGTATTACCGTCCCCGCGGCTACACCATTCAGGAGGTCCTCGCCTCGTGCCGAGTGGCAGCGGAGATGGGTGCCCAGCTGACGATCAACCTGCTCACCTTCCCCGGTGTCAGTGACAGTCCCGCGGAGGCTGCCCAGACGGTGCAGAGGCTGCGTGAACTGGAGGTTGGGCAACTTCAGTTGCGGAGCCTGAACGTGGATCCGCTGTGGCTGTTGGACCGGATCCCTGAGCTGCCTACGGGGATCGGGATGGACCGGCTCGTCGACCTCATCAAGAGCTCGGTGCCGAGACTGGCGATGGGGAACTTCACCCGACCGCTGGCCTCCGCCGTCTCACTGTGACAGCGACCATCTGGGGCTTCGCTCAGCCGCTCCTCAGCTTGCCCCTGCGTCGACTGATCGGCGTCCGACATCCGGGCCGGCGTAGCTGGTCCTCCGGGAGCGATTTGCGATCGTCTGGTAAAATCGAAAATGATCATGAAAGCAGTCATCCATCCCGATTACTTCCACGACGCTGTGGTGACCTGTTCCTGCGGCAACGTCTTCACCACCGGCTCGACGGTCAAGACGCTGCGGACCGAAGTTTGCAGTGTCTGCCACCCCTTCTACACCGGCCAGCAGCGCATCGTAGACACCGGTGGTCAGGTGGAGAGGTTCCGTCGTCGCGCTCAGAAGGCGCAGCAGTAGCCCCGAGGCCGTCGCCTCCAACCCTTTTCGCTCGGAGCTGAACTGATGAGTCCGTCCTCCCTCGACGTGCGCCTCGCGCAGGTCAAGGAGAGGTACCTTGCCATCTCGGCCCAGATGGAAGATCCGACCCTGGGATTCGATCCCGCGCGCTTCGAGACTCTGAGTCGGGAGCAGTCTCAACTTCGGCCGGTCGTTGAGCTGTTGGGAGAGGTCGAGCGAGCCCAGGACGCTGCTGCGGATGCGCTCTCCATGGCGGCGGGCGAGGGCAACCAGGAGATGCGCTCCTATCTAGAATCCGAGGCTAGAAGGGAGCACGCTAGCGAGACCGCTTTGATGGAGCAGCTCAAGCTGCTGCTTCTGCCCAGGGACCCGGACGAGGACCGCGACGCCGTCGTGGAGATCCGGGCCGGCACCGGTGGGGACGAGGCCGCCCTGTTCGCCGCCGATCTGCTGCGGATGTACCTTAGGTTCGCCGAGCGCCGGCGCTGGCAGGTGGAGTTGCTGGACAGCTCTCCAACCGAAGGCGGGGGCTTCAAGGAGGTGGTCCTGGAGGTCCACGGCAGGGGTGCCTACGGGCAGCTCAAGTACGAGAGTGGGGTGCACCGAGTGCAGAGGGTACCGAAGACCGAGTCGCAGGGCCGGATTCACACCTCGGCGGCGAGTGTCGTCGTTCTCCCCGAGGTGGATGACGTCGAGGTCGAGGTCAACGAAGAAGATCTCAAGATTGACGTATATCGCTCGACTGGCCCGGGGGGCCAGAGTGTCAACACAACTGATTCAGCAGTTCGAATCACCCACATCCCGACCGGTCTGGTGGTCACCTGCCAGGACGAGAAGTCGCAGCACAAGAACCGGGCCAAGGCGATGCGAGTCCTACGCTCTCGACTCTATGACAGGATGCAGGCTGAACGCGACGCGGAGCTGCAGGAGGCCAGACGGTCCATGGTGGGTCATGGTGACCGCAGTGAGAAGGTGCGCACCTACACCTATCCTGAGAACCGAGTCACCGACCACCGGATCGATCTCAAGCTCCATCAGCTGCAGCGGGTGCTGGATGGTGAGCTCGAGTTGGTGGTCGGCCCGCTGAAGCAGGAGGAGCAGGCCAGGCGACTAGCAGGTGATTCCACCTCGACCTGAGGCGGTCCCATTTCGGGACAAGAGTCTGGCTCAGCCCCCCTCGGTTTCCACCTGGTCGACCGCCGGGGTAGAGGCGGGCCGGTGCCGCCGTCCGGCGCGATGCCTCCTGCGTCTCGGAGCGGTCCCGTCAGCGGTCGGAGCCGTGGGGCCCGATGGTCTGCGACCCGGTGGTACCGCCGGTCGGGGGCTGGGCGGCATGCCCACCAGGACCAGGTCCCCGAGAGTACGCCACCCGAACTCCTCCAGCCCCAACTTCACCAAGGCGCAGAAGCAATCTGCTGTGGCCTCCGCATCCGCCAAGGCGAAGTGCGGCTGCCGGTGGGTCACGCCGAGTCGCTCGCAGAGCCTTTCCAGACCGATCGTGTCCCGGAGCTGAAAGAGAAAGCCGGCGATTCGCGAGGTGTCGAGGTGGTGATGAGGCATCGGCCGGTTCATCGCCTTCGAGACCAGCCTGGTGTCGAAGCTGTCGGCGCTGTGCTCCACCATGATTGCCCCGCGCGAGAAATCGTGGAATGCGGTCGCCACGGTTCGTAGCGAAGGTGTCCCGGTCAGCATGGACCGCGTGATTCCGTGGACCCGACGGGCGTAGGGGTTGATGTGGTCGGTGGTGTGGACGAGAGTTTCGAACAAAAGGCGGCCGTCGGCGCGGTCAGCCGCTGGAGCCAATCTAAACCGAACCGCCCCCAGTTCCACCATCCGATCGGGGAAATGCCCTGTGGTCTCGCAGTCCAGAGCGACAAATGGTATCTGGTCGATCGAGGTCTCGAGAGGCAGCCGCGGAAGCTGCGAGTCCTCTGGGGAATTGGCGCTATCGAATTCAGGGCGACGATTGTGTAATCCGGCTAGCTCTGGAGTCGGAGGCCCGAGCCTCGCTACCAGCCCGTCCCCGGGGGCCCCCGGTCCTCGCTCGCGTCCCCACTTGAGCTTGAGCTTTGCCGGTGGGGCCGCGTCGGTGGAGGCTGGCTCCTCTTCCCGAGAGGGAGACTCATCTGGACTTGGTAGTTGCACGAGTTCCAATCCTAACCAGTGAAGCGCTGTGCGCCGGGGACGGATCTGGCGGGAGGATATACTCGAAGTTAGATTGCCTTTCCTCGCCACCGGCCTCAGCCACCATCTGGCTCCGCTCCCGGTCCGCGAACAGCTTCACCTTGATGAGCATCAGGTTGTGGAGGCGCTGCGGGCCATAGTCACCCATGCGGGGCTAAGCGGCGCCGTTTGTCTTAGCACCTGCAATCGCACGGAGTTCTACCTCACCACCGCCGACGAGCGCGAGTCCCGATTGGCGACCTCGCGCTTCTTCCACTACATGGCGCGCGCCCCCGAGTTCGCCGACCTGGTCTTCAGCCACCCTGACGAGCAGGGATTGCAGCATCTCTTTCGGGTTGCCAGTGGGCTGGACAGCATGATCCTGGGCGAGTCGCAGGTACTGGCCCAATTCAAGCGAGCGCACCGGATAGCCAAGGAAGCCGGCACTCTCGATGGGGAGCTCGACCTGATCATGAGGCGGGCCATCGAGAGCGCCAAGCTGGTGCGTAGTACCACGGGGATCTCAAGGCAGGCAGTCGGCTTCGGACAGGTCGCGGTCCAGATCGCCGCGGAGAGGCTGGGTTCATTATCGGGAGTAGGAGCGGTGATCCTGGGCGGCGGAAGTGTCGGGGGCGCAGCGGCGCGACTGTTGAAGCGAGCCGGGGCAGCCCCCGTCCTGGTCGTGCGGCGCGGGCCTCGGGCGGCTGCCCTGGCCGAATCGGTGTCCGGCCAACTGGTCGATGTGGGGGAGCTCGCAGCGGTGGCCGGGCGGTTCCAGCTGGTGGTCTGCAGCACCACCAGTGAGTCAAGGGTTCTGCTGAGGTCTCAGGTTGAAGAGATTCGCCAGCATCAGGGCGCGGACTCCCGGCTGCTGATTCTAGATCTCGCGGTGCCGCGGGATGTCGAGCCCGAGGCCAGCCTCGTTCCCGGTGTGGAGCTGCTCGACATCGACCATCTGGGCGATGTGATCGCCCGCAACATCGGCAAGCGCGAGGGGCATCGGGGCCAGGCCGAGAAGGTAGTCGACGCCGCAGTCACCCAGCTGGCAACTGAGCTGCGCGGGCGCGAGGCTGGTCCTCTGATCGCGGCGCTGGTGGACAGGGCCGAAACCGTAAGGCAGGGGGAGCTGCAGAGGACGATTTTGCGGATGCCCCACCTGGATGCGCGCGAGCGCCAGCAGTTGGAGCGGCTCACTCAGTCCATTGCTGCCAAGCTGATGCACCCACCAATCAACTTCCTCCGCCAGCACGCTGGCGACCCAGCGCGAAGGCGAGTTCTTGAGGAGGCGTTCGGACTGCAGCCTCCCGCGGTGTCGGAGGAGGATTGAGGGTTGTCGCGACCCGGGGAAGTGCCCTGGCCCTGGCTCAAGCCGAGCTCACGATTAACCTATTGCGGGCGCTGGAACCGGCGGGCGAGTTTCAACTTCTGGTGGTCGATTCTGACGGTGACCTCAATCCATCTCTGCCTGTCCCTGAACTGGAGGGGCAGGGCTGGTTCTCGTCACGGCTGGAGCGGGCATTGTCCGAGGGCAAGGTGGAGGCTGCGGTACATTCGGCCAAGGATCTGCCCACCATCTCACCAGGCGGTTTGACGGTTGGTGCCTACCTGGCTCGTGAGGATCCCCGCGACTCCTTGGTCACGGTTAATGGAGCTCCCTGGCGGGATCTACCCACCGGGTCGCGGGTGGGGACCTCATCACCACGGCGGGCATTTCAGCTGCAAGCTCTGCGACCCGACCTTCAGCCAGTCTCCATCCGGGGCAACATCGACACCAGGCTCCGACGGATGGGGCAGTTGGGGCTGGGAGCGGTGATGGTAGCTCAGGCAGGGCTCATCCGCCTCGGTCGTGGCGGTCAGGGGCAGCCGCTGGATCCGATCGAAGAGTGCACTCCGGCGCCGGCCCAGGGCGCGATCGCGGTGCAGGTGGCGGCCAACACAGCCATGGCGGGTCTGGTATCCGCTCTGGACGACGCCTCCACCCGGACTTGCGTTGAGGCTGAGCGGGCGGTGCTCGTCCGGATGGGTGGCGGCTGCAGGTTGCCGCTGGGCGTTTTCGCTGAACCCACGAAGGAGGGGAACTTCCGACTCACTGTCGCCTGGTCCCCTGGGGATTTGGCTGCCGCGCCCCAGCGCTTGACCGTGCTGGCCACGCCCGGAGAGCTGGTGCCCCGAGCATTGGCGTTGGCGGATCAACTTCTGGCTACTCGGTGAGGGCGGCTCTCCAAGGGCGGCGGGTGCTGGTCACCCGGGCGGCATCCCAGTCTGACGCGCTGTGCTCCCGCCTCCTGGCGGAGGGGGCGGTGCCGGTCGCCATTCCGGTCATGGAACTCCAGGAAGTTCTTGACAACAGCGGTAGGGCCGCTCTGAGGGTCCAACTTCAGCAGGGTGCCTTTGACGATGTCGTCTTCACCAGCGCCAACGCCGTCGAGCTGCTTCTGGCCGAGGCGCCGACGCCCCAGGGCTCTGTCCGGGCCTTCGCGATTGGACCGGGGACCGCCCAGGTGCTGAGGACTGCGGGATGGTCTGTGGAGCTTGCGCCCAACGCCTATATCGCTGAGGCGCTGGCGGAGAGGATCAGCACGGCCGGGGTGGTAGGGCGGCGGCTTCTCCTGCCCCGGGCCCGAGGAGCTCGTGAGGTACTTCCCAAGATGCTCCGCGAGGTGGGGGCCAGTGTCATGGAGGTCGAGCTTTACGAGATGAAGCCCGCACTGAAATCCGCCGGCCCGCTCCGGGCGGAGCTGGAGTCAGGCACTCTTGACTGCGTCACCTTCACCAGTGGCAGCGCGGTGCGCTGTTTCGTCGCCTTGGCGCCGGCTGCTTCCCTACCGCCTCACTGTATCGTAGCCTGCATCGGGCCGATCACCGCAGCTGAATTGTCCAAGGTGGGGATGGCGCCCGGGGTTGTCGCCGCCACCCACAGCATGGAGGGGTTGGTGGACGCCATGGCCGCCGCGGTAGCCTCTTTGCCCGAGAATGGTGCCCAACCATGAGCTTCCCAGACGACCGACCGCGACGACTGCGGCGCACCCCCGCGATTCGACGGTTGGTGCAGGAGGTGCGGCTGCTACCTCAAGACCTCATTCTGCCCTGCTTTGTCTCCGAGGCCACCTCCACCCGACGAGAAGTCGCCACGATGCCGGGGGTCTATCAGGAGACGGTTGACTCCCTGCCTGCCATCGCCGAGGAGGCTGTCCGACTTGGTTTGGGAGGGATGATTCTCTTTGGCGTCCCGGCCCGCAAGGATGCTCTTGGTTCGTCCGCCTGGGACGATGACGGAGTCGTCCAGCGCGCACTTCGACGGCTGCGCTCTGAGCTGGGCAACGAGCTGGTGCTGCTCACCGACACCTGCCTCGACGAGTACACCGACCACGGCCACTGTGGAGCGCTCACGGAGAGTGGCGAGGTGGATAACGACCTAACCCTGGAGCTGTACGCGAAGGCGGCGGTCAGCCAGGCCGCAGCCGGTTCCGACGTCATCGCGCCGTCCGGCATGATGGATGGGCAGGTGGGCGCCATCCGGAGTGCCCTGGATGAGAGTGGGTTCTCGCAGACGGCCATCCTGGCCTACTCGGCGAAGTTCGCATCTAGCTTTTACGGGCCATTTCGAGACGCGGCCGAGTGCGCTCCCAGCTTCGGGGACCGCCACAGCTACCAGATGGCGACAGCGAACCGGAGGGAGGCGATGCGTGAGTTGGAGCTGGACCTTCTGGAAGGTGCGGACATGCTTATGGTGAAGCCTGCCCTGGCCTATCTGGACATCGTCCGAGACGCCAGGGAGCGGTTTGACCTCCCACTGGGCTGCTACAGCGTGAGCGGAGAATATGCGATGCTCAAAGCGGCCTCGGCGGCGCGTGCCTTCGACCTTAGAGCCGCTGTGATGGAGTCCCATCTCTCCATGCGGCGAGCGGGAGCCGATTTCATTCTCAGCTACTTCGCCAGCGATATCGGGCGCTGGCTGCAAGAGGGTCCTCGGTGAGCGCCCGCTGGCTCCGGTGGGGCGGCTCCGCGATCGCAGTTCTGGTTGTGGCGGCGGTCGGGGTCACCGCCTACTTCGTAAACGTCGGTACCCAAAGGGAGGTTCCTGCAGTGTCCCAATCGAATTGCGAGAGCGCCAGTTTCGGCGAGCCCCTCGGTCCGCTGGACCAGCCGGCGAATGTCCACCACTACTCCCGGGTGCCGGCCCTAACAATCAACGACCAGCGGCTCTACGAAGCGACCATCACCGTCCCCGAAGGCAAGATCGTGGTCTGCTTGGTGCCGGGCTGGGCGCCCATCACTGTCAACACCTTCGTGACCTTGGTTCGGAATCACTTCTTTGACGGCCTTCGCTGGGCGCGCGACCCATCCACTCCGCCAGGCGGACCGGTCATTCAGGGTGGGAGTCCCACCAACAACATGAGTGGCGGTCCGGGCTTCCAGTTCAAGAGTGAGGCGGTCAACAGCCCTCTCTACAAAGGCGGAGCGTACCCCGTCGGAGCGGTCGCCATGGCCAATGCCGGCCCCAACACCAATGGCAGCCAGTTCTTCGTAACTCTCTCCAGCTTCACCCTGCCCCCTGATTACAACCTCTTCGGGGAGGTGGTGTCGGGACTCGATGTGGCGCTGAAGGTGAAGAAGGGCGATCCCATGGAGATCACCGTGAGGGAGCAGATCCCCTGACCTCCGAGGTCAACGCCGACGCCGTAAGGCGGCTCTCGATCGCCGCGATGAAGCGGGCCCGCCAGCTGCTCCCCGGAGGCGTCAACAGCCCGGTGCGTTCCTTTCGCTCGGTCGGGGGCGCGCCGCCGTTCTTCTCCCGGGCAGAGGGGCCTTGGATCGAGGACCTTGACCACAACCGGTACATCGACATGGTCTTGGCCTACGGCCCCTTGATCCTGGGCCACCTGAACCCATCGGTGGTTCGAGCCATCTCCTCACAGTTGGCTCAGGGTGAGGCGATGGGGGGCCCAACCGAACTGGAGGTGGACCTTGCCGAGCGCATCAGAGACTACATGCCCTCAGTGGAGATGCTCCGACTGGTGAACAGTGGCACGGAGGCCACCATGAGCGCCGTGCGGCTGGCCAGAGGGGCCACCGGACGGGATCTGATCCTTAAGTTTGCGGGGTGCTACCACGGCCACAGTGATTCCCTGCTGGCGGAGTCGGGGTCGGGACTCGCGACCCTGGCGATACCCGGGTCGCCGGGGGTGCCAGCGGGGACGGTGGCCGACACCCTAGTGGCTCCCTTCAACGATTCGGCCGCGGTTTCCGATCTGTTCTCTCGGGAGGGCGAGAGGATAGCCGCCGTGATCGTCGAGCCTGTCGCCGGGAACATGGGGGTGGTTCTGCCGCAGGCGGGGTTCCTGGAGAGTCTCAGGCAGCTGACGACCGACTACGGAGCACTGCTCATATTCGACGAGGTGATGACCGGGTTTAGAGTCGCTCGCGGAGGCGCTCAGGCGCTCGTCTCGATCCGGCCCGACCTCACCTGTCTCGGCAAGGTCATTGGGGGTGGCCTTCCCGTCGGCGCCTTCGGTGGCAGGGCGGACATCATGAACCAGCTGGCCCCCGAGGGTCCGGTGTATCAAGCAGGCACGCTGAGCGGCAATCCCTTGGCCGTGGCTGCCGGACTCGCCACCCTTGAGCAGCTCTCAGACGATGAGCCGTACCTTCGGCTGGAGCGATTGGGAGCCCGGCTGGAGCAGGGGATACTTGCGAGCGCTGCGACGGCGCGGATCCCGGTTCAGGTCAACCGGGTCGGCTCGATGCTCACCTTCTTCTTTTGCTCCGCTGCGGTCAATGATTACCGCTCCGCCAAGGAGTCGGACCTGGCCCGCTTTTCCAAAGTGCACCGGACGCTGCTGGACGGTGGGGTATTCTGGCCACCTTCCCAGTTCGAGTCCTCATTTCTCTCCGTGGTTCACACAGAGGAGATGGTGGACTCGGTGGTGGACGGTTTTGCTCGGGGCCTTCGCGCCTGACCTTCGCCGCGGACGGGGTGGCGGCGATTCGCTGGGACCGTCCGGCGATGGAGGCCGAGAATTTGTCCGGTGTTATACTCCGGGCGGTTTTGGAATCCCCCTCAAGAGGCAGGTGCCATGCTCGGTGACCACTGGGTTTTGATCGTCGTCGTGCTGCTGGTGGCGCTTGTGGTCTTTGGGCCCAAGCGACTGCCGGAACTGGGCCAAGCGCTCGGTCGGGCACTCAACGAGTTCCGTCGCGCCACCCAGTCGATGGGGGAGGAGGTGAAGTCCGTCACCACCACCCTTCCGCAGAGTTCGGTTTCCTCCAGCCCCGCCGCTGCTGTGGTGCAGACCACGACTTCCGGGGAGGCGCCGGCGGAGACCCCAGTCGGCAGTCCCGAGTCGGTGGGCTGAACCCTACCCGGGACTTTCAAGCGATGGCCACCCGCCGGATGGGCTGGCCAGGTGCTGCCCGAAGGCAGCCTGAGTCACCACCGCTTGGAGCCCAGGACCGCGAGCTCACGCTGATTGAGCATCTGGAGGATCTGCGCCGAGCGATCATCATGAGCCTCATCGCCTGGGCTATGACCACGACGGTTGCGTTCGTCTTCAACCAGAATCTCATCGCGATATTGGAGCGTCCGCTGCACCAGGCGCTGGTGCACACACACTCTCCTTTCGGGCAAAGGGTGGTGGTCACCAGTCCGATCCAGGGGCTGGCGATTCCGTTTGAGGTTGCCGCCGTGGCCGGAATCGTCCTGGCGCTACCGGTTATCGTGTGGCAGCTCTGGAGCTTCGTCGCACCTGGACTCCGGGCGACCGAGCGCCGGCTCGTCTTCCCTTTTGTTTTCGGCACCTTGTTCTTCTTCGCGCTCGGAGGGGTGTTCGCCTACTTTGTGATCCCCATTGGCCTTACGTTCCTGGCCACCTTCCTAGGCGCGAACGCGGTCTATCTCCCGGACCTGGGCGCCTATCTCTCCTTCCTGGCGCTGGTGGTGCTGGTTTTTGGAGTGACCTTCGAATTGCCGGTGGCGCTCAGCCTGCTCGGTGCGGTGGGCGTGATCAGCAGTCAGCAGCTGCGGAGATGGCGCAAGCTGGCCATCTTCGTGATCGTCCTAGTAGCGCTGGTGGTTACGCCCGGCGCTGACCCGTTCACGCCCACGTTCCTGTCGGTGGCGCTGATCCTCTTCTATGAAGGGAGCATTCTGTTCATCCAGCATGGGCTGCACCGTTGATGACCCGTGCTGACGGCCGCGGCGTGGAGGAGATCCGACCGCTCAGCATTGTGCGCCAGACTGACAGCTGGGCGGAGGGCGCGGTCACCATATCCCTGGGGGGGACGGTGGTGCTGTGCACCGCCACGGTGGAGGAGCGCGTGCCGCCCCACCGACGCGGAACCCGTTCCGGCTGGGTGACCGCAGAGTACGGGATGCTCCCCCGCTCGACGCAGGAGAGAAGCCCCAGGGAGCGCGGGGGAAGAGTCGACGGGCGGGCCATGGAGATCCAGCGCCTGGTCGCGCGCAGCCTTCGAGCCGCGGTCGACATGCGGGTCTTGGGGGAGCGGACGATCATCGTTGACTGCGATGTCCTGCGTGCCGACGGGGGCACGCGCACGGCGGCTATCTCGGGCGGATTCGTCGCTCTGGCCCTCGCATGTCGGCGCTTGGTCGAGGCGGGTATGGTGCGATCGGACCCGGTCGTGAGGCAGATAGCCGCGCTCAGCGCGGGACTCCTCGACGGAGTGGCCGTGGTCGATCTTGACTACCGGGAGGACAGCCGCGTCTCCACCGACCTGAATCTGGTCATGACCGGGCAGCTGGCGATCGTGGAGATCCAGGGGACTGCGGAAGGCGAGGCGCTCGCCCGAGATGAGCTGGACCCGATCCTGGCCATGGCGGAGGGGGGAATAAGAACGGTCCTCGGTGTGCAGAGGCGAGCCCTGGACTCGCCGGACTCGGTCCGCTTCGAGGGGTCATTGGGGGCAAGTTGAGCCGTTTGGGAGCGACCGGTCCGCGGACTGTCGTCCTGGCAACCAGGAATCCCGGCAAAGTAGAAGAGCTGGCGCGACTGCTGGAACGGCTGCCGTGGCGCATTGTGGCGCTGGATCAGGTCCCTGGAGGCAGCGCGATCGAGTGGGATGAGTGTGGAGCCACCTATCGTCATAACGCTGAGATCAAGGCCCGCGCCGTGCTGCAGGGAACCGGGCTGCCTGCTCTGGCCGATGACAGTGGCCTGGAGCTGGAGGCGCTGGGTGGCTGGCCTGGGGTGCTTACCGCTCGATGGATGGGCGACGACGCCAGTCCCCGGCAACTCCTCCGGGGAATCGCCAACAAGGTTGAGAAGCTGCCCGAGAATGAGCGGTTCGCCAACTTCGTATGCGCGTTGGCATTCGCTGAGCCGACCGCCGGTGAGGAGGCCGCGGTCATCGGGGCCGAGGGCAGGGTGCGCGGGGTGCTTTTGAGCTCGCCACGGGGAGATGGCGGTTTCGGCTACGACCCGATCTTCGTGCCCGAGGGAGACCACCGCACCATGGCTGAGATGGCCCTGGAGGAGAAGGATCGGATCAGCCACCGCGGAAAGGCGGCCGCATCCCTGGCGGCCCTGGTCTGGGCGACCCCGGACCGCTAACCGACCGCGGTGGTGCGGCTACCCATTTCCAAGCTCTGTGATCGGTGGCTGCAGCAATTTATGATCGACCCATAAGATGTGTCGCGGGCTCCAGGTGGGCCCGGGAACGGTGCGCCGGGGCGTGGTGCAGGGGTAGCACGCCACTTTTGGGAAGTGGAGGTCGCAGGTTCGAATCCTGCCGCCCCGACACCGACATGTCCCATATCACCCAACCGCGCCTAAGGAATCAAACCAGCGCCGCTCAGTCGAGCGACTGGGGGACGCTCAGCGGTGGCTGGTCGATGTGCCGAGCATGAGCTACGCCGCTCTGGTTGATCCGGTCGACCAGCTCGGCCGCGATGGCTACCGATCGGTGCTTGCCACCGGTGCAGCCTACCGCGATGCGAAGGACCGAGCGGCGCTGGGTCTGATACAGCGGCAACAGCTGGAGGAGCATGGGCAAGAAGCTTTCCACCAGCTGTTGAGCGCCCCCCTGCGCCATCATGTGGCGCCTGACCAGAGGATCTCGACCGCTCAGCTCGCGCATCTCTGGAATCCAGTACGGGCTGTCCAGAAAACGGGTGTCGACGACCCAATCAGCTTCCGCGGGCAGGCCGTGTCGATATCCGAATGTGAAGCAGTCAACCCGCACCGTCTCCCGGTCGCGCCAGTCGTCCAGAAGTTGACGGAGATAGGCCGCGCTGGATGGGTTGACGCTGAGCAGCCGACGATGAGGCTCGCGAGTGGGCTCGCGGAACCCCTCTTTGCGGGGCGCGCCAATCTTCACCAACCAATAGCGAAGATTGGTTCGGTCGAACGCCTCGACCCATTCCTGTCCGCCAGCTTCGCTCACGATGGCGGCCAGGTCCGGGAAGGCAGGCAGGAGGCGCTGGACCAAGTCGGTGGCGGAAGGGGACTCAGGCCGGCGGTTGAGGAGGTGATAGCCGGTTTGCTGAGCCAGCAACTCCAACTCCTCACGGAAGCGGTCTTCGCAAAGAATGACGACTAAAGACATGACAGAACACTCCATTCGGACCGATCCGCTGTTCACGCTAGGAGGGACCAGCCTCCCCGCCGGTCCCCGCTCGGTGCACTTTCATTCTGATGAACCAAGCGGGGAAATGACAGCGATTCGCCGTTCTCTAAGCTCCAGCTCAGCTAGGGCGGGCCGGGGCGCTTGGCGCGCGCACCGGTCCCCTCCTTTCTGGCCCATGCCATCCTTGCCCAGCGCCCGCCCCCGAGCAGCGTGCTAGCAGCTGCGCACCGCCCAATAGGCTTGCTCTGCCACGCGTCGTAGGCGGCGGGTCAGCTAAGGCGGGAGCTCAGCCCCGTTGCGAGGGTCGACAGGAAGGCCTCCGTTGTGAGCCAGCTGGCGTCCGCCCCGACAAGCAGTGCCAGGTCCTTGGTCATGCGGCCCGACTCCACGGTGCTGACGCAGACCTCCTCCAGGGTCTGGGCAAACCGCACGACCTCGGGGGTCGAGTCAAGCTCTCCGCGGTGAGCGAGCGCCCTGGTCCAGGCGAAGATGGAGGCGACAGGATTGGTGGAGGTGGGCTTGCCCTGCTGGTGCTGGCGATAGTGGCGAGTCACGGTGCCGTGGGCAGCCTCGGCTTCCATCGTTCTACCATCCGGTGTGAGTAGGACGCTGGTCATCAGCCCCAGGGACCCGTAGCCCTGGGCGACAGTATCTGACTGGACATCGCCGTCGTAGTTCTTGCATGCCCAGACGTAGCCGCCCTCCCACTTGAGCGCTGCCGCCACCATGTCGTCAATGAGGCGGTGCTCGTAGGTCAGCCCGGCAGCGTCAAAGTCGGCTTTGAACTCGGCTTCGAAAATCTCCTGGAAGATGTCCTTGAAGCGGCCGTCGTAGGCCTTGAGGATGGTGTTCTTGGTGGAGAGGTAGACAGGGTAGCCGCGCTTCAGCCCGTAGCTGAGCGACGCTCGCGCGAAGTCCCTGATCGAGCTGTCGTAGTTATACATGCCCATGGCGATCCCGCCACCCTCGAAGCGCGCGATCTCCATCTCCATCGGCTCGCTGCCGTCGTCGGGGGTGTAGGTGATGGTGACCGTTCCAGGGCCCGGAACCACGAAGTCGGTCGCACGGTACTGGTCGCCGTAGGCGTGGCGGCCTATTACGATCGGCTTGGTCCAGCTGGGGACCAATCGGGGGACGTTCCTCATTACGATCGGCTCTCGGAAGATGACCCCTCCCAAGATGTTGCGGATGGTGCCGTTCGGCGACTTCCACATTTTCTTGAGGCCGAACTCGGCCACCCGCGCCTCGTCGGGGGTGATCGTGGCGCACTTCACCCCGACGCCGTGGTGCGCGATCGCCTGTGCGGCATCGATGGTGACCTGGTCGTTGGTCCGATCTCGGTTCTCGATCCCCAGGTCATAGTACTCAAGGTCCACATCTAGATGGGGCAGGATCAACTGCTCCTTGATCATCGTCCAGATGATCCTGGTCATCTCGTCGCCATCTAGTTCGACCACCGGCTTCGCAACTCGGATCTTCGCCATGCTTACCTCTGGAATCCGCTACAAACAATTCGAGCCCACACCCAGGTCGGCTGCTTGCTCCTCTCACCGGGCTGGCGGAGACCGCCGCGGGGCCCGACTCCGGAAGAGCTCCGGGTAGCGCAAGACCTCGTCCGGCTCGCCAGGCCTGCATCGCCGGGAGCTTCCTGGATCAGGGTAGCGCAGCGGCCCCAGGCTACGTCGCCCCGCTGGCTGCCGTGGGGCTACCGTCGGTGATCCTCGGTGCGGGACACTCGGGCCGCTCGGAGACGGCCGGATGGTTCAGACTTAGAAGCCAATGGCACAGCGGTCTACGGTAGAAGCGTCAGGTCTGATCGACTTCGTCGACGCCTCCCCGTCGCCATACCATGCAGTAGCTGCAGCTCGCGCCCGGCTCATCGGCGCTGGATTTTCCGAAGTCGCGGAGAGTGCATCCTGGCCGGCCGGGGGGAGCCACCTTGTGGTGCGTGGTGGGACGGTCATTGCCTGGCACGTCCCCGAGGGTGTATCCGCAGGTGCGGGCATGCGCCTCATCGGAGCCCATACGGACAGTCCGAACCTCCGGGTCCGGCCGCGACCCGAGCGCTCCCACCTGGGCTACCGCCAGCTAGGGATTGACGTTTATGGCGGAGCGCTTACCAATTCCTGGCTGGATCGCGACCTGGGCGTCTCCGGACGGGTGGTGGTGCAATGCGCCGGCAGGAGCGAGGTCCGGCTTCTCAGAGTCGATCTGCCTTGGCTCCGTGTGGCCCAGCTGGCCCCTCATCTGGATGGCCACCGAGCCGATGGGCTGCAGATCAATCCACAGACCCAGTTGGTCCCGATTCTCGGGCTTGAGAGCACGGGAGAGTACACCTTCACCTCGTTGGTGGCAGGTGAGCTCGGGCTGGATCCTGGCGAGATCACAAGTTGGGATCTCATGGCCCACGACCTAACGCGTGGATCCCTCAGCGGGGCTGGGAACGAGTTCATCAGCTCCGCCAGGCTGGACAATCTGGGCTCCTGCTACTCCGCTACCCGGGCGATGGTTGAGCATGTCAAAGGTGACTGTAGGGAGGACGGCATTGCCGTAATCTGCCTGTTCGATCACGAGGAGGTCGGTAGCGCCTCTTCCTCCGGCGCTGCCGGAGCCCTCTTACCGTCGGTCTTGGAGCGGGTCGTGATCAGCCTAGGCGGTGGCCGCGAGGACTTTCTGCGTGCGATGGCCGGTTCGACTCTCGTCTCGGCTGACATGGCGCACGCAGTCCACCCAAACTACGAGGAGTACTACGAACCCGGACACCTCCTGTACGTCAATCGGGGACCCGCCATCAAGCGCAACTCCGGTCAGCGATATGCGACCGATGCCCTCGGCGAAGCCGCCTTCATCGGGGCGTGCGAACGAGCCCAGGTTCCATTTCAGATTTACGTCAACCGGGCAGACAGACCCTGTGGCAGCACGATCGGACCTATGCTGTCGGCTAGACTTGGCGTCTCCACGGTCGACGTAGGCATGGGCCAGCTGGCGATGCATTCGGCGCGGGAGCTCTGTGGGGCCGAGGATGTGGGCCATATGGTCACGGCGCTGGCTTCGTTCCTAGACGGCTGAGGGGCCCCGGCTCAATACCCGCCGCGATTTTCTCCTGCTGCTGGTGGAGGAGTAGGCGCGGCGTCGGGGGCGTGGTGGCTCGGCTGAGGTCAGTCATCCTCAATCGCGTCAGCGAGGTCACGCAGGGCATCTCCACCCAGTGTCCAAAGGACCACTGCAGGCGTCGCCGCCGCCAGGGATGGGAAGAGTCTGTGGGCTGCTTCCAGCTGTTCGGCTGGCCCCTGCGAGTTGATCCCGTAAACAGTCATTCCGGCAGCGCGTCCCGCGGCCACTCCGCTGGGGGCATCTTCCACCACCAGGCATCGCTTCGGTGAAATCCCCAGCGCAGACGCTGCAGTGAGGAATCCCTCGGGGTGCGGCTTACCCTGCGCGACCGAGTCCCCATCCACTACGAACGGCGGTGCTGGCAATCCAAGTCTGATGAAGCAGGCGCGAACTACTGCTTCGGTGTTCGAGGTGACCAGCGCCCACCGATCCTGGGGTACGGACTCGAGCAGCGTGTGGGCGCCGGGCATGGCCGTGAGCTCATCCAGCTCGGCATCGAGGAGGACGGTCAACCTTCGACACTCCTCCTCCGTGTCCAGATGAGGAGCCACAGCCATGATCGTGTCGGCGGGCCGTCTGCCCGGTGTCAGCGCCCAGACCGAGCTGGGATCCAGGTGGCGCAGAGCCGCCCACTGGCACCAGACCCTTCGATAGGTAGGCATGGAGTCGAGCAGGACACCATCCACATCAAACAGCACCGCGCGAGCGTCACCGCTCGATCGGGCCGGCGTCCATCTTGGATCCGTTTTGCTCAAGCAACTCCCAATCCCCACCGGGCGGTGAGCGTCTCGCGCGGTGCCAGAGTGATCAGCCCTCGACCGCTGGCGAATGCGTTCGGTGCGCAGGTCATGGGCTCAACCGCTAGGCTGCGCCGCCTGACCCTGGGCTCCGTGAGTGTGTCGCCGGTGAAGAGTTGCAGATATTCGTGGGCCTGGTCTGCCCATAGCTCCAGACTTAGTGACTCATCGGGAGCGGTCAAATGGACTCTGGCCACTCCGTCAGTGTCCCTAATCAGTCCCGTGAATGTGGTGTCGAGCGCCAGCTTTCCGATGGCTCGCCGTTGGCGAAAGTCGAAGGTGCTGCCCCCCACTGGAACCGGTTCGCCGCGGGGGATTCCGCGGTCGTCGACCTCCAGCCGGAAGCCCGCGGGGACGCTCAGGAACACCTCGTCCACCGCTTCTGCTCCCGCAGTGAGATAAGGGTGCGCTCCCACACCTACGGGAAGGGGGGAGTGGCCGCAGTTGAGCGCCCGCACTGTGACGGTGAGGCCGCCTGCGCCTAGGCGGTACTCAACGTTGGCTCTGAGCGAGAACTCGTATCCCGGTTGCTCAGCGACAGCAACCTCCAGCACCACCGAGTCTGCGCTAGCGGCCGCCACACTCCAGGGTGACCATCGGGTCAGGCCATGTATCGCATTCCTGCGATCGACCTCGTTCAGGGGCAGTTGATGGATTGAGCCCCCAAATTCGTATCTGCCGTCCTCGATTCGATTCGGCCAAGGGATCAGCAGTTGACCGCGGCCGTCACGGCTGCGCTGGTCTGAGGGGAAGCCGTCGACGATCGGCCGTCCGTCGACCTTGTAATCGCGCAGGGTAGCCCCGATCTCAGTCACCACCGCCTCCTGAGCGCCACGACGAAGGTGGAATTGTTTACCGCTCGGGAGGACGGACTTGGTCGCGTGATCACTCGCCATCAGCTCATTCTCCCGGCTCGACCGATCGCGGATTTGGCGGGCGGGTGAAACCGCGTCGGCGATCGAGTTCAGCGCAGACCGGCGAAGAGGTCCGACTCGGGGAGCGAGGCTCCCGTGCTGTCCAACGCTCGGATGAAGTGCTCGCGCGACATGAAGTTCTGCACCACCGGCCTCGGAAGGTTGAGTAGGAAGGCGTTGTCGACCTGGCTCGCGTGTGCGGCGAGGGCAGCCATCTTGGCCGGGACATCTTCCGCAACGTCGACGGTGGTCGTGATCAGCTCGTCGTCGACTCCAAACGGCGGATTGTCGGGGTCGAAGTCCAGTGGAGGGAGCTGGTCCAGCGCTATTCCGGCTGACGCCGCAGCCGCCATCGCCTGCTTGAAGACAGATTTGGGAAAGGCGGTGTAGTACAGCTTGGCGGGGATCCCCGAGCGGACTGTGGCAGCTCGTGCCAGCTCGTGCACGCGGATGTGGTCTGGGTGCCCGTAGCCGCCGGTTTCGTCGTAGCTCACCATCACTTGGGGGCGGTACCGTTCGACCAGGGGCAGGAGGCGCTGGAGCTCCTCGTCGAGCGAGGTGCCGGCGAGCGACCCCGCCCTGTGGTTCTGCGGCCAACCGACCATTCCGGAATCGAGATAGCCAAGCAACTCCAGGTGGCTCACCCCGAGCACGCGACACGACTCGGCGAGCTCCCCTCTGCGTATCGATCGGACCAGCTGCTCGTCGTGCCCCTCCTGATCCGGCTTGATCCCTCCCGGGCCATCGCCCAGCTCGCCGCCAGTGCAGGTGACCAGGATCGTCTCCACGCCCTGCTCGGAATAGTGGTGCAGGATGCCTCCGGTGGATGTCGCCTCGTCATCTGGATGGGCATGGATGACCATGAGGGTCAATTTGGAATCGGGCATCCCGACAGTCTCGCCGGATCTGCCGAGGTGGTGCCAGACCGATCTTGGCATCCGGGTCTAGGAGCGGTGTGGAGGGACGCCGCCCCGAGACCCGATCTGGGGCCGGTTGCCGAGAGGTGGTCAGGCTTCCTGTCGGTGCAGCACCCGCACTCCGGTCAGGGTCGCCAGGAGGGACCGTAGCCTGTCGCCCCAGGGCCCGTCGCTCTGCGCGACGACTCCGGCCAGGAGCAACCCGAAGCCAACCACCGCCATCGCGCCGATGGCCTGCTCCCCGGCTGTTACGCCGGCCAGTAGAGCGAAGCCCGGTTCGGTTGCCATCACGACCGCGGCTGTGCCTGTCGAGAGGTGCTTTTGGGCTGCGGCCTGGACCGCGAAGCCGAAGGCGGATGCACCCAGAGCGGAGAAGACGACCGCCGCGATCACCCCTGCGCTCGGCATCGGGAGGCCCCCAGCGAAGGGGAGTGCCGGAACCAAGAACAGGCCCACCAGGATCAGCTGTCCTCCACCGAGCGCAGTTGCGGACAGTGTCTTTCCCAGACGGCCGACCAGGACCACCTGCAGCGCGAAGGCTGTCGCGGAAACCACCTCCAGGATGATCCCGACGGTGGGCATACCATGGGCCACCGCAGCGGCCGGCGCAGCGGTCTCGCAGATGAGGAGCGTCCCCCCGATCGCCAGGAGGGAGCTGACCGCCACCCGGCGGTCTGGCGTCCGGCCGCTCACGACCCACTCCCACGCAGGCGTCAGGACCACGACCAGGCTGGTGAGGGTGGCGGCAACCCCCGGCGACGCACCGAGGTCCAAGCCGACCGTCTGAGTGATGTAGCCAACGGTCAGCGCCATGCCAACTGCGACCAGACTGAAGGGGGGAACCCGCCTCCACGCTGGCCGAGCTGACCGGCGCATATAGGCGATGGCCATCAGGGTGGCTCCCCCGATGAGGAAGCGGAGGACCAGAAACCCCACCACTGGGTAGGAGGAGATCGCCGCTCTGACCACCACGAAGCTAACACCCCAGAGCGCGACCACCAAAAGCAGGGCTGCAGCGGCCAGGTGGGCCGCGTTTGGCCGCCGGGCGGCTATTCTTCGGGAGGCACTGGTCTTCAGCCAGATGTCATGCAGTTCCATGGCTCTGATGGTGACAAGGAGTTAGAAATGGCGCAAGTCGACCGAACTAAATTCGATGATGTCCGTGCAGGCGGTTTGCTGGACGAAACCGATTCGAAGATCCTGCGGTGTCTCCAGGCAAACGCCAGGACGACCCTGGCGGATGTGGGGAAGGAAGCCGGGCTGGCGGCCTCTTCCGTTCACGAGAGGCTGCGCCGACTCCAACGCGACGGCGTGATCCGAGGGTGGACACTCGCGGTGGATCCCCGCGCGGTGGGTCGGCCGGTGACCGCTTTCGTGGGTGTCGAGGCCGATGTGACGGGGGGTGCGCTGGCCGGTCGTCTCCGGCAGAGGGCTGAGATCGACGAGTGCCACGACATCGCCGGCGACCTTTCGTTCTTTCTGAAGGTGCGCGCGCGCGACACCGAGGCCCTGCTGGAGCTGGTCGACTGGATTCGCGAGCTTCCTGGGGTTCGCCAGACGCGGACCACAGTGGTGCTAAAAACCGAATTCGAAAGGCAGGTGTGGCTTGGCCCGACGCCAACCCGTTGACCGCTAACCGCGGGGTTGCGCCTTTAGCGACCGGTGAAGACTGAGAGTCGCTTTTCGCGAAAGGCGGCCAGGCCTTCGACGAAATCGACGGTCTCTGAGGCGTCCTGCTGGAGGCGAGCCTCCTCCTGAAGCTGAGCTGAGAGGTCATGCTCTTGGGAGTGGTAGATAGCCTGCTTGGTCATTGCGAGAGCTCGGGTCGCACCGCGGGCCAACTGACGTGCGAATTCGCTAGCTTCGGCGGCAAAAGCGGAGTTTGAGGTCACCCGTGAGACCAATCCCATTGCGAGCGCCTCGGTTGCGGTGATGCGTTCTCCGGTCAGCGCATAGTGAAGCGCTCTGCCGAGGCCCAGGATCCTGGGCAGAAAGTAGGTGGCCCCGGAGTCGGGCACAAGGCCGATCTGAGCAAACGCGCAACTGAACCATGCCGTATCCGAGCAGATACGGATGTCAGCAGCCAGGGCGAGCGAGAGGCCAGCGCCCGCGGCCAGCCCGTTGACAGCGGCCACGACTGGTACGGCCAGGCTCTGTAGGCCCATTACTAGCGGGGTGTACCTCTCTTCAATAAGGCCGGCGATGTCGTTTGGAAGCGGCTCTATGTCGTCCCCCGAACCCAGCGACTGGCCGGCGCAGAACGCCCTGCCCACCCCAGTGATGACCAGGCATCTGCAGTCTTGGTCCTCGGCCACCTGGTCCACAGAACGGATGAGAAGGAGAGCCATCTCCTGGTCGATAGCATTCAGCTGAGCTGGCCGATTCAGCGCAAGCGTGGTCACGGAGCCTGCATGGGTGACCAGGACGGGCGCCGAGGGATCCGCGGTCTGGGCCGCTTTGTTCGCCCCCCGGGGTACCTGGGTCACCCCGCCATTCTCGCCTACTGAAGATCGCAGGTGGGATGATGGTTCCCTGGGCCTTAGAATGCCCAAGGAGATGGCGACTTAGCCAAGTGGTAAGGCAGCGGTCTGCAAAACCGCGATCCCGGGTTCGATTCCCGGAGTCGCCTCCAGCAGATTTGAGATCAAAATAGCCCCCAATCCCTGCTTTTTGGAGTCGGTCGCGGGGGCTTGACGGCACCAGTGACGGCAAAGGGCTCCAGCCTCTTGCGCCGCCAGTGACGGATGGAATGGGTGCGGGCCAGCGTCCAACACCGCAGCCTGGCTCCAGAGGGTGTGGCCCAGGACCGAGGCGGTCCGGTGGCGTGGCTGAAGCCAGACTCTTCGCGACCAGTGGGCCGCCCGCCCTGCCCCCGAGGCAGGGGAAGGGCGGACCGTGGAGTCGGAGGGCCGGGTCGACAGCGGCCGGCCAATCCCGGGCCGCCGCAGCCCTGGAGTCGGCCCCCAATTGATCCCAGTTCCGCTGTCGGGCTTGGACCCCAGCGCGGCCTCGAACTCGACCGCGCTGAGGGGCTTGGTGGCCCCACGAGTGCCTGTAACACCGTGGGGCCAAAATACACGGCTCCGAGATCAAGGCGAGATCCGGTTCCCGACAAGCGTTTAGTCAGTCCGTGGACGGCTTCGCCGGCCGAGGGCAATCGCGGCCGCGGCATGCTCGCGGTGGCTGTGGTCGCCTTCGAGCTGCTGGCCGGCATCCCCGTTCAGGCTGACAAACTCTCGACCGCCCATTTCGCTGCTGTCAGCGGACCAAACCCTGTGGAATGGTCTATGGCAAACCACAGTCCGAACGGCACACGTCCACGAGTACGCAGCCTCGCTTGGTGATCTCGCGATCGATGGTCTCTACCGCCACTCGAACGGATCCTTCGATCGGACCAAGGCCGGAGGCTGATCCAGCTCTACTGAGAAGCGGGACCGACGATGGGTAGGCGGGCTGCTGGAGAAGGCACTATCTATGGCGGCGGGATGGTCGCTGGGAGGCTGCCGTGATTCTTGGCGGCCACCGGTACCGCTTGTACGGCCAGACGAGGGAGTCTGTGAGCCGCCAGTTGGTCACGGCGCTGCGGGCTCATCAGGAGGGTCAGCTGCCCCTGGGGTCGCGCGAGCCATTCGGGAGGTTCTGGAACGTCTGGCTGCCATCCATCCGATCCAACCTGCGGCCCCGGACCTGGACGCGATATGAGGAGCTGGGCCGAATCCACCTCCTGCCCCTGCTGGGCGCAACTCGAATTGGGGATCTCAGCGTCCAGAAGGTCCAAGCGTTGCACGGGCGGATGTTGGGGATGGGGATCAGCCCATCCACCGTTCACCACGCTCACGCCGTGCTGCACCGGGCCCTGGCCGATGCTGTCCGCTGGGGGGTAGTCTCCAGAAACGTGGCCGGCCTCGTCCCTCCGCCGCGCATGGCAACCAACGAGATGCAGACCTTGACCGGTGCCCAGGCGAGGGAGCTGTGTCGCGCCGCAGCAGGCAGCCGGTTCGAGGCACTCTACGTGCTGGCTGTGACCACCGGCATGAGGCAGGGAGAGCTTCTGGCCCTGAGGTGGAGCGGCGTGGATCTGGATCGGGGGTTGGCGCAGGTGACCGGGACCATGACCAGGACCGAGGCTGGACTCAGAATCGCTCCACCGAAGACCGCCAGATCGCGGCGCGCGGTTGCCCTGGCCGACCAGGCGATCGAAGCCTTGATCCGGCAGCGGGAACGGCAGGAGCATGAGAAGGTGCTCCTCGGCGAGGCTTGGGTAGACGAGGACTTGGTGTTCCCGAACTCCATAGGGGGTCCGATGCAGCGCGACCACCTGGTCAGGCGTGACTTCGTCCCACTGCTTGAGCGAGCCGGCCTGCCGGCCATTCGCTTCCACGACTTGAGACATACGGCAGCTACCCTGCTCCTGAGCGAGGGGGTGCATCCGAAGGTCGCGTCGGAGATGCTGGGACATGCCACCGTGGCGATCACCCTCGACCGCTACTCGCACGTGACCGAGACCATGCAACGCGCAGCCGCCCAGTCCATGTCCGAACTTCTTCGTGGTCAGCCGCGCCGTGCTGACGACCGCTCGGACTCCGGTTGAGAGCACGCGGACGTGGCCTGCCTGTGCCTGGAAGCATCCTTCGGCTGGCGAGCGCTCTCGCGGTCAGGACGCCTACGTTACGTCCAGCGTGATCGCCGGGCATCGATCCGGCTGCGGGCCGCCAGAAGGTGGCGAAGAGCAATTTCGGCGACCGGGAAATATCGCCCACACCGTGGCTCTGCCAACGCCGACCGCCTTGAAATAGTAGGCACCCCCATGCCGCCCCTGCGAAGCTACCACTGTCGGCGTAGAGGAGTAGAGGTCCGGCAGCCCTGCGCAATCATGAGGAAAGCAACCGATGGCAAACACACTACCCTCTGCAAGCTTCATGGTGACGGGGGGCGAGTACAACTGACCGGGGCAGTCGCCCAGCCGCTCAGCAAGGCGGGACTGCGTCCGCAGCCACATGGGCGGTTGGCAACGTGAGAATGGAGGAAGGTGAGGCGCGGGGATGGCATTGGCCGGATAGGGCAAGAGGGAGGTGACGCCCCAGACGCTGAGACCGACCCCAAGAGCAACTAACGCCGAGATCGTGGCTATCGCTGTCTTGTGGCGGGCTAGTGCAAGTCTCGACTTCACGGCCACACTGTAAGACGGAGCCACCACGAGTTCAAGTCGACCGTGTTCGTGGTACCGCTAAGGCGCGAGGGTCGGTTTCCGGCAGGCGATCTGGGCCAAGATCTGCACCGATCGACCGTCGGCGGCTGAAACACCTTGCCTGTAACAACGCTGACCGTGACGTGCCAAGATGGGGGTGTGCGAAGGCGCGCCTGGCATCACTCCACTTTGGCCAGGGTCCTGCAAGCGGCTCGGGTTCCCGGAGAGGCATCGGTGGGGAGCGCATTCCCGTCCCCATGCCCGGATGCTGGCTGCGGGTCGGGGCCGGTCGCGCACGGGCCCGCTGCACCGAGATGCACGCTGACTCCTGCGTCTCTAATGGCTCGGGTGGCCGCCATGACCGCGGTCCTGAGCGCTGGCATCTGCCTTGCGGGGTGCCAGACGGCTATCCCAGAAACGCCGAGCTCTCTGGCGACCATGATCATCCCAAGCGGCGACGGCGCAGTCACTGGCGGGATCGACGCCTGCTTTGGGGTCCCGCCCAAGAAGAAGCCAGGCTTTGTGGCGGGGACCGTGGTCGTGTTCGGTGGGTCGGTGACCCAAGTCCCAGTCCCCGGCGGAGACAAGTACCTGCTGCCCTCGGATATGGTCATGACAAGGTCCGTTGAGGCTCATCAGACCTACCGCTTCTTCCTGCCGCCGGGGAAATATGTGCTGGTGGGTCACTACGCAGGATCGATGATCGGTGGCCTTCAACCTTGGATCGCGGCAACGGTCGTAGCTGGAAAGAACCTAGTTCAGAATATCCCCAACGAGTGCAAGTAATTCAGTTGCCATCAGACCGACCGCTCCGGTGTACGCCCGCCCTTGGCATGCGGCCGGAGCACACGACTGCAGCGGACAGGAGCATCACATTGCCAGATGATTTCAGCGCTAGGATAGAGCGAACCGACCGGACAGACGAGGCCGTCTGGATTGAAGCCCGCCTACGTCCCTTCGACTCGCACACTGCCACCTCGGTTGTGCCTGGGGGATTCGAGAGCTACGCGCGCATGCTTCATCCCGGCACACGCCGGGACGCGGCAGGTGGCCCACCAGAGGTTCGCTGGGCCGAGGTATCCGCATGGACCGGAGTGCTGATGAGCAAGGACGTCCAGTTTCATCAAATCGCCTTCCCAAGGAGCGAACAGCCGACTCCGCCACCATGGCACGCCGAACCCGCGCGCGGCACATTGACGCTCGGCGATGCCACCGCGTTGCTTGAGATCCTCACGCGACATACGTCTAGCCCCACGCGATGCTGGTTCGGCGTGTGGGATGGCTACGGCGGATGGGAGAGTCGGGACACCGGATGGCCACCGAGACCAGGTGGGGAAATCCCGAAGGTGGAACTCCCTGGGCGCAGCTATCTCCTCTACCGGGGGCCGATTGAGGGCGCCTTGGCGTTCTCCGCGCCCAGCTTCCAGACTCCTAACCTCTGGTGGCCCTCGGACCACAGCTGGTGTGTCGCTTCGGAGATCGACCTCAACTGGACCTATGTGGGTGGG